>Ga0265294_10009945_pt1 | contig 10893 bp, 9 predicted proteins | sample MunlanPumphouse3_FD_192504 | JGI IMG/M metagenome (GOLD analysis project Ga0265294, IMG submission 192504) | Groundwater microbial communities from a municipal landfill in Southern Ontario, Canada - Pumphouse #3 | ecosystem: Environmental > Aquatic > Deep subsurface > Groundwater | place...
ATTTTTTGTTACCTGCACACTGTTTTAACTTTATTTAAGAGTGCTGATTGAGAAAACTTTTTTTGTGCGGTTTGTAATTTTGAACCGATCATCTACTCTATAATTAACAATCCACACAATATCATTTCCCGAACATACAATCCAAGTTTCTTCTTTTTGAAAGAGATTAAATTTATTATCCGTAAAAAAATCGCTTAACTTTTTTCTGCCTTTCATTCCGAAAGGAATAAACCAATCTCCCTTTTTCCATTTACGCAGCGTCAATGGGAAGGTCAATTTATCAAAATCAACTTGTAATACTGAAGGAGATTTTTGTATAATATATTCCGGATTAAAATCTTCTATTTTTAAAGATAGAAAAAAAGGTGTATTTCTTTTTACAGACTCCGGATAAATTAAAAACTCTTTATCGCAAACTTCTTCTTCATTGATTTGAGAGATTAATAAATAGTCACGATCTTTCAATATTCTGTACTCTTTTGATAAATATAATTTTCCGGGAATGGAGTCTAAATTATCGGAAATATCTTCAATAACAGAAGGTGTGAAACCCAATGGTGATAATATTTCAAACAAAACAGACTGTTGAGAAGCCGTAGATTTAAGCTTTTTGATATTTATATTGTTATCAACCAACACATCCTCAATGGAATTTTTTATGAACCGATCGTATATTTTCTCCACTTCTTTTAAATTTGCAGAAGTTTTGAGTATTGAGTTTTTAACCGAAGGGTTGATTGTTTCTAAAATAGGCAACACTTTTAATCGTAAGGTATTGCGCGTATATATGTCCTCCTCATTTGTTTGATCAACTACATAAGGAATGTTTTTAGCAGAAAGATACTCCATTACTTCTATGCGCGAAACAGCAAGAAGCGGACGAACAATATGTTTTTTTCGCACCGGTATACCGGTCAAACCTTTAATTCCGGTTCCCCGAATTAGATTGATAAGTATAGTTTCTACTGAATCATCTTTGTGATGACCTATTGCCACTACATCTGCCTTTTGTTCAATTCTAAGCTCTTCGAACCAGTTGTATCTGAGCTCTCTGGCAGCCATTTCAATAGATATATTCTTTTGGGTAGCATACGAATATGTATCGAAATCGATGGAAAAAAATGGGATGTTGTGTGTTTCACACCAGTTTTGAACGAACAATGCGTCATTATTTGAGTCTTCACCACGTAAATGAAAATTGCAATGTGCAGCAATGCATTTGTAACCTAACTCCATTAAAAGATGAATTAACGCCATTGAATCGGGACCGCCACTTAATCCCACAATTATCTTACTCCTCTCAGTAAGAAGTTTATGCTCTAATATATGTTGTTGCACTTTAGTTATCATGTCATATTGTTAATGAACAAATGAAATGTGAAGCTCTTTGGATTATTGCCAAATATTGTTTCGTTATTAGATGAAAAAACAAATTTACAATTACTTTCTCATTTTAAAAAAGATAGTTGTACCGATAATTACCAATTCTTTTAAATAAAAATGAGGCAAATAGCATAGAAAAGTGTAATTTTGCAGTGAAATAAATAAAGTAAAAAAAGCAGACAGGCACAATGATTGATGAAATATTTAAAATCTTTTCGGAAATAAATAATTTAAAAGCAAGTAATCCGGAGGAATTTGAAGCCCTTCGAATTAAATATTTAAGTAAAAAAGGGATTATAAATTCGCTTATGAGTGAGTTTAGAACAGTTCCTCCTGAACAAAAAAAGGAAGTTGGTCAACAACTGAATAAGCTTAAAAGCACATTGCAAGACCGATTAAATGAACTTAAGGAGAATATCGCAGAAACGGACGTGCAGTCAAAAGAAATTGATTTATCGCGCACCTCGTATCCCATTCCTTTGGGAACGCGCCATCCGTTATCTCTAATAAAGGAAGAAATCAACTCCATTTTCAAAAGATTAGGTTTTTCGATTGCTGAAGGTCCTGAAATAGAAGACGACTGGCATGTTTTTTCATCACTAAATTTTGCTGAAGATCATCCGGCACGCGATATGCAGGATACGTTTTTTATTCAACGAAATCCGGAAGTTGTTTTACGTACGCATACTTCGTCAGTTCAAACTCGCGTGATGGAAAAAACGCAGCCGCCCATTCGCATTATATGCCCCGGTCGAGTTTACAGAAATGAGGCGATTTCAGCAAGAGCACATTGCTTCTTCCATCAAATTGAAGGACTCTATATCGATAAAAATATCTCATTCGCTGATTTAAAACAAGCCTTGCTTTTCTTTACAAAAGAATTGTTTGGAAAAGATACCCAGATACGTTTAAGACCTTCCTATTTCCCATTTACGGAGCCAAGTGCCGAAATGGATATTTCGTGCCACATATGCGGAGGAAAAGGGTGTAATATATGCAAATACACCGGTTGGGTAGAAATTCTTGGTTGCGGCATGGTGGATCCAGCCGTTTTAGATAACTGTGGAATCGATAGTAACATTTACTCCGGATATGCTTTCGGTATGGGTATTGAACGCATTGCTATGCTCAAATATCAAATAAACGATATACGATTGTTTTTTGAAAACGATGTCAACTTTTTAAATCAGTTTCAGTCCGCTTTTTAATAATTAATTTTAAAAGAAATGAACACGAAAACAGAGATTCTTGTTAGTTGGATTTTTTTCATCACTTTGCTGCTGGCGCAGTCGGTTTATGCACAAACTCCAATCAGACACAATGCACTAAAAAGTAATGATTATGGAGTTGTGTACTCCTTACCCATTACTCAACTCGATTTTGAACTAAATATAACCAAAACGACGTATAAAAGAGGCGAATATTATCAATATGCTAAACAATATCTTAATATAGACAATCCAATTTTAGAAGATAAAGTTGTATATTCGCTCAACGGTGTTGAAATCCATAATGTTGGAATACCAGATAAAAATCAATCTTATCTTATCCCATTTAAATCAAACACGGTGGAGCCCTATGTCTATCTGACAAAAGAAGGATTAATTTGCGCTATTAACGATACTCCTCCAATTGATGATAAAATGAAAACTTCATCGCCTCAAACCGTCTCTCCATCTACAGTTGATGCGCAATCTTTGTTGACCGAAGAGATTCTTTTGGCCGGTTCACGCTCGAAACAGGCAGAACTTATTGCCAAACAAATTTTTGCATTAAGAATGAGCAGAAGCGACATTCTCACCGGGGAAGCCGACAACATGCCTCCCGACGGAAATGCATATAAATTAGTGATGGATCAAATAAATATGCAGGAAAAAGCATTGGTTGAATTGTTTGAAGGCAACATTAAGACTGAATACATCATGAAAACCATATCCGTAATTCCTAAAAATGAGAATATAGAGCGTGAAGTAATTTTTCGTTTTTCAGAAAAACTGGGTCTAACAAGTGCTGATGACTTGGCGGGTGAACCCGTTTATCTGACATTAATAAATAAAAATCCGCAACCTCAAGTGGAACTAACGGACAAACAGATTCGTCAATTGGAGAAAAAGTTTTCGGAAGGTGTTGTTTATAATATTCCCTCGAAGGCTCAGTTAACGGTTAATTTTCGCAATCAGGCTTTGGCAAACAAAGAGGTTGATGTAGTTCAGTATGGCTCTCAAGATGTTTTAACCAGACGTATGTTTGATAGCAGAAAACAGCCCATAAAGGTTATTTTTTATCCTGAATTAGGTGCTATAAGACAAATTATTCAATAAGAAATTAATTATGAGAAAAAACAGAGTTTTTATAACAATATTGGCTTTTATAGTTGGTATAAATCTCGTATCGTGTATTCAAAAGAAATCAGAAGAGAATCACGTTGAATTTGATCATCTTCAAATGAACGAAAAAGTGTTTTTGCTTCCACAAAATGATACTACACTTCCATATGCTGATGTAAAAATTGATTTTTTGTATCCCAAAAAATTCAACAATCAAGAAGATTTGGCGCGATTACAACAAATATTTAATGGAACTTTTTTCAACGACGAAACATACGATTCCCTCTCTCCACAAGATGCTTTGGATAAATATGTGGAAAACTATGTGGAGGAATACAGAGAATTGACCAATCAATACAATCAGGATCTGGCTAACTTAGAAGGCGAGAACAGACCTTCGTGGTACTGGTACAGTTTGGGAAAAAGCAATAAAATATTATATAATGATAAAAATATACTTAGTTATTCGGTAGAACATTACGATTATACGGGAGGTGCACACGGATCGTTACGAGTTTTATATTATACGATAGATTTAAATGAATTAACAACGGTTACGGAAGAAGATATTTTTCAACCAAATTATCATCATTTTCTGACTTCGAAAATTGTTGAGAAATTAATGGAAAAATACAAAGTAGACAGTCCCGAGAAGCTGATTGATGAAGGGTTTTTCGATATCAATGAAATTGCTCCCAACAATAACTTTTGGCTGAACAATGAAGGGATACATTACATCTTTAATCAATATGAAATTGCTCCATATTCGATGGGACCCATTGAAGTGACTATTCCCTACGAAGAGATAAAATCAATTATCATTCCCGAAAGTGTTGCTAAAAATTACATTGATTAGCTTATAAAAAATTAAATACCCAAGGAATTATTCAATCCTATACGTAGAGCTATAAGCGAGGCTGTAGACGATAGTTACGATTCTCGCAATGTTTATCAAACTAAACAAATCAAACTACAAAATTGTTATGAGTTCTATCTTTCAATAAACTATCTCAGGTAGTTTTTCAGCTTTCAGAATGCTTGAAGCCTACTCTAATAAGTCTATTGAGAATTTTCAGAGTAAGCTCAATGCTTTACATTTCATAAATATCAAAACATTATGCAAGCAACAGACCAAGATAAAATATTAAATGATCTAACTACATCAGACTATAAATTTGGATTTTCATCTGATGTTGACACTTATACAATAGAAAAAGGTTTAAATGAGGATGTTATACGGCTTATTTCTTCGAAAAAAGAAGAACCCGAGTGGTTGTTAGAATTTCGTTTGAAAGCTTATAGAAATTGGTTGACAATGAAACAACCTGAATGGGCACATCTAAACATTCCGGAAATTGATTTTCAGGAAATAATATATTATGCCGATCCTACAAAAAAGAAAGATGGGCCAAAGAGTTTGGATGAAGTTGATCCGGAACTTTTAAAAACATTTGAACGTTTGGGAATACCCTTAGATGAGCAGAAACAACTAACTGGTGTAGCAGTAGATGCAGTAATGGATAGTGTCTCCATTAAAACTACTTTTAAAGACGTTTTAGCAGAAAAAGGAGTGATATTTGGATCGTTTAGCGATGCAGTGAAACATCATCCCGATTTGGTGAAAAAGTACCTGGGAACTGTTGTTCCATACAATGACAACTATTACGCTGCACTTAATTCTGCGGTATTTAGTGATGGGTCGTTTGTTTATATTCCTAAAGGAGTGCGCTGTCCCATGGAGTTGTCCACTTACTTTAGAATAAATGCAGCAAATACCGGACAGTTTGAGCGTACGCTTATTATTGCCGATGATGATTCATACGTTAGTTATTTAGAAGGCTGTACTGCACCTATGCGCAAAGAGAATCAATTGCATGCTGCAATTGTTGAGATAATAGCTATGGACAATGCGGAAGTTAAATATTCTACTGTACAAAACTGGTATCCCGGGAGTAAAGATGGTGTGGGTGGCGTTTTTAACTTTGTGACTAAACGAGGACTTTGCCAAGGTGTAAATTCGAAAATTCTTTGGACACAGGTTGAAACCGGTTCGGCCATAACTTGGAAGTATCCTTCTTGTATTCTTTTAGGCGATAATTCGGTAGGCGAATTTTATTCTGTGGCGGTAACCAATAATTGGCAACAAGCCGATACCGGAACAAAAATGATTCATATTGGAAAGAACACCAAGAGTCGTATTGTGAGTAAAGGGATATCGGGAGGAAATAGTCAAAATAGTTATAGAGGTTTAGTAAAAGTCACAAAAAAAGCAGATAATGCTCGAAATCACTCTCAGTGTGATAGTCTGCTATTGACAGATCATTGTGGTGCTCATACTTTCCCGTATACCGATATTCAAAATCAATCCGCTGTACTGGAACATGAAGCAACTACATCTAAAATAAGTGAAGACCAAGTATTTTATTGCAATCAACGCGGACTTGACCCGGAAGTTGCTGTAGGTCTTATTGTAAACGGTTACGTGAAAGAGGTTGTTAATAAACTCCCCATGGAGTTTGCTGTGGAAGCTCAGAAGTTACTACAGATTAGTTTGGAGGGAAGTGTTGGGTAATTTAGTTAAGAATTAAGAATTAAGAGAAGGGCGGAAATCAGTGAGATTGACTTTTTGGAGTGAATTCAATTTTAGATTTTAGATTCCCGCTTCACACAACCACAGAACACTAAACAGATACTCCCAAACCACTTTCTCTCACCAATCAATTGGTTCTCTTCCATGCCGAATCAAATAATCGTTTGATCTACTAAAATGCTGATTGCCAAAGAATCCGCGATGAGCGGACAGTGGCGAAGGATGTGGTGACTTAAGGATGAGGTGCCTATTCGCATCAATATTCTCTCCTTTACGCTGAGCAAAACTTCCCCATAAAATAAAGACTAAGTTCTCACGTTTATTTGAGAGTTTATCTATTACTGTATCAGTAAATTGCTCCCACCCTTTTCCTTGGTGTGATCCGGCTTGATGAGCGCGAACTGTGAGTGTGGCATTTAAAAGCAATACGCCCTGCTTGCTCCAGCGTTCCAAATTTCCCGATTTGGGGATATTTTTACCTAAATCATCTTTTATCTCTTTATAAATATTGAACAGAGAAGGCGGAATTTGCACACCATCGTTTACTGAAAAACATAATCCATTTGCTTGTCCGGGATTGTGGTAAGGGTCTTGACCAATAATAACTACTTTTACCTGATCAAAAGGACATTGATCAAACGCATTAAAAATGAGCTTTGCCGGTGGATAAATTTGTTGAGAACTGTATTCTTCACGAATAAATTGTGTGAGCAATTTAAAATAGGGTTTCTCAAACTCATCCTTTAAAATGTTTTTCCAACTTTCCTCAATTTTTACGTTCATCTCTTACAATTCTACGTTTAGATTAAAAATATTTTATTCTTTCGTGCATTTTCACGCATCTCTTTTGGCCAAATACTCGATTGAATTTCTCCAATATGCGCTTTGCGCAAATAGAACATACACAAACGGGATTGACCAATTCCGCCGCCAATTGATAGTGGGAGTTTGTTATTGACAAGTTTGTTGTGAAAATAGAGTGATAATTTTTCTTCTTGATTTTTAATTTCAAGCTGTTTTAACAGAGCAGCAGCATCCACTCTTATTCCCATGGACGACAATTCCATACTTTGTTCTAAAACACTGTTCCAAACAAGTAGATCACCGTTTAAACCTTCAAAATTATCTTCATTCACGGTGGTCCAATCATCGTAATCGGCTGAACGTAAATCGTGTGGTTCACCATTTGAAAGATTTGCACCTATTCCCATAATAAATACAGCACCAAACTCTTTGCAAATTGCATCCTCCCTTTCCTTGCAATCTAAACCGGGATATTTTCGCAATAATTCTTCGGCATAAATAAATTTAATTTTTCTGGGTAAAATGGGTTTTATTGCAGGAAACAATTCGTAAACCATGTATTCCGTGCGAAGTACCGAGTCGTAAATACGAACTACAATTTCTTTGAGAAAACTAATTGTCCGTTGTTCTTCACTGATTACTAATTCCCAATCCCATTGATCTACATACAAAGAGTGGAGGTTACCCAACTCTTCATCTGCCCGTATGGCGTTCATATCGGTGTAAATACCGTAGCCTTCTTCAATTTCGTACTCGGCCAAAGTCAACCGTTTCCATTTAGCCAATGAATGTACAATTTCTGCACTAACATTATTCATATCTTTAATGGAAAATTGTACGGGGCGTTCTACACCCGTTAAATCATCGTTAATACCGGTTCCTTTTTCAACAAAAAGTGGTGCAGTTACTCTGCGCAAGCGCAATTCAGAGGATAAATTGGTCTGAAAGAAATCTTTGATACTTTTAATACCAAGTTCCGTTTGTTTCAAATCTATTATTGGTGCGTAGTTTTTGGGTATAGTTAGTTTTGACATTCTCTGTTATCTTTATTTTTAATGCTTACAAAAGTAAGATGTTTTTTCTTTATGTCAAAATAAAATCAATAAACGATTCTTTTTGGAATGTTTTACTGCGATAATATTAAAAAATGAGAGGTGTTAGTGATTTAGAGGTGACAAAAAGTATTTCGCTAAAGGCAAACAGTTATAATGATTATTAATTTACAATTCCCTTTATGTTCTCTATAGTTACAACATTCAATAAGCTAATAAGGTTGAGGTAGTTGATTTATTATCAGTTACTAAGTCCCCCGCGATTTTCAACCGAACATCAAGAGGAATAACTTGTAAATAAAATATGCTGATATACAGGCGGTTATATTTAGTTATATAGTAGGTTTAGAGTACAAATGCAAATAAGGTTTTTTAAATGCAAAAGGAAGTCGGGATTCGAGATTCGGAAATGAAAATCGGAATTAGGGAGCATTGGTGCAATGCTTAATTCTTGTAATGTGTATCGAGATCATTCATTCGTAATTCGTAATTAGTCATTTGTAATTCGGTAAGCAGTAAGATGTAAGTAGTAAGTAGTTCACTATTAATCTCTATATCGGCTACCTCACATACCTCGTACCCCAAACCACAACTAATAATCCAATTTCCCAACTAAATCGTTTATTGAATCAATGTTGTGCCTATCCATATATTCCAATATACCATCCACTATTTCGACTGAAACCGTAGGATTGATAAAGTTATATGTTCCTACTTGAATTGCCTGCGATCCGGCAAGAATAAATTCGATTGCATCTTTCCAGTTACTTATTCCACCCATCCCGATTATGGGAATTTTTACAGCTTTATACACCTGCCACACCATGCGCAAAGCGATAGGTTTGATACACGGTCCGGAGAGTCCACCCGTTACTGTGGATAGTTTAGGTTTACGTTTTTCCGCGTCAATTGCCATACCCAAAAAAGTGTTTACAAGTGAAACACTATCTGCTCCTTCGGCTTCAACGGCTAATGCAATTTCAGCTATATCCGTAACATTAGGAGATAATTTTACAATCAACGTTTTATCATAGACTTTGCGAACCGCTTTCACCAAGTTTGCTGCCGAAGTACACGATATACCAAAGATCATTCCTCCTTCTTTCACATTCGGACACGAAATATTGAGTTCAATGGCGGGAATTTTATCCAAATCGGCTAATGCCTCCGTACATGCAACATAATCTTCCAGGGTTGATCCATTTACATTTACAATCATGTGTGTATCATATTCTTTAATTCGAGGATAAATATCGGATAAAAAATAATCTACACCTTTATTCTGAAGTCCAACTGAATTAAGCATACCTGAGGCGGTTTCCGCCATGCGAGGATAGTCGTTTCCTTGTCGCGGCTCCAATGTTGTGCCTTTCACAAATATGCCGCCTAAACGGCTTAAATCGATGAAATCGGTAAACTCATCTCCATATCCAAATGTACCGGACGCCGTCATTACCGGATTTCTTAATTCCAGTTTTCCTATGTTTACTTTTAATCTATCCATTTCAATTCTTTAATATTAAAAACAGGTCCTTCTGTACAAACACAAATATTTCCTCGTTTGGTTTTTTCGACACAACACAAACAAGCTCCAAAACCGCATGGCATATGATTTTCTAATGATACTTCACAGTCTATTTCGTTATGTGCGGCATATTTAGCAATAGCAACCATCATTGGTCTTGGTCCACACGTATATATTTTGTCAAACTTTGTTTCTTCTAAAACGGGATGATGTGTAATTAATCCCTTTTCACCCAAACTTCCATCTTCGGTTGTTGTATAAACTTTTCCCGTTCTTTCAAAATGTTCCAATTGAGAAATATCAATAGCTGTTCTTCCTCCTAATAAAAATTCAGGTTCAAAACCTTCTGAAAGAAGTCTTTTCCCTAAGAAAAGCAAAGGTGCTGTACCAACCCCTCCACCAATAAGTAATATTTTTTGTCTGGGTTTTGGCAGGGAGAAAGAGTTTCCTAAGGGAAAGATAAGATTTATACTTTCACCTGCTTTCATCTCCGAAATTCTTTTTGTTCCGCCTCCTGCACTTAACAGCAAAAGCCAGATTTCATTTTTTTCTTTATCAAAATAATTTATTGATAAAGGCCTGCGCAGAAAAATAGAAGAGGAATCATGCACCAATAAATGGACAAATTGACCCGGATACATATCGGGTAATGGTGCACCATTTTTGGGAGAAACTTTAAGTAAGAATATCTGCTTGTTTAAAGCATCATTTGAGTTAATTATGAAATCTAATTTTTGTTTCATCCGAACGTATATTGATTATTGTATAAAGCAACGAAGTGCTTTTTATTGCAAAGTTACAAAAAGAAAATTAATGGGGAGTAAAAGACTCAAAAGTGTTATCTGAATAGTAGATAATTATCTGCTTGATTTTTTTTTCTTTTGTGCTTGTTGCATTTATAAGTTGATTATCAGTAGTGTTACCAACGTTTTCCTGTTTTCTAACCTGACTCTCCTTCGCATATTTGGATTCATCCTCACTATCCACCGTGGATGTATCAGCTAAATTGAATAAACTTCGTTCCTTTTCTCTTTTGGGAGTAATATCATATCCTTCTTTGTACATTGAACCAATTCCGTTCAATAACCAATCGGAATTGATATAATCTTTTTCCGACAATATTTTAAGTACCACATCCAAGCTCGGATTATTCCGATCATTCAATATATGAGAAATGACAGCTCGGTTTATTTGAAGTTGATCCGCAAATTT
>Ga0265294_10009946_pt1 | contig 10893 bp, 11 predicted proteins | sample MunlanPumphouse3_FD_192504 | JGI IMG/M metagenome (GOLD analysis project Ga0265294, IMG submission 192504) | Groundwater microbial communities from a municipal landfill in Southern Ontario, Canada - Pumphouse #3 | ecosystem: Environmental > Aquatic > Deep subsurface > Groundwater | place...
CGCACGGCCGGTCGTTCATGTGCTTTCTGATGGTGCGGACTGCGTTGCGCTCAAGGTTCTTCAGGTGATACCGGTTCTTCCCGATCACCACGTCCCAGCCAGGGTCGGGGCGAGTCCGGGGCTCGACAGGGACGAGTTCCTTCACCCGGACCTGCCCGTCCTTCACGACACCTGTGCCAAACCGGTTTTTGTAGGAGACGATAACCGTCCCGTCGGGCACAGGGGTCGATAAGGGGAACCGTTTCCCGCCGATACGCCCCTTGTGGGCGTTCACGGCATGCTCGGCTTCAAGGTCGACGATGCCGCGGGTTGCATGCGGCAGGATGTATGGGAGCGCCTCAGGGGCGATATCGAGGCTGAACTGCCGGGTGACCGGGTCAAACATGAGCCAGCCGAACCGGTCGCCATGCACGATCACAAGGTCGGCCCTGTCGGTACCGCCGGTCTTGTTCAGGAGCACGACTCCCGGCAGGGGGATATCGCCGAACTGCGCGGCAAGAAGGCCCCGGATAAGGGCCATATCCGCTGCCAGTGCAGGGCGGACATCATATGGCTGCAGGAGCGGGATCTCCCTGCTCCTGGCACCGCACGCGCAGGTGCGCCCGATGAGGGGGACGTTGCAGTTGTCGCACCAGTAGAGAATCTTTTTTACTGCCGGTTCACGCATTTCTGAAGAATACTTGGTTGTTGCAGGCATTAAGTGAACCGATGCTCATGGGCAGCCAGGCCGCCTGCCCCCGGGACGACCTGACTGCCCCGGATCGTCGATGAGGCTGTACTGGCCATCAACCCAACTGATGAGGATGCAGGGTACACCGGGTGCTTCGCGTGGCCGGTAGTCTACTGGGGAGTTTCACGCGGACCGGCCCGGTCATATAATCCCACCGGTGAGAGTCCGGGCGGCAAAGAAGCAGATCCCGGCCACGACCGCCGCCGCCGGTATGGTCAGGATCCATGCGATGAGGATCTCGCGAACCACACCCCACTTAACTGCCGAGTAGCCGCGGGTCGCGCCGACACCCATGATCGCGCCGGTTATCGCGTGAGTCGTCGAGACAGGAACGCCAAAGACGTTCATCAGCGAAAGGACACTCCCGGCAGCGGTCGAGGCGCAGAACCCCTGGTAGGGGCGTATCTTTGTGATCCGGTTGGCCATCTTATCCACGACGCGCCATCCGCCAAGGAGTGTTCCGACCGATATGGCGAGCGATGATGCCAGTATAACCCAGAGCGGGACGACAAACTCGGAGATCAGCCCGCCGGCAAGGAGCATGGCGGTGATGATACCCATCGCGTTCTGGGCATCGTTGCCGCCGTGACCTGCTGCCTGAAGCGATCCCGAGAATATCTGGAGGTTTCTGAAGTGACTCGTCAGGCGCCGTGGAGGGTAGTTGCGGAAGATGCGGGCGACGATGATACCGAGGGCAAACGCGGATATGAGCCCGAGCATGGGGGAGATGACGATGAAGATAATGACCGCCAGGATACCGCTGATCTTCAAAAACCCGGTTGCGATGGCGAGCGGGATGGCTATCGTCATCCCGATGAGTCCGCCGAGGAGCAGGTTCCACGGCTTGAAGTCACCCTTCCAGAGCGCAAACGCACCAGTGATGATAGCACCGGGAATCGCCCCGGCGAATCCGTAGACGATGACCTGCTTAAGCAGGGCAAGCGACGGCCAGAAGACTGCGCCAATCCCGGCGGCTGCAATTCCGGCGCCAAGAAGCCCCCCTATAAGGGCATGGCTGCTGGATACGGGGATCCCAAGATATGAAGTCGCAAGAACCCAGAGAACCGCACCGACCAGGGCCATGAGGATCAGCGGCGGCGTGAGGAATATGGGGTCGACGATCCCTCTCCCGATGGTCGCTGCAATCGCTGTGGTAAAAAGAAGGGGGCCGAGGAGGTTGAAGACCCCTGCGAGGAGCACCGCCTGCAGGGGCGTCAGGGCCTTGGTCGCAATGATGGTGGCGATCGAATTGGCGGCATCGTTCAGGCCGTTCGCGAAATTGAAGAGTAACGCGAGCAGGATGCCGAGGATGATGATCAGGTCCATAGCGGTCAGGTGTGTCTGATGGCTATATCGCTCAGGACATTTGCGACATCTTCACACTTATCGGTCGCCATCTCCAGGTTCTCGTAGATATCCTTGAGTTTTATGATGGTGATCGCATCCTCCGTCTTGAAGAGGTCCATAATGGCATGACCAAGGACATTGTCTGCGATATTCTCCAGGCGGTTCACCTCAATGCACCGTTCCTCGATCATGCCCGGATCGTTGATCGACCTGATGCTGTTGACGGCCTTCTCGATCTCGATGACGCTGAGCTGGATCAACTTTGCAAGTTCGACCATATGGGCGTCGGTCTCGGTGATGCCGTAGCCGTACATCTGCTGCACAGTGCCGTCGATGTAATCGAGGATGTCGTCCAGCGCCGATGCAAGCCGGGAGATCTCTTCCGGCTCAAGTGGCGTGATGAACGTCCGGTTCAGCTGCTCGTAGATTTGGTGCGTAATCTCGTCTCCCTGGTGCTCGATCTGCTTCATCCTGTAACACTGCTCTTTCACGTTCTCGAAATTCTCGACGAATTCGACCAGCAGATCGGCTGCGGTAACGACGGTCGCGGCCATCCTGTCGAAGAGATCAAAAAAAACCTTGTCCTGAGGGATTACCCACTCTTTAATGCCCACAATGATCGCTATAAGGTTTTTCTGTCAGGGGCTATATAGCGATCGGTCATACCACCTCCCCCAGACAGCAGGATCTGCTGAAATGGGAGCAGATTTATGATTTGAGCGTCAAGAAAGCTATTTTAGGCGATATTTGAGAGCTGCCGGCCCACTTTCGTGAACAGTTGCAGTCCCGGGGTCGTTGCAGGTTGCTCCCGCCCCGTCCCCGCAGACGTCCACCCTGCAACCCGGAGAGCAGGTGCGATACTTGAGCAACTGCCCCGCTTACAAAAGGGAGCAGGCGGAAAGCCCCCACGTTGGTGGAGGAGCAGTCACTCCGAGACCTTCACGAGGTTGTTACGGATAAAATCAAGGTCTTCTTCCTTTGCCGCCACCTCATAAAGCATCGTCCCATAGCCGGGACAGGGCTTTGTAAACGGTAGCAGAACCTTCTGTTTACGAATCTGGAGGCCGACAAGCATGGGAGACTTCAGAAGCATCCGGATATCTTTGAAGACAAAGTCCGGAGGCATCTCATAGTACTCTTTGCAGTGCTTTCGCACGTAGCCATTCACCTGTTCGGGTGTCACATCCATGAGGAGCACCTTTCCACCGAGGTTGTTTACGCACCGCGATGCCATCCATAGAATGTTCGCCCCCATACGAATAAACTTTGTGTTAACGCCCTGCTTGATAGGGGCCTAGCGTTAACAGTATTTCCTCATCTGACAGCGGGTCGGAGGTCGGGGGCTTCGTCGCACCCCCTGCCCGGACAACCATATATGGGTGGAGGTACAATGCGGGCATCATGGTCGTCGCAGAACTCTTCGGTAGATCCCCAGCCGGGAAGGGGTTTGAAAGTTTTCTCGATCTTGCCCGGAACCGCTACAGTGTCGGGTCGTTTACAAAGGCCGCAGTCGAGGAGGAAAAACTCAATGCAGTCCTTGAGGCCGCCCGAATGGCCCCGACGGCGGCGAACCGGCAGCCCTTCCGGTTCATCGTGATCCGGACCGCCGGGAAGGAGAGCGCACTTGAGCGCATCTATGATAGAAAGTTCTTCCTGGAGGCGCCCCTCCTCGTGTGCGCCTGCACGGTCCCATCGGAGGCATGGACCCGTTCCGATGGGAAGAACTACAGTGATGTGGACGTGGCAATCGCCGTCGACCACCTGACGCTCGCGGCCGCGAGCCTGGGCCTTGGGACCCACTGGGTCGCCGCCTTCGATACCGGCGCGGCGCGTGAGGCCCTGGGCATCCCTGAGGGCGTCGAGCCGGTCGCGTTCACCCCGCTCGGGTATCCCGCGGACCGGCCGCGGGCAAAGCAACGCAAGGAGTTGTCGGAACTGGTGCGCTACGAGCACTGGTGAGCAAGAGCGCTCGTCATCTCTCCAAAAAGCTGCTCGCGGATCTCTACCGCCCGGCCGCATGCTGCGGGAGCCTTCCGGTTGAGCCGGAAGAGGGAGGGGCTTCAATAGTCTTCTCAGCTCCCGCCCTATCCAGTCATTCGCTCACTTTCTCCCGGCGCGGAGATCCCGGTAGTACCGGCAGAGATCCGCGACAACGCACTCCTCGTGCTTTGGGTTCTGCGCCGTGCAGACCTCGCGCCCGAGGCGGATCAGGAGATAGTTGATGTCCTGCCAGGTCTCCTCCGGGAAGAGGGCCATGAGGTCGCGCTCGATGATATCCGGGTTGGTGCTGTCGGTAAACCCGATCCGTTTCGAAACCCGGCGGACATGGGTATCGACGGCAATACCGACATTGATCCCGAACGCGTGAGAGAGGACGATGTTTGCGGTCTTCCTCCCAACGCCGGGGAGCGACTGCAGCTCCGCAATCGTCCTCGGAACCTCCCCGCCAAAGTCGGAGATAAGTTTTCTTGCCGTCCCGACGATGTAGCGTGCCTTGGAGCGGTGGAAGCCGATGCTCCTGATGAGCGGCTCCACCTCCTCCGGCTCTGCGCGGGCGAGCGCCTCCGGCGTCGGGTAGCGGGAGAAGAGATCGTCGCTGATAGCATTGACAGCGCGGTCCGTCGTCTGCGCGGAGAGTATGGTGAGGATCAGCGACTCAAAAGGGTTGTCGAAATCGATAAAGTGGCGTTTGCCGCCGACGATAGGATAGTGTGCGAGGAGGCGACGGTACACCTCACAGGCGGTCTCCCGATTCATATCTGATGGGGCAGGGCAGATTCGAACTGCCGTCAAAGCGTCCCAAACGCTCTAGGATGGACCAGGCTACCCTACTGCCCCTGTACCACTACATATTGGGGAAGCAGACAAAAATAGTTACCGATGGGGAGGAGTTCAGGCAAGCAGGGGATTTGAGTTCTCCCTGCTCACGATGGTGCCGACAGAGGCCCCCTCCACGATTGCCCGGTAGAGGTTCTCAGGGTCACGGCCGTCGAGCACCAGGAGTGGGATCCCGGACCGCTCAACAACCTTTCCTGCAACGATGTCGAGCACCGTATTGGCACCTGCATCCATCCTGCCCCGGGTGATGATATCGAGGAGGTCTTGCGGCGTCAGATGCTCATACCTGACCGCGCTGGCATCCTTCTTCGGGTCGGCGCTGTAGATGCCGTCAACCGACGTGGCGTTGATCAGGAGATCGGCACCGACGCTCTCGGCGAGGACCGCGGATACCGCGTCGGTCGTCTGCGCAGGAGTGATGCCGCCCATGACAACGATCTTTTTAGTCTCTGCAAACTCCCGTGCCTCCGTGTAGTTCTCCGCAACGCGGGGGTAGGCCGCATCCCCAAGTCCGGCCAAGAGGAGGCGCGCGTTCAGCCTTGTTACCATGATCCCGAGTTCATCAGCCGCCGCCTCACCGGCGCTGAGGTCGCGGGCGACCCTGATGTACCGGCGTGCCTCCCCGCCGCCGCCGACAACGATAAAAATCTGGCACCTTTCGGCAATCCGCTTCAGGACAGAGACATACCGGCCGATATTGTTCGATTCAAGTGAAGGGACCAGAACCGAGCCGCCCAGGGATATGACGATCTTCTTCATTCCACCCTATTATTATCCCTGATGCCACTCATATACCTGTTGAAGATGCTGCACTGCCCTGTATGCAACTCCACAGAGGTCTGGGCGATTACCGGCGGATACACCGGCCGGATCTACCAGTGCAAGCGCTGCGGATACCGAGGAGCGCTGGTCATCGAGTACGACGAAGAAGGCGAGGAGAGAGACGGGCGGTAGCCCGGCCTTGCACCACAGTGGTGAACTACCTACCCCCACCGGCGCGGGACTTCCCGCTCACGCCGCCCGCGAGCCCCGCAAGATACATACCTCATACCCCCTCATTCTCATGCGGTGGTCATATGCACGAAGCGCGACTCTATCAGAAACTGGAAGATAACACCGTCCGCTGCTCGCTCTGTTCCCACCGGTGCACCATACGGGAGGGAAAGCAGGGGGTCTGCGGCGTCCGCATCAACCGCAGCGGTACGCTCTATGCCGCAACCTTCGGAAAGGTTGCCGCCGAAGCAGTCGATCCCATCGAGAAGAAGCCGCTCTTCCATTTCCTCCCTGGAACGCTCTCATACTCGCTCGGGACCATCGGGTGCAACTTTCACTGCGAGCACTGCCAGAACTGGCACATCTCCCAGCAGACGCTGGAGATGCAGGCGCTCCAGGACCTCAGCCCGGAGCAGGGTGTGGAACGGGCGCTCGCGTCAGGCTCCGCGAGCATCGCCTGGACCTACAACGAGCCCACCATCTGGCACGAGTACCCGCTTGCGATGGGAACGCTCGCGCGCGAAAAGAACCTCGGGACCATCTACGTCACCAACGGCTACATCACCGAGGAAGGGCTCCGCGAGATCTCGTCGATGCTGAGCGCGTTCCGCGTCGACATCAAATCGTTCTCAGACACCTTCTACCGGAAGGTCTGCGGGGGGCGGCTGCAGCCGGTCCTCGACGCGACGGTACTCGCAAAAGAACTCGGGCTGCACATCGAGACCGTCACACTGGTCATCCCGGGGCAGAACGATTCCATGGAAGAGATGGAAGCGCTCATCAGGTGGGTGCTCGAAAACCTCGGGCCCGATACCCCGATGCACTTCACCCGGTTCCATCCCGACTATAAGATGCGGGGGGTAAGACCGACTGAGACCAGGACACTTGAGAAGATCTACGAGCGTGCAAAAGACCTCGGGATCCACTACCCCTACCTGGGCAATGTCTTCAACCACCCCTACGAGAGCACCTACTGCCCCGCCTGCGGCAACCTCGTCATCGAGCGGTCGGGGTTTGGGGTCCGGATGCGGGGGCTTAAAGACCATACCTGTACGGAGTGCGGTGGGCGCATCGCGTATGTCTCCAAGATCGACTGAACAGAGCCCGCGGCGGTTCCTGACCGACAGGATGCTCGGGACGCTCACCCGCTACCTCCGGTTTATGGGGTATGACACGATGAGCGCAAACAGCCTCTCCCCGGGCAACACCCGGGAAGATACGCTTCTCCTCGATATCGCCTCAAAGGATGACCGGATCCTCCTGACTCGGGACCGCGAACTCGCACGCCGGGGCGGTGCACAGGCGGTCTACATCGCATCCGAAGACGTCATGGAGCAGGTCAGGCAGGTTGCCGGCCTCGGGCTCATCGAGCCCGGGATCAGGATGAGCCGTTGTTCGCTCTGCAATACGCGCCTCCGGCCGGCTACCACACGCGAGATCCGTGAGGCACGCTACGCCCCCAGGTCAGCCAGGGGAAAGGAGTTCTCCTGGTGCCCGGCCTGTCGGAAACTCTACTGGATGGGCTCGCATGGTGACCACCTGGAGAAGCGCCTGAAAGAATCGCTCTCCCCCTGATCGTGTCCACCAGGTCCCGGAAACACCTCTCCCTTGACTATTTTGGGAATCCGGGAAAGATATATCAACTTTGAGCGGGTATGAGGCACACTGGCTGCAGGCCGGCCAGCCTGATATTCACGGACATTTTATCAGGAGGAGATCTTCGTACCCCTGAGGTCGGCAGGAGAATATACCGGGCTTCTGGTGCGGGAGAGAAGGTGATCCTGGCCGCTCCGGACCTCCTGTACTGAAGGATGATGCCCGGATAATTTACGATGAGGGATACCATGGAAAGTCTGAAAATAGCATTTTTTTGCTGGGAGTCACTGTATGCGGAGCGTGTCGGCGGACTTGCAAATGCGGCGACAAACCTCGCTGAGACGCTGGCACGTCACCACGAAGTGCACTACTTCACCCGGGGAGAGGGCAGGGACACCGAGATTAACGGTGTCCGGTACCATTACTGCCGGCCGGCAGGAGAGAACCTCGTCCAGTACTGTTCCGATATGAGCGGGAGGATGATCGACCGGTTCAGGGAGTTTGATGCACCGTCGTTTGACCTCTTGCACTTCCATGACTGGCATGTGGTCGACGCACTCCGCCGGCTCCGGGAACGGGAAACCATCTTCACCTATCACTCGACCGAGTTTGGGAGGAACGGGAACGCCTTCAGCAGCGGATGGCCATTCCCTGAGATATCGGGGATTGAGCGCTACGGGGGATTGATCGCGAAACGCATAACCGCGGTCTCCTCGACACTCCGCCGGGAGGCCATGAAACTCTATGATATCCCCGACTGGAAGATCGATGTTGTCCCAAACGGCATCGTGCCCGATCACTACCAGGCGGATGTCGAGCCCGAGGAGGTTAAACGACGCTACGGCTTTGACCCGGACTCCCCACTGATACTCTTTGTCGGGAGGCTTGCATGGCAGAAGGGGCCTGATATGCTGGTAGATGCGGCGCCAGGCCTCCTCCGGGAGCACTCCGGCGGTCAGTTCGCCTTCGTTGGCGACGGGCAGATGCGCCGCGGCCTTGAGACCAGGGCCCGGTCGCTCCCTGTCCGTTTCCTCGGGCGACTGGACGATGCCGACTATGTCTCGCTCCTCAACGCGAGCGATATCGTTGCCATCCCGAGCAGAAACGAACCCTTCGGGCTTGTGCTCCTCGAGGCGTGGAGCGCGGGCCGATGCGTGGTCGCGTCCGACGTCGGCGGGCTCTCCGAGAACATCGAGCACGGGACCGATGGGGTCAAGGTGCGGCCGCACCCTGATTCGATCGCCGAAGGGCTCGCAGTGGTGGCCGACTCTCCCGGGAAGTCGCTTTGTATGGGCCGGAAGGGGCTCGAAAAGGTGAAGGAATGTTTCCAGTGGAGCCGCATCGCGGAGCGGATGGAGGACTCCTACAGGAAGGCCGCGAACCGCGACACCATCCTCTGCTGACCGCGGGCTGCCCGCTCACGGCAACATGACTGCTGCAAGGTGCTCCATCAGACGGAAGGGATCCGACGAGACCACGGGCGTTCCCGCGTAGAGTTCCATCCCCCCGATATCAGAGGTCCGGGAGCGAAGGTCGCCCCGGTCCACCAGCCATGCGACGTAGTGACCCTGCTCATCGAGCGGAGGCATGTATACCGCTGCGTTGTAACTCTGCACCCCAATATTCTGGTAGCACTCAAGCACTTTCGCGAGTGCGGGGGCGAGATCGTGTGGTGACTCTGTGATGATCACGACTTCATGCTCTTTTTTAGGAGTAAGGTGTGCCATGACCCGGGCGCCTTTGTAGACGAGACCAAGACCGATGGCGGTGTGGGCCCTGAAGAGGTCATCGTAGTACCCGGTCCCGTAACAGCGCCGGTATTCCTCCCTGACCCGCTCGATCCGTGCCGGAGCGGTGTAGGGGCGATGGGTGAGCAAGATCTGGGCGTGGTTGTGCACGATGCTCGCCCCCGCACGCCAGAGGAAGTTCCAGATGAGGAAGGGGTAGATTGCCCGCGGGTCAGCGCGGTGCGCATCCTGACACCACCGGATGGCTACGCTGATCAGATCGGCTACCTGCGGTTCTGCGGTGACGTAGGGGTTTGTGTCCCTGGCGATGATGATAGCATGGAGGTAATCGTACTTGGCGATGTTGCTCGCCGTAATCCAGTGGTCGCCGTCGATTCTCCCGAAGGTGTCGGCAGGCGTCTCCTCAAGGGGGTTTGCAAACGGCCCCTTCTCTGCCAGCGTCCGCACGTCCAGTACCTCCTCTGCGTGGGGCGTCAGCACCGGGCGGCGTGCCCTGATGGAGTTGAAGAGCGTGCTCTCACCGGTCAGGTTATTGGTCACCCTGACGATCTGCTGTGTCTCGATATCGCCGTACTTCTCCCGCACCCACTCTTTCATCGCGTCGGGAAAGACCAGGCGCCCGGGTTCGACGTACCAGGAGTATATCCGGGAGAAGACCGCGGCCATATCCGGCCCAAGTTCCTGCACGATTCCCGGCAAACGGGTGACATCAAGCTTGACCATGGCGTCCACCGTATACCAATCTCACAGCGATAAAGATTCTCATCGGCCGGGCCGGACTGCATTGGGCCATCTCATTTGCGGATGTAGTCTCTTTTCATGTGTGAGGCGGACCGTCAATACCCCTCGCAAACCCGCGATGCGTGGAGTTATCGGCCCGGGATTCTGACAGGAATCGACATCTCAGCTGAACTAGTGGACCGATTCCAAATTATCAGACTCAGTTGACCCCTGTTCGGGTTCAGGTTCTCGTCCCCACCCCGGTGGGGTGAATTACCCCGGGCTCTCCCCCTCCCCGCACGAGGCACGACCCACGAAACCCCCGTCCCCGGAGCAGGGCAGTGCGTGGTGATGCCCAGGTGTGGCGCCGGGACGCGCGAGTGTCAAAATCAGGCGAAAACCGATCGGTCATCGCTTCTCGTGAGTGTACTGGTTATCGGGAATCGTTGCACTAGTGGAGCATTTCACCTTATTTTGCGGGTCCTGATGCGGATCGCCAGCCCCTCGCGTGAGGCGATGGTACCCATGAACACGACCGATTCCCCAGGCGAGCCCGAGCAGTGGACCGTGGTGGGAATCGCCCTGGGGGGTGGGGGCAGGGGAGGGCGCTCGCCCCCTCCCCGCACAAGCCGGACCCGGGGCACGATGCACCAGAGCAGGGGGTCTCCCACTCACCATATCGGGGCGGTTTTCATGGGAAATTTTAGATGAAATGCTCTACTAGTACATCGATTCTCAATTGCCGGCACTCTCAATGGAGGGGGTATCGATCTCGTTTCACGCTTTCCGGGTGTTTGCATCCCTGAGGATGGCTTTCCACCGGATATACGCCCGGACACTGCCCCCGCCCCTACCGGGGGCGGGAGAGGAGCGCCGAATGGGCGGGCGGGGTGGGGGGACGGATGGGAGCGCTCCGTGGGG
>Ga0265294_10009949_pt1 | contig 10891 bp, 9 predicted proteins | sample MunlanPumphouse3_FD_192504 | JGI IMG/M metagenome (GOLD analysis project Ga0265294, IMG submission 192504) | Groundwater microbial communities from a municipal landfill in Southern Ontario, Canada - Pumphouse #3 | ecosystem: Environmental > Aquatic > Deep subsurface > Groundwater | place...
TTGCCAAAATATATGTCGATTACAATTCGGAAGTTAAAAACGGACAACTTATTGCCGAGATAGACCGTTCCGTGCTGGAAACCGAACTGGAGTCCTCCGAGGCCAACCTGAACTCATCCAAAGCGGAACATGATTACCAGACAGCCAATTACGAACGTATAAAAGGGCTGTATGAAAAAGACCTGGTAAGCCAATCCGAATACGATCAGGCGCTAAATTCCTGGTCCAAAGCAGTATATGCCTACACGCAGGCTAAATCAAATTATCAGAAAGCCGAAAGAAATATCGGATATACATGGATTTATTCCCCTATCGATGGTGTAGTCCTTTCGCGGGCCGTTGACGAAGGCCAGACCGTGGCTGCGGGATTCAGCACGCCCACCCTCTTTACCATAGCCAACGACCTTAGGAAAATGCGTGTTATTGCAGATGTAGACGAGGCCGATATAGGAGAAGTGCAGGAAGGTCAGTACGTAACATTCACCGTAGACGCTTACCCCGAAGATATGTTTGAAGGATCGGTTATCCAGATTCGTTTGCTGGCCACCACTACATCCAACGTGGTTACCTATGAAGTAGTCATAGATGCACCTAATGAAGACCTGAAACTGAAACCGGGACTTACGGCCGAAGTGAATATTTACATACTGAATAAAGAAAATATCATTACTGTGCCGTTACGTGCCCTGCGTTTTGTTCCGGAAGGATACACAGTACCCGATTCAGGATCACACGTATTTGTTATGAACCCCGACGGTACGCTGAGCGCCAGAGCTGTAAGCACAGGCGTTTCTGATGGAATTTACTCCGAGATTACGTACGGTCTTAAACAAGGTGAACAGGTAGTTTCCGGACTAAAAGCAGCCGGGAAATTGTCTGCAGAGAACGGCAACGGCAGCAGCAACGACAGCAGCAGCAGCAGCAGTCCTTTTATGCCTCCCAGGCCCGGACAGGGAGACAATATACGTACCAAATAACAACAACCGGTATGAACGAAATTATTAAAGTAGAAGATCTCAAACGTGACTTTGTGGTAGGAGAAGAAACGGTTCACGCCCTAAGGGATCTTTCATTCACTATAGCCGAGGGAGAGTTTGTAACCATCATGGGAACAAGCGGTTCAGGGAAGTCCACCCTGTTGAACATCCTGGGATGTCTGGATATTCCTACGGGTGGTGAATATTATCTGGACGGTGTTCCGGTCAGAAAAATGGGAAAGAACGACCGGGCCTTGCTGCGTAATCGCAAAATAGGCTTTGTGTTTCAATCCTATAATCTGTTACCCAAAACTACCGCGTTGGAGAATGTGGAATTGCCCCTGTTGTACAATAAAACAGTGAATGCGGCCCAAAGAAAGGAGAAATCTCAAAAGGCGCTGGAATCGGTAGGTCTGGCAGACAGGGTAAACCATCGGTCCAACCAGATGTCCGGCGGGCAACAACAACGCGTTGCCATTGCCAGGGCCTTGGTGAATGACCCGGTCATTATCCTGGCCGACGAAGCCACCGGAAACCTCGACACCCGTACCTCTTTTGAAATACTTACGTTATTTCAGGATTTTCATGCACAGGGACGTACCATTCTTTTTGTTACACACAACCATGAAATTGCGCGGTACGGAAGCCGGAATATTGTGTTACGGGACGGAAGGGTAATTGAGGACACAAGAAACAAAAATATAGCATCAGCTAAAGACACACTGGCTTCCTTGCCCGCAGAAGAAGAAGAATAAACATCCAGGCCATGAATTATAAAAATTTAATTGTAATAGCTTTTAGAGCCCTGATAAATAATAAAATGAGGGCTTTTCTGACCATGCTGGGGATTATTATAGGGGTTGCCTCTGTTATTGCCATGCTGGCCATTGGGGCAGGATCCAAGCAAAGTATTCACGAAGAGATAGGACAAATGGGATCGAACATGATTATGATCCAACCCGGCAATGGCCGTTTTGGAGGGGTACGCCAGAGTGCCTCAAGCATGCAGACCCTAAAAATGACGGATTATGAATCGCTGGTACGCGAAACAAATTACCTGTCCAAGATCACACCTTCCGTAACAAGCAGCGGGCAAGCCATAAAAGGATCCAACAACTCGCCTACCACTATATACGGAGTTAACGAACAGTACATAGATATTCGGGGGTATTCTGTGGGCAGGGGAAGTATGTTCACAAACCAGGATATCCGTAAGGCAGCCAAAGTCTGCATTGTGGGTCAAACGGTCGTGGACAACCTGTTCCCGGCCGGAGAAGACCCTCTGGGAAAAACCATCCGCTTTGGAAAAATTCCTTTAAAGATTGTAGGAATCCTGGAGGCCAAGGGATACAACTCCATGGGTATGGACCAGGACGATATGATCTTGGCGCCTTATACAACAGTTCAGAAAAGAATCCTGGCCATCACATACCTGCAAGGTATAACGGCAGCAGCTCTCTCGGAAGAATATACAGATCAGGCCATTGAAGAAATAACGGAAATCCTGCAAAGAAATCACGGAATAAAAATTGGTCAGGAAAATGATTTCAATGTGCGGTCTCAGCAGGAAATGATGGAAACGATGAGTTCGGTCATGGATATGATGACCATACTTCTGGGCTGCATTGCAGGAATCTCACTCGTTGTAGGAGGAATTGGCATTATGAATATCATGTATGTATCGGTAACAGAGCGCACCCGCGAAATTGGACTGCGTATGTCTATAGGCGCCATGGGACGTCACATCCTCATGCAATTCCTTATTGAAGCGGTAATAATCAGTATTACAGGAGGCCTTATCGGTGTTCTGGCAGGCGTAGGAGCCTCGGGACTTATAAAATTGATTGCCGGATGGCCGGTATCCATTCAGGCATATTCCATTGTGCTGTCCTTCGTGGTATGTACCGTTACCGGAATTTTCTTCGGCTGGTATCCGGCAAAGAAAGCTTCAGAACTTAACCCCATTGACGCCATTAGGTATGAGTAAAGAATTCATTACCTTTGATAGGTAAAACAGATGGAATTGACATCAGACAAAAGAAGTAAAAGAGCATTTCTGCTGGTAAACATACTGGCAGTAGTGCTTTTTTACTGTATTCCGCTGTTCATCACCCCCCGGAACGAGACACTTACTTTTGTGAAATACCTGGGGTACGGCGTAAGCATTACCGCGTATCTTTTGATATTCTACCTCAATTTTTTCCTGTTGATACAGAAATTCATGGTCAGGAAAAAATGGACAGCCTTTTTTGTAACAAACTTGCTGGTAATAGGATTCATAAGCATTTGTTTGTATCTGTGGCACGATTACTATTTCACGCACCTGGCCGGTATCCCTCCGGAACACATGCCGCCTCCGCGCAGCACTTTTATGTTCATTGCAAAGGATATGTTCTTTATGACGCTCACCGCCTCTATGGCAGTAGCTATCCGCATTACGCTTGAATGGCAGCGCACCGAGCGGGAAAGAGCCAGGATAGAAGTGGTGGCAAGCCGGGCCGAGATGCAGAACCTGAAAAGCCAGCTCAACCCTCATTTCCTGTTCAACACCCTGAACAACATATACTCCCTGATGAGGACAGATCAGGAAAAAGCGCAGACGACCATGCTGAGCCTGAGCAAAACATTGCGCTACGTCTTGTATGACGAAAACCAGGAACGCGTTTCGCTCGATAAAGAACTGGCATTTACCCTAAGTTATATCGAGCTTATGTCCCTCAGGCTTACCGACAAAACAAGTGTTCGGGTGAATATCCCCGAGGATACCCAAGGACTGACAATAGCTCCCCTCATGTTTATTTCCCAGGTAGAAAATGCTTTTAAACACGGAGTTTCCCAGACCGAACCGTCTTTTATCGATATTGATATTGAAATCAAGGATCACACCCTTCGCTGTTCCGTAAAGAACAGTTATTTCCCAAAAGAAGACTCTGACTACAGTGGTTCGGGTATTGGTATTGAAAACCTGCAACGCCGGCTTTCTCTCATCTATCCCGGGAACCACTCCTTTACTCATACGGTACTTGACAATGTGTATGTTTCCGAGTTGACTGTTAACCTGTAAGGGATTAGTAATGAATAAACTGAAATGCCTTATTGTCGATGACGAGCCGCTGGCGCTCGATCTGCTGGAAGACTACATCAAACGCACGCCTTTCCTGGAACTCGTTGCCCGTTGCAGCAGTGGCCCCCAGGTGCTCGAGGTATTACGGAAAGAACAAGTGGACGTGGCATTTATGGATATCCAAATGCCTTACCTGAGCGGTCTGGAACTTTCGCGGATGACCGGAGATTGTGCCGTTATCTTCACCACGGCCTTCGAACAATATGCCTTGGAAGGGTTTAAGGTCAATGCCCTGGATTACCTGCTCAAACCTTTCAGTTACGCCGAGTTTCTCAAAGCCGCCAACAAAGCCCTGCACCGCAAGAAGGTGCTTAATGCCGCCTCGGCACAGGGAGGTCCCGGAGAGAGTCCTAACAGGAACCTTGTGGTTAAATCTGACTACAAACAACAAATCATCAATACGGCGGACATTACGTATATTGAGGGTTCCGGGGATTACATTACCATTCATACAGAGAACAATACACCGTTGCAAACGCTCATGAGTCTGAAGACAATTGAGGAACAGCTGCCGAAGTCGCAATTTGTACGGGTGCACCGTTCCTTTATTGTGAATGTTCAGAAAATCAAGACTATCGAAAGACAACGCATTATCTTCGGAAAGGTTCGCATTCCCATATCCGATTCCTTCAAGGACGAGTTCTTCCGCATCATGGGAATCAGCTGAAGCCATACTTAGTGTGATGCACTAATGGTGCCGGTCGCTTGCTGCAACAGCCGGGCAGGCAGGCCGCTGCACTTTTCAGGTCGCTGCACCACTCACACTCAGGTCGCTGCACAACTCACACTCAGGTCGCTGCACCAAAAGAACGGGGAACGCCTCCCAGTTGCTGCGCTGTCGCTTCGCTCCCGCTCCGCAACCGGGCCCCTCCCTCCTCGGGTGCGAGGTTCCCCTTTTCCTTTTGGTGTCAGCTCCCTTTTACGGTTTTAATATTTTTATTGTAATTGGATACTTGTAGGGTTGATGGTTTATGACTTTAATAGTGTTTATTATAATAATTGTTGTACTGAAAACACCTAAAAAAATGACGATTGGAAGTCCTAATAACACCATTGCCAATATGCTGGAAGGAATAAGATATATTAACATACTTAATTGAAAATTAACAACATCAATCGCATGTTCTCTAATATTTGGAACCTTATCTTTTTGCCATATCCAAATTATTATCGGAGGTATCAGAAGAATAAACAAACCGCTTACATGTAATAAGGCTAACCAATTATTGTTTTTTCGAGATTGTTCGGTTGTAGGTTCGTCCTTGCCATATTTTAGAAATTCTTCTGACCTTGGATTAACATCTCCGTTCTCAATTCGTTGGATTGATCTAACACTGATATCAGTTTTTGTAGCAAGTTCTTCTTGCGTCATGCCTTTTTTTAGTCTTGTTTCTCTTATAAATTGCCCTGTAGTCATAATATCTTTTTTTACAAAAATCTTAATTCTTATGGTATAATCGAACTACTTCTACCCGACATTTACCTGACATAATCAAAATCATCGCAAGGTAAAGTTATATTTTTTATATTTGTCATAACTCTAAACAAAACTGACAGACCATGGGTATAATTCATGTAATCACAGGACTTCTTATGATTGGTATGGGATTTCTAGTTAAATCTTCCCCCAATCTGATAGCCGGATACAACACGATGTCAGAAGACAAAAAGAAACATGTTGATATTGAAGGATTATCAACATTTATGCGTAACAGTTTTATCATTATTGGATTGTCAATTATTGCCGGGTATTATGTATTCAAATGGATTGGCTATACCGCAATTGCTAATTCAATGATACTGATTGCCACTGTAATTGGTGTGATCATTATGCTGATACATGCACAAAGATTTGACCACAATAAAAAGAATACCAAAAAAACAAGACTCATTTATTTTATCCTTGGACTTGTAATCGTTTTAGTCATTGGGTTAATAACATATGGCTACATGCCCTCAAAAGCAAAAATTATCAATGACCATATTACATTCACAGGAATGTACGGATTTACAATGCTTGTTTCTGAAATTGATACTATCGAACTGTCTGATGCCATTCCAACTATTAAAATGCGGACCAATGGATTTAGTTCCGGAGTAGTCAATAAGGGATTCTTCAACCTGGATACATTGGGTAAGACTCGATTGCTTATCCATTCTGACAATGCCCCATTCTTGATAATATCTAAAAGTAATTCTGACAAGATTATCATCAACTATAAAGACAAAGCAAAAACAGAGCAGGTATTTGAAGAGATTAAAACGCTGATTAGTAGATAACTGTCACTAACATTATCAATGCAAATTAGCACCTAAGTACGTTGCAATCTCGCAAATGAATGTGTTGTAGCCCCGCATTTTTGCAGGTCGCTGCACCAAAAGAACGGGGAACGCCTCCCGGTTGCTGCGCTATCGCTTCGCTCCCGCTCCGCAACCGGGCCCCTCCCTCCTCGGGTGCGAGGTTCCCCTTTTCCTTTTGGTGTCAGCTCCCTTGCCTGCTCCCCTCTTCAGTGCAAATGCGTGCAGTTTGGCGCGTTTTGACAATCTAGATTCAATCAAGTGCGCCAAGTTTTTTTGCCATTGCTATATTTATCTTTTAATCTGACAGTTGCGATTTCTTCAGGAAATGTTGGCGCACTAGATTGAATCTAGCATGCGCTAATATATTATCTTTGTTATACTTCCTTATATCTATATTTAAGTACCCGCAACCCCTATGCAAGAAGTCTCAAAACAGCACGAACCATCCTCGTTCATAACGTCACGTTTTGACGTAGCTTTGATGTAACTATGCAAAAAGTATCAACATAATATCTGATCACAAATAATAACAATTCATGCGTAATTTTTATTACAAAGACAGCATATCCTCTTTTCTTTCAAAGAGCACAAATGATATTATTGGAGAGATTTCACTTGACAACACCTTTGATACGTCATTTCAACAAAACCGTGCCTGGGAGTATGAAATTGTGTTCTTAAAAAAAGCTCTCGTTCCTTATGAAGGGACTATTTTTTTTGAATTTTCGATTCCCCGTATGGGTAAACGAGTAGACGTCCTTTTATTGATTAAAGGAGTTGTTTTTTTAATTGAATTCAAAGTCGGAGAAAAGAATTATCTAAGAGCAGACATAGAACAGGTATATGATTACGCATTGGACCTTAAATATTTTCACGAACCTAGTCATCATGCCTTGATTGTACCTATTTTGCTGGCTACGGAAGCTTCTCATTCATATATCAGTCTGATTACTACTTCCCATAATGATAACCTGTTAGAACCTTTAAAGATTAACAAATCTAGTCTTTCTGAGGTTATTAATAATGCTTTAGCTTTCTTTTTTGATGAAAAGGAAATTAATTCAAAAGAGTTTGCTTATGGTAGTTACTCTCCTACTCCAACAATCGTTGAAGCAGCAATAGCATTATACCAGAACCATTCTGTGGACAATATTACAAGATGTGATGCCGGAGCCATTAACTTAACAAGGACTACCTCGGTCATTTCTGAAATCATAGAAAAAGCCAAATCCGAGCACTCAAAAATCATTTGTTTTGTTACAGGCGTTCCCGGGGCGGGAAAAACATTAGTTGGATTAAAAATCGCTACGACACGACAAGATGAAACCGGCAAAACAATGAGTGTTTATTTATCAGGGAACGGGCCACTTGTAGCTGTTTTACAAGAAGCATTAACTAGAGATAGAGTAAAGAGCCAGGCAGATTCCGATAAAAAAATTCCAAAAGGACAAATAAGATCCAGTGTTAAAACATTTATCCAAAATATACACCATTACAGAGACGCCTACCTAATTGATCCAAAACCACCATACGATCATGTCGCTATTTTTGATGAAGCTCAAAGGGCATGGAATAAAGAGCAGACTGTTAAGTTCATGAAGTCAAAAAAGAATCAACACAATTTTGATTACTCTGAACCCGAGTTTCTTATATCATGTCTTAACCGTCATGAAGACTGGGCTGTAATTATTTGCCTGGTAGGTGGTGGACAAGAAATTAATACCGGTGAAGCCGGAATCTCCGAATGGTTGGAAGCAATCAAAAAAAGTTTCTCTCACTGGAACGTTTACATCTCTCCCAACCTGGTTGAATCAGAATACGATGCAGAAGAAGCCGTAAATGAATTAAAACAGATAACAAAAGTCTATCAGAACGTAGATTTACATCTCAACGTATCTATGCGATCATTTAGAGCTGAAAACCTTTCTTCGTTTGTGAAGTATCTGCTGGATATGGAAAAAGAAAAGGCAAAAGAGATGTATGAATTGATAAAAGACAACTACCCAATTGTCATTACACGCAATTTATCTAAAGCTAAAGAATGGTTGAAAAGCAAAGCCAGAGGCAGTGAACGCTATGGTTTAATTGTATCTTCTCAGGCCCAAAGACTGAAACCTCATGCCATAGATGTACGGTTTCAAATCAATCCGGTACATTGGTTTTTAAATGGTAAAGATGACGTCCGCTCTTCATACTTTCTTGAAGATGTAGCCACAGAATTTCAAATCCAAGGCTTGGAACTTGACTGGGCATGCGTTACGTGGGATGGGGATTTAAGATACGATGAAAATGGATGGGAAACATTCTCATTTGTAGGTACCAAATGGCAGCGAATTCTAAAACTAGAAAGAAAAAGCTATTTAATAAATGCTTACCGCGTTCTTCTGACAAGAGCGCGCCAAGGAATGGTAATAGTCGTTCCGGAAGGAAACGATAATGACCATACCCGTCTATCTGAATTTTACGATCCCACATACCAGTATTTGAAAGAGATAGGGATTCCTGGTCTTTAAAACAGGCTGTAGCACCAGGTATCTTTGTAGAGTTCCTCGCACTGATCTATCTCTCCTATATCAAGAAACAAATGAGCGAAAAAATCTTTTCAATCAATTCACTATTCAAGGACTGCTTGATGAGGTAGACTTGATCGAATGCTTCACCGAACCAGGTAAATCCCTCACAGTGGGCGAGGTGCTACTAAAGCAAAGGCAAATATTCAAGCATATGGATATGTTGGCACCAGACGCCATTGCCTCGTTATGAGTTTACGGGAATGCAGGTGATATAATGCTGTAATGAAGAACACTATCTTTCAATAAAGGTATTTTCCCAAAAATCATATTTTGTTTGCGAAAGTACCAGAAAAAATAGTACTTTTGCAAACAAAATATTTTCTTATATATGGAAGTGAAATTGAACAATATTGACGATTGGATTCTTTACCGCTCAAAGCGTGGACAGTTAACATTTTCGCGGCAGAAACTCGTTGCGGATTTTGCTCATTTGTCGGAACAAACGGTAAAAAACAACTTACGGTTATTGATAAAAAAAGGGTTAATTTTTCCTGTTTTCAAAGGCTTTTATTCCGTAATTCCTGTTGATTACGCTTTAATGGGCATTGTGCCGCCCGAATTTTACATTGATGATTTAATGAAATATCTTAATCGTCCGTACTATGTCAGTTTGCTAAATGCAGCAGCATTTTATGGAGCAGCACACCAAAAACCGCAAACTTTTTCTGTAATTACTTCCTTGCCTGCCTTGCGAGACACTACAAAGAAAAATACCCGTATCGCTTTTATTTCCACACGCAAAGAAATTCCGCAAAAATGGCTTAAAACGTTTAGAAGCGAAAACGGTGATTTTTATGTTTCAAAACCCGAATTAACCGCAGCCGACTTAATCACTTTTCAAAAAAGAATTGGCGGACTAAACCGTGCCTGTACAGTAATTTATGAACTAATGGAAGTGGTAAAATTTGGAAAATTGGACAAAACTTTTTTTGATTACGTTCCAACCTCCACTATTCAGCGGATTGGTTATTTGCTTGAAAATGAATTAGAACAACAGGAACAAGCCAATGTTTTGTTTTCAAAAGTTCAGACACACGATTGTAAATTTCAAAAAATCCCATTAAAGAGCAACAAACCTGCGAATGATTGCGAAACCAATGAAAAATGGAGAATTATTATTAACGAGAAAATAGAAATAGACGAGGTATGATACCTGAAAGATGTATAAAAGAATGGTCGGAGTTTCTTCCTTGGAAATCAAAAGAATACATTGAACAAGACTTAATTATTTGTCGTGCTTTGTGCGCTTTGTACAACGATGAATATTTAGCGGAACATTTAGCGTTTCGTGGTGGCACAGCCTTGAATAAAATATATATCAATCCACAATCACGCTATTCTGAAGATATTGATTTAGTACAAGTTAATGCAGAACCTATCAAAGATACAATAAACAGAATAAGGGAAGTATTATCCTTTCTTGGCAAACCTGCTGTAAAGCAGAAAGCGCATAATAACACGTTGGTATTTAGGTTTAATTCTGAAATTCCACCTATAACTCCAATTCGATTGAAAATAGAAATAAACACACGAGAACATTTTAACGTTTTGGGGTTAGCAAAACACGATTTTCAAGTAAATAGTCAATGGTTCTTAGGCAGTTGCAAAGTAACAACTTACTACTTGGAAGAATTGCTTGGCACAAAAATGCGAGCATTGTACCAGCGTCGAAAAGGGCGAGATTTGTTCGATTTATGGAAAGCATTGTCAACACAAAATACTGACAATGGGTATTCTGGCCATAGTGTACCACTATTCCGGAGCATAGTGTACCAGTTACAGTTTTCTTACACTTATGGTAAAATTGCATAAAAAAAATTAATTATTACTTATTCTCTTAGTGATTTTTTTGATTTTATCTCTATTCTAAAAGCTCCATTAACCAATCTGTCCAGGATTGCATCAGCGATGGTACT
>Ga0265294_10009950_pt1 | contig 10890 bp, 10 predicted proteins | sample MunlanPumphouse3_FD_192504 | JGI IMG/M metagenome (GOLD analysis project Ga0265294, IMG submission 192504) | Groundwater microbial communities from a municipal landfill in Southern Ontario, Canada - Pumphouse #3 | ecosystem: Environmental > Aquatic > Deep subsurface > Groundwater | place...
AAAAATCCCTTCATAGAAAATCTGGTCAAAGCTGCTAAGTGACAAAGCCGAGTTGAATCTGGCTATTTTGCTTTTGAACCGCCGCAATCCGGCACTATGCAAGATCAGCATCAAAGAGTCGTTATCTATGGCTGAGAGTAGATCACAATAAACGCTGCGACGTTGAGATTTATCGTGATTTTCTAGCAGCTTGATGATGTCCTGGGAGAGTTGATTGCGAAGCTCAAGTATTTCTACCAGGCTACCATCCTCAAGAATGGTTTGCGAATAGGGGGCCTTGTGTTCCATGACCACATGCAGGACTACCTGATTGTAATAGACGTCCTCGTGGTGATTGTGAGCTTGCCAGTCCTGGGTTTTGATGTGTATCTCCACATCTCCCCGAAGCTGTTCATTCCCGATTTCGATGATGGCATTCTTGAAATCGGGTCCACGTCCAGTATTGTATTGTCCCTGATAAATGATCTTGATGGCTTTGCCGCTGACAGTGGATAGTTCGCTGGTCAGATGGCATTCATCCCAGATGTGATAGAGGAATCTCTCTTCCATTAGAAATAACGTTGCAGCACCTGCATTCTCTGACGGGCAGAGGCGGAGTTACTCCAGGTATGGGGGCTGTATCTGATGGGGTTTGTGAGGATTACGATCAGGCGCATGCTCTGGTTGCGGTTGAGTTTGGCCGCACTCTTTCCATAATAGGCTCTAGCGGCGGTTTCGACGCCATACACTCCCTTGCCCCATTCCACATAATTGAAGTAGAGCTCCAACATCCTTTTCTTGGTCATCACAATTTCCATGATCACGGTGACCTGTATTTCCAGATACTTGCGAAAGTAGTTGCGGCTGGTAGTCAGAAACAGGCTGCGTGCCAGTTGGTTACTGAGTGTGGAAGCTCCAAAGCGGATCTTCCCGGCTCGTTTGTTCTTTGCGTAAGCCTCTTTCACCATGCTCCATTCGAATCCAAAATGTTTGTAGTAATTGCCATCTTCCAGGGCTATCAGCATTTGTTGGGTGGATTGAGGGATCTTCTCCAAGGGGATGTATTCACGTTTGTAGATTGGATGCCCACGTAAGATATAGCGTTGAATCATCAGTGGTGTAAGAGGGGGATTCACAAAGCTGTAAACGAGGCACAGCAGCGCAATAATCCCCCAAAACCACAAGTGCAGAGTGATTACGAAGCGGAAGAACCTGACAATGACACTGCGTTTTTTGGCCTTTGCCATGATTCTAACCAGTTATAAAGGGGGGATTAGTTTTGTTGTTTGTTGACGAAGGCAGCAAGACGGGCTTTGCGGCGGCTGGCAGTGCGTTTGTGGATGACGCCCTTCTTGGCAGCTTTGTCCAGCTGAGAATACAGCTTGTTCAACATCTGCTCACGATCTTCAGCGGTATCGGCAGTCTGCATAGATTTGGTGATGGTTTTCAGAGTGCGCTTAACGTAGTTGTTACGAGCGGCTCTCTTCTTGTCTGTACCCATTCTTTTAAGGGGGGATTTGTGTTGTGGCATGTGATCCTCTTTATGTAGCTTAATATTTATACCACAATAAATATGGCTGCTTTTCTGTCAACAGCAATTTTGTCACTTAAGAGCCTTAATCAAGATATCCACTTGATTGTCAACGCTATAGGGACTGATATCGCCATTTGTCCGCTGTCCTTCAGGAAGGCTGTTTACCCACTCTGCCGCAGCTCTAATTTCATCCTTGGCAAAGCATTGTCCGGAATGGGTGTCCATGATAACCTTTGCTGCAGCTCCGTCTTTGGGCCCAATGCATAGAATAGGGCTTCTACTAGCAAGATACTCAAAGAGTTTGGTCGTGAGCATTCCCTGGTTTCCCTCATATTCATTGACTAAGAGCAGAAGCAAATCCGAATCAACCATTTCTTGAAGAGCTTGATCATGAGGGACAAAATCTAATAGCCGGAATTGGCCGGCTGCGGCTGCTCTGTCTGCTTGACTCAGTTTGGTGCCAATCAGGGAAATCTCAGTTTCACGCTGAAGTAAATTGGCGAAGTCCACAATCCAGCCCAAGTCCTGCCCCGCGGTGAGTTGTCCCACATATTTCAAGCGCAGGATGGGTGCCTGATGATGCACGAGTCCCGCAAAGTCATGGGGGTCAAAACCGTTGTATAACACAATCTTGCGAGCAGGTGGGAGCTCCTCGGCGATAGCTTCAGAAATGATGAAGTTTGCCCTGGAATTGGTCAATACCAGCTTTTCCAGACGCTTATGGATGTATCTGCTCAGAGCCCAGGGAGGATTGAGTTTTAGATAGTGGATTCCCAGCCAGGGATCGCGGAAATCTGTAAACCATCTGATTCCAGTTCTACGTTTGAGTGCCAGGCCAATCAAATGAGTGCTATGGGGAGGGCCGGTGGTGATAATGGAGTCATAGTGGATCCTACGCAGTTCCGCTAATGCGGTTCGGTAGGCAGAGGGATTCCAGACCACTCTCAGATCTGGGATGATCAGATTGAGTCTAAGCAAGACCAATAGTCTGGAACTCAAATTACGCTTGGGTAAAGCCAGATCACCATAAGGCAATTCAGCATCCTTTCCGCTTACTCTTTTCCAGATTGAGCTCATACGCGGAGCTCTACAGCGAATAACCCGAACCGTTTTAGGAATCTTACCCATCAGGGATTCATCAATAAAAGGGTAATCTCCCCCCTTAGAGCAGATCACGCCTACTTCAACACCCCGTTGCACCAGATAGTTGATCAAACGAAGCCATCTTTGCACTGCAGCTCCACCAGCAGGGGGAAAATAGTAACTAATCAACAAGATTCGCATTATTCGATGATCAATCTTGCCAGTTCAGCCCAGGTATTACTGTCCTTTTGCGAGGCTATGGCTTCACGCATTGGCTCCATCATCTTCTCATTGTAAAAGCGGATTACTGCGGCTGCCAAAGCCGGAGGGTTATCTGGAGGAACCAAAAGGCCAGTGTGTTCGTGATCAATATACTCTCCCAAGCCTCCCACATCGCTGGCGATAATCGGAGTTTCATAACTAAGAGCTGTAGCGATCACTCCGCTTTGAGTAGCTGTTTTGTAAGGTAAGATACACACATCACTGATGGCAAAGAAATTGGCTACTTCAACATCGGGCACATAACGGAAATGGCATTCCACGTTTGCCTTCAGCTCCAATTCCTGGATCATATTTTCGTAAATCCGGGAGCTTCCATATACTGAGCCTACAATCCGCAAGCGGATGTCTGGAATGGCTAATCTGATGATGGGCATGGCTTTGAGCAAAACATCCAGCCCTTTATAGTCTTTGATGAGGCCAAAGAACAACAAGCCTGGGAAGGCCTGAGCTTCATATCTCTGGAGTTGCAGGGGTTTGTAAATAGGATGAAAGCCCAGTACCCCTCTTCTAGAAATATTGTTGGGAAGGGTTCGCTTTAGATCCAGAAGGCAGGAACGGCTCAAAACTACAATCTTATGAGCGCTTTTGAAGGCATAGGATAGCAGCGTTCTTGTTCCCAACCATTCTTCGTGGGGGATAATATTGTGAGCCAGGATTACCACTTTACAGGTTACCCTTTTCAGTATATAACCATAGCTGAGGGCAAAGAAGGGTAACCACCAGGAAGCGATCAACAGGTCTGGCTGCCAATCCTGAATTGCTTTCAGGGTCTTAGACCAGCTATGAGGCAGATAGGGGGTTAACATCCTTACTGAGGGAAGATCAGTGCTGCTGCTATCATATTGATTGCCGGAAGGGAAGAGCAGACCAGGATATTGGTTACGAAAATTGAACAGCATGATCTGATGCTTTTGTTTGCTAAACTCATCTGCCAGATGCATAGCGAAGTTTGAAATCCCGCCTCGGAAAGGTGGGGCAGGTCCCAGAAAGGCAATCTTCATTGCTTACTCCAATTCCTGTGATTGTTTGAAGAACCGGTGCACCAAATCCGGATCCTCATATTTTCCAAAGAGAGCCATCAGTTTCAAGCGCACTTTAACCCCCTTGAGGTCTCCAGCGAGGATAGCTCCCAGATCCTGTAAATGCTTCCCTCCACCTTCATAACCATATTCTGGCAACACCCTTCCTGTAAAAGTCCGTGATGTTATTACCACGATTACTCCCTTAGCAAGAGCGTCTTCAATATGAGGGATGATATCTCTTGGCAAGTTACCTCGACCAAAGGCTTCGATAACGATTGCCTTGCATCCGCTTTTTACACTGCAATCGATATATCTACCGTCCAATCCAGCTACCGCCTTGATCAGATCCACTCTGGTATCAATGCGTTCAGTCCAAACGCTTTCACGATACAGAGTGGCGCGATGGTACACGATGGCATCAGGATCAACAATGCCCAAAGCTCCCAAGCCAGGACTAGTGAAAGCATCAACCTTGCCAGTATCAGATTTAACAACGTCACGGGCAGTATGGATTTCATCGTTCATTACCACCAGAACTCCCTTGTCAAAGCTCTCATGATGGCTTGCCACCCGCACACTGCCAATGATGTTGCGGGGGCCATCCAAGCCCAGATCGCTACCACTGCGCATGGCAGCCGTGAATACCACTGGTTTGCGAGTGGTTAATACCAAGTCCGCCAGAAACGCACTTTCTTCCAGTGTGTCTGTGCCATGAGTGATTACCACACCATCATAGCCTAGGATTTTGGTATCTATGGTCTTGGCAAGATCAAACATCATATCAGGAGTCATGTAGGGGCTGGGAACATTAAGGTAATCCATCACTTCAACGTTAGCCACACCTTCCAGCTGGGGAAACTGCTTAAGAAAATCACCTAATTCAGATGTAGGGATCACACCCAGTGAACCTACACTTTTCATCGAGATTGTTCCACCAGTAAGGATGATCAGCACGTTTTTCTTCATAACTTCTCCCGATAGGTGATGGGGTCGATCATGCCTGCTTCTTTGAAGGCTTTCAGGCGAAGCTTGCAACTAGGGCATTCACCACAGGCTTGTTCAGAATCAATATAGCAGCTCCAGGAAAGCTCAAAGGGTACTCGCATAGTTAATCCTTTTATGATGATATCTTTTTTACTCATGTGTAAAACCGGAGTATAAATCCTTATGTTCCTGGCTTTTGTGCCCTCTTGAATCAGATTTTCCATGGCATCAAAAAAGCTCTCCCGACAATCGGGATATCCCGAACCATCTTCTTCTACAGCTCCGATGTAAATGCGTTCGGCCTGGTTTACTTCTGCCCAGGCAATAGCCGCACATAGCATGGTGGCATTGCGAAAAGGAACATAGGTGTTGGGGATGCCTTCCGGATCAGCTTTTATGGGGATTGTCCCGTCTGTCAGAGCAGAACCTCCAATCCTTGAAAGCCAGAGATAGTCAACAATCTTGGTCTCTCTTGCCTGATAGTGTCTGGCAATAGCTTCAAAGCAAGAGCGTTCCTTATCCTGGGTAAGCTGCCCATATGAAAAGTGCAGACACAGCAATTCATCACAATCCCTGGCGGCAACGGCAGTGGTGTAAAGAGAATCCATGCCTCCGCTAACTAATACAATAGCTCGTTTCATCTCTCATCTCAAAGTGTTATTTCCTCAAGTATATTCAGTGCCCCTTTTGTGTCAAGTACAAAGCATCATGCAGCTTTCCTCTTGACGAAAGGCTTGGACTCATAGAGATTGCACTGATTGAAATACATTAGAGGTAAAAATGCGATACGATGTGATAATCATAGGCGCTGGTCCAGCAGGCTTGAGTGCTGCAATATACAGTGCTCGCGGGGGCTTGAAGACAGCTATATTTGAAAAGGCTTTGGTGGGTGGTCAAATCAATGTAACTGATGAAGTAGAGAATTATCCCGGCTTTGAAGAGCCTTTATCCGGATTTGAGTTAACCAACAAGATGCGCCTTCAAGCTGAACGCTTTGGCACCTTCTTCATTGATGAAGAGATAACCGCTTTGGGTATGGAGGGTTTATGTAAGGTGATAGAAACTTCTGAAGGCAAATATCGGGCCAAGAGTGTGATCATCTGCACGGGAGCCCATCCTCGCCGTTTGAATGTCCCGGGAGAAGAACGGTTTACCGGAAGAGGTGTATCGTATTGTGCCACCTGCGATGGAGCCCTGTATCGGGATAAAGTGGTAGCCGTGATTGGTGGTGGAGATAGTGCCATTGAGGAAGGAATCTTTCTTTCCCGCTTTGCCCGAAAAGTGATTGTAATTCATCGCCGGGACGAGCTTCGAGCTCAAAAGATAATTCAGGAAAGGGCTTTTAAAAACCCCAAAATGGAGTTTGTATGGAACTCCGTGGTGCAGGAGATTCATGGTGAGCAGAAGGTCGAAAAGCTGGAAGTGGTGAATCGCAATACCAAAGAGCTATCGATGATTCCAGTGGATGGTGTATTTATCTATGTTGGCATTTTGCCCAATAATGAACTTCTGGAATCCCGGATTGAGCTTGATAGTGCGGGTTTCGTACTAACTGACGAGTATATGCATACCAATGTCCCGGGAATCTATGCTGCTGGTGACATTCGCCACACCGTATTGCGGCAGGTAGTCACGGCCACTTCTGATGGAGCTGTTGCAGCCTGGAGTGCCGAAAAATGGATCATTGAAAACTATGATTCTTTAGAGGTGGAAGGTGCTTAGTAGCAAGGAAATCCGTAGTCAGTTCATGGAGTTTTTCAAGCAGAAGGGACATACATTTGTTCATTCTTCAGCTGTAGTTCCAGAATCCGATCCCACCCTGCTGTTTGCCAATGCAGGAATGAATCAGTTCAAAAGCATCTTTCTGGGTACCAAAGAGTCTGAGGTGACCAGGGCTGTGAACTCTCAGAAATGCATTCGCGCTGGCGGTAAGCACAACGATCTTGAAGAGGTTGGGAAAGACGGCTATCACCACACTTTCTTTGAAATGCTAGGTAATTGGAGCTTTGGCGACTATTACAAAAAAGAAGCTATCACCTGGGCCTGGGAATTATTGACTGAGGTTTGGGGACTGCCCAAAGACTTGCTTTATGCCACTGTGTATGAAAGCGATCAGGAAGCTCATGATTTATGGCTGGAATGCACTGATATCATTCCCGAACATGTCGAGTTTCATGGCGATAAAGATAACTTTTGGGAGATGGGGGATACCGGCCCTTGTGGACCCTGTTCCGAAATCCATATTGATCGGGGGCTAGAGCACTGCAACAAACAATCAGATCCCAACCATACATGCAAAGTCAATGGTGATTGTGACCGCTATATTGAGCTGTGGAACCTGGTGTTTATCCAATACAACCGGGAGGAAAACCGGGATTTGATTCCTCTGAAGAACCGTTTTGTTGATACCGGAGCGGGTTTGGAGCGCATTACACAGGTATTACAAGGAAAGCATTCAAACTATGAGACTGATCTCTTCATGCCGATTATCCAAAGAATTGCTGAGCTTTCCAAAGTTCCCTATTCTGCAGAGCAGGGCATGAGTCACAGAGTGATTGCAGATCACATCCGATGTTTGTGCTTTGCATTGGCTGATGGAGGATTTCCATCCAATGAAGGACGTGGCTATGTGTTGCGCAGAATCCTGCGTCGCGCTGCCCGGCATGGCAGGCTTTTGGGCTTTGCCGAGCCCTTCCTGCATAACCTGGTGGATTCTGTTGTAGAGATAATGGGACATCATTTTGAGGAACTTAAGGGTAAAGAAACCTATATCAAGATGGTTATCAAGGCCGAGGAAGAGCGCTTCAATCGAACCCTGGATACCGGATTGCAGAAGTTTGATGAGATCTGTCTGCGTTTGGATGGAAATCTGATTGGTGGCAAGGATGCCTTCATGCTCTATGACACCTATGGTTTTCCCCTGGATCTGACTATGATGCTGGCTGAGGAAAAGGGATTCAAGATTGATCACCGGGGTTTTGAGGAAGAGATGGAAGCTCAGCGGGAGCGTGCCCGCAAAGCCTCAAAGTTCAGTTCAGATGTTGAGCATGATAACTGGATTGAGTTTAGCCCTCCTCTGCCAACAATTTTCACTGGCTATGAAAAGCATCAGGATTCTGCTTATATTCAGCGATACAAGGTTTCAGAGGATCAGATCTATGCCCTGCAGCTATCCCAGACTCCTTTTTATGCGGAAAGTGGGGGACAGGTTGCCGATACTGGCCGCATCTTCAACGCGGACTTTGAAGTGCTTATCCACGATGTCAAGAAGATAGAAGATGCCTTCATTCATTATGGAAGCTTGAAACGAGGGCTGATTTCTGCTCAGAAGGTTAGCGCTGAGATTGATGCTTCCCGGCGCGGAGATATTGCCCGGAATCACACTGCCACTCATCTATTGCATAAAGCCTTACGTTCGGTGCTGGGTGATCACGTCCAGCAGAAGGGTTCTCTTGTTCATCCGGATTACATGCGCTTTGATTTTACTCACTTTCAAGCCCTGTCCCATAGCCAATGGGAAACCGTGGAAAGCCTGGTCAATAAGGCTATCAGGGACAATATGCCGGTAATGACACGCATTCAAGATATTGCAGAAGCCAAAGCTGAAGGGGCTACTGCCCTGTTTGGTGAAAAGTATGCCGATGAAGTTCGCGTAATCAGCATTTTGGATTATTCAAAAGAGCTCTGCGGCGGAACTCATGCCAGGGCTACGGGTGATCTGGGTATCTTCAAAATCATCTCAGAAGGATCAGTAGCTGCAGGGATAAGGCGGATCGAAGCTCTAACCGGCCGGGCTGCTTTGGACTATATAACTTCCCTGCAAGGTTCTTTGAGCCGGTTGGCAAATACCCTTGCTTGTCCGGTGAACATGATTGAACAGAAGATTGATGCTCAAAAGAGCAGAATCAGCGAATTGGAGACAGAGTTGAAGAGTTTGCAGGCAGAACGCAGTCAGCTCATGATTGACTCCCTTCTGGAAACTGCTACCACCTATCCCGAGTTCAAACTTCTAATCCATGAACTGCCGGAAGGATCTGATCTCAAGAACTTTGGCGAAGCTTTGCTGAATAAGCTGAGTGACCACATTGCGGTGATTCTTTGCCCCAAGGGAGACAAGCTGTCCATTCTGGTGGTGGTAGGTAAAGTGCTTGTCAATCGCTTCAATGCGGGTAAGATCGTTTCTGCAATTGCAGCCCTGATGGGTGGGAAAGGCGGAGGACGTCCAGATTCAGCAATGGCTGGTTGCCCCGCTCCCCAGGACCTGACGTCAATCATCACCCAAATCCCAGAGATCATCCAAAAGCTTTAATGAAGATATTGATAATCAGACTCAGTTCATTAGGCGATATTGTGCTCTGTCAGAGTATATGTGCCTGGCTACGCAAACAATATCCGCTAGCTGAGATTGATTTTATCTGCAAACAGCAGTTTGTTGAGCTCACATCTCTAATGGGATGTGGGCTCAACCCCATTGTGTATCAGAAAACTCTGATCTCACATCTTGCTTTGAGAAGGCGCAGGTATGATCTGGTCATAGACTTGCACAACAAGTTCTCCAGCTTCTTAGTCCGCCTGGCTGCGGCAGCAAAAAGCAGCTCAGTTTACAATAAGCAACGCAGCAAGCGCAAAGCTATTGTAGCTGGGGATTCCAAACTGGCCATTTCCAGCACGGTTGAGCTTTATAAAAGCGCTCTGGACAAACTGTATCTCAATGTCCAGCTGGAAGCCCCAAGGTTGGAACTGCCTCAGCAGGAGCTTCCCTTTCTGCTTCCTCAAGCCTCAAAGCTGGTTATGCTGTTTCCCGGTGCCGCTCATTTCACAAAGATGTATCCGAAGGATAGTTACAAACAACTGCTCAAGATCAGTCCCAGTGGCTTTCATTACTTACTCGCCGGCGCTCCAAATGAGTTTGAACTCTGTAATGAGCTTCAGCGATCATCACCGGAGAATAGCACGAATATCGCAGGGTTGCTTAGTTTTTCACAAATCCTGGTCGCAATCAAAGCCTGTGACTGTGTAATCTCCTCGGATAGCGGTCCTATGCATCTGGCCGCAGCCCTCGAAAAACCCCAAATAGCCATCTTTGGAGCTACTCATCCACGGTTGGGTTTTGCTCCCCAAAACCCCCATGCTCACATTTTATGCGCCAATCTGGATTGCCAGCCATGCAGTTTACATGGTGCGGAGAGCTGTCCTCGGGGACACTTTCAGTGTATGTTGAGTATCAATCCTCAGAGTTTGTTAAACATAATGCAAAGCAGCTGTTAATAAACCCAAATCTAGCCACAAAGATCAAGCTACTCATCCCATCTACCATCATAGTTATATTGGAGTTTTTTTACTTAAATAACCGAGATATCTCTGGGGTGGATCATATAAAGTCGATGGCTCAATCGGGATTATCAAAACTTAGGTATTAGTGAGTAGCACAATCCTTCGTCTCCTTGATATGGAAAATCTACTACGATGGATGGAAAGATTTCCACAGTTCTGAGATTATCCAGTCATCAGGGAACCAAAAGTATGCCATTCCGGTGATAATTCCGATAATGCAAGAGAATAAGAGGTACTGGCTAAAGACATGTTATGTAATATGATAGCGCCTGGTATTGAGTGTTCTTCTAAATCGGGACTAAATAAATATGAAAAAACACAATTTTTCTCTTGTCAGGATCACCGCTTGTATTTTATTGGCATCAGATCATTAATTATTCAGGAGCTAGCTATGATCTTTACACTTCACGACGGACAGGAGGTCGATTTACAAAGGGTTGTAGATGTCTCTTCGATTAGAGACGAAGGTTTGGATCCCACCAGCATCAGCCTGAGCAGAATAGCATTTTATATCAGAGTTAAATCTGGAGGAACCATCATCGTTCATAAAAACTATCACTTTTCAGACTGGGCGGAAGCGAAAAAGGCTCTTGAAGTAGAAAGAAAGACCTTGATTGAAAAATTGAGTGAATGTAGTTCGAAATCAGTAAGTTGAAAATGATTTAGAAAGAG
>Ga0265294_10009952_pt1 | contig 10889 bp, 9 predicted proteins | sample MunlanPumphouse3_FD_192504 | JGI IMG/M metagenome (GOLD analysis project Ga0265294, IMG submission 192504) | Groundwater microbial communities from a municipal landfill in Southern Ontario, Canada - Pumphouse #3 | ecosystem: Environmental > Aquatic > Deep subsurface > Groundwater | place...
CCAATAGATCCACCAAATTCGCGAGCTTTTCCAGTTAATACACCTTCAAAAACGTTTCTAATTCTCTTATATTGTCCAAATAAATAACCAATTTCACGTCCACCAACACCTAAATCACCAGCAGGTATATCAGTATCAGCACCAATATATTTACAAAGCTCTGTCATAAAACTTTGGCAAAAACGCATAACTTCGTTGTCAGATTTACCTTTAGTATTAAAGTCAGATCCACCTTTACCACCACCCATTGGAAGAGTAGTTAAAGCATTCTTGAAAGTTTGTTCAAAACCTAAGAATTTTAAAGTTCCAAGAGTTACAGAAGGATGGAAACGTAAACCACCTTTGTATGGCCCTATTGCACTGTTAAATTGTACTCTATAACCACGGTTAATTTGGACTTCTCCTTTATCATCAACCCAAGGTACTCTAAACATGATTGTTCTTTCAGGTTCAACCATTTTTTCAAGTATTTTGTTAGCTTTATACTTAGGGTTTGCATTATATACATCCCATACAGTTTCAACAACTTCTTCTACAGCTTGATGAAATTCTGGTTCACCAACTGTTTTTGCCTTTAAGGCATCCATGAATTCTTTAATTTCTGCTTTCATATTAAATTATTTCATCGAAAATTTATAATATTTACTACAAAACATTTATAACTATTTCTGTTACAATAACGTTTTCGATGTCAAAATTAAGCAATATTTCATGATATCAAAACTTTTTCAAGATCTTTTTCAATAAAACAGATATTTTTAATTATAAATTGAAAGCAATAAAACTATTTTAATATAAATATGTAATTAAATTTAGGACATAACACCCAAGAACATAGGCATTTAATAACTAGTTTTAAATTTCGATTTTAAGCGATAATAACCTCCTGAAATTTTTAAAACAATTCCCTCAATCTCCATTTTAAGAAGTATAACAGATAAATACTGTACAGACATTCCCATTTCTAAAGAGAGTTCATTCAAACTGAGATCATTCTCTTTTAGTATGTCTATAATATTCAATTTTTCTTGCATATTTACTTCTGACAATTCATTACTTTCGGCAAAATTCAAACTAGTTTGAGATGGAATTTTCTTATCTTCGGAAATATTCATTATTTTAAGAATATCTTCTACACTTTCTACTAAAGATGCTATATTTTGTTTTATAAGTTGGTTACAACCTGATGAATAAATATCATCTTTACGTCCCGGGAAAACCATCACCTCCCTATCATATGAAAAGGCAACTCTTGCCGTGGTCATAGAACCACCCTTAACTGCCGATTCCATAACAAGAGTCGCTTGAGAGATTCCTGCTACTATTCTATTTCTTTGTAAAAAATTATATGATTGTGTCTTTAAAATCACAGGATATTCACTTATTAGAGCACCTTTATTTTCTAATATCTGCATAGCATAATTATAATGCTGACTGGGATATACTTTATTTAAACCATGTCCTAACACTGCAAAAGTGGGTAGTTCATTATTTAAGGCTGCCTTATGTGCTGCGATATCTATGCCATAAGCCAAGCCACTAACTATTGTTGGTCTATAAGCTAATTCCTTAAATCTAGTTATTAAGTCTGTAGTATTTTCTATTCCTTTTCCCGTAGCTTTACGTGTACCTACAACGGATAAAAATATGTCCTGATTTTCTTGAGGTTTAAGTATACCTTTGTAATATAATACTAAAGGTGCATCCAAACAATTTCTCAATAATTTTGGGAAATTTGCATCCTCAAAAGTTACTATTTTAATTTTATATTTATCTATATTATAAAGTTCTTGTGTAGCATTTTTTAATGCTTCTTTTCTATCAATCTTGCTTGTGTCAAAACCAACGGCTTTACACATCAAGATCCACGAACTCTCTGCCTCAATAAAAAAATTCGCTATTCCTCCACATGCTTCAATTAATTTTAGACACTCAAAATTATTAATTTTAGGAAGTAATGTCAATGCTATACTAAAAACTCGACAATCCATTTTAATGTTTTTTAATATATATTATGCTACTTTTACAAAAGTATGACTTTTTTTTATATTTACTTCCAATATTAGAATTTTTATTTAAAATTATGTTAATTATTATTATTCTTATGTCTCTACTGTAGTATTTATCTTAACAATTAATAGTCCTTATCTTTAGCAAAAAATCATCTCTTATTTTTAAAAAAAGCTATCATCAAACTAGAGCAATCGCATTCTAGTACTCCATATTTTACTATAGTGCGAGGATGTAAGATTTCAGGCTTTACTCTACTATATCCCCTTTTTTTATCTTGAGCTCCATATACAATTCTGCCTATTTGTGACCATGCTAAAGCTCCTGCACACATGACACAAGGTTCGAGTGTTACGTACAAACAACATTGTTGCAAATATTTACCTCCGAGGGTAGCAGATGTAGAAGTTATAGCTAACATTTCGGCATGAGCCGTAACATCATTAAGCAATTCAGTTTGATTATGAGCTCTAGTTATTATTTTATCCTCGCAAACAACAATAGCACCTACTGGTATTTCATTTTCATTTAAGGCTTTTAAAGCTTCTTGATATGCTTTGTGCATAAAATACTCGTCTTTCTGAGATTCATCCATTTTATTAAATTCAAGAATAGTTTTCATATGTTAAAAAAAATATGTTCGTTTCATATATCTAAAAAAGGTTCACCGTTTGTTTCCAATAATCAGGAAAAGATTTTTCTACGACTTCTGAGTTTTCTATTATTAATTTGGGATATTTTATTCTCGCTGGAGCTAATGCCATGGCCATTCTATGATCATTGTAAGTTCTTATGTTAATCGGATTTACCCTTGTCACATCAATTTTATTGCTTTCTATATTGGTTCGTATATCAACATTATCATCTATGCTATTTATATTGTCTCTTTTGTCAATTTCATTTCCTGCTGTGTGTATGTCATTCTCTTTGTCTTCGATCCATGACAATACCCCTAAATCATTGTTTATTAAGACATAACCTAACTTCTTCATTTCTGTAATAATTGCATCTATTCTATCACATTCTTTTATTTTTAAAGTTTGCAATCCTGTAAAAGTAAATTTTATTCCAGATAAACAACAAGCAACAATAAAACTAAGTGCTATATCTGGCATTTCTGTAAAGTCTAATTTTAGTAAACTTTTAAACCCTAATTTGAGTAAATTTTGAGATTTTAAATTTGTTTCAATAATTATTGCATCTTCTATAAATTTTGTAGTTATACCTAATTTTTCCCAATATGCAACTTGTTTTGAATCTCCTTGCATACTATTTTTATAAAGATTTTTTAATTTCAATCTTCCATGACCTTTAATTAGTAAATATTCATAAAAATAGGATGCAGCACTCCAATCTGATTCAATTTTTAAGACTACCTTTTTGGTTTGCGTTTTTATTGTATTTATATATATTTTATCGTCATCAGATTTTATTTGCTCCTCTAACTCTGTCCTACCTGATGTAGATGTTGAAATTCTATTCAAAGAATTGAGATAAGAAATAGGATAAATTTTTATTCGCCTCAATTTTTTTTCTGAATTATCCATACACGTACTAAACTTATGTATATTGTCAAGTCCTTCTTTGTCTACTGCATCTGAACTATCGCTATTCATACTACAAGTACTACAGGAATTATATTTATGTATGTTGTCAAGTCCTTCTTTGTCTACTTCATCATCTAAATAAAGACAAAGTTTTGCATCCAATTGTTTCATTATTTGAGATGTCATAAAAATATAGGAACTAGAAACGACTTCCCCTACTAAGTTTATTGTTAGACCTCTTTGCATATAGGGAGCTATCATCATCAATGCTGATATATATTGACTACTAACTGAAGATTCTATGTCTATTTCACCACCCAATAAATGGCATCCTTTTATTAGTAATGGAGGATAGCCTTCATCCTTTTTATATTTAATATTCCCTCCTAGTGTATTAAGAGCATCTACTAATATATGAATAGGTCGATGTTGCATACGCTCGGAACCAGTTAAGGTGAATTTTCCCTTTACTATAGAAAAAAATGCTGTTAGGAACCTCATAGCTGTACCTGAGTGGTTTATATTGTAATTTTGTGTCTCATCTATAAATTCTCTATAATAAGAATTCATTGAAAGATTGTTATTATTTACCTCTTTATTGAAATGTGAAAAGAATAAATTGAGAACCAAAAGCATCTTGTCTGTATCATCACATTTAGCTAAGTTTTCAATTTCAAATTTATTGGATATATTATAATACTCAGATAATGCCTTTATTATAAGTATCCTATTGGATATACTTTTTGAAGCGGGTAATTTAATATCTTGTACAAGATCTTTCATTTCTATTTAATTTTACTTAAGACAATCTAAAGAATCATGAATTGCTTTCAATATTTCTGTCTTCATGCATATAACATTTATTTCAAAGTATCCACATCCCTTAAGCAGGGTAAAAGCAACTCCATTATCTCCATTTTTTTTGTCGTGAAGCATTATATCATACAAAGAATCTCCATCAAATTTTAAATCTAATTTTGGATATAAATCAAGTATAAAATCTTTAACTATATTATTAAAGTTTTTGTTTAGACCCATTTTATTTAAAGATAGCTGAAGTGCTACAACAATCCCATAAGCAACAGCATGACCATGTGGGATTTTAGTGTTTTTTAAAAAGGAATAACTTTCTAGAGCATGTCCAACTGTATGTCCTAAATTCAAAGATTTTCTAATTCCACTCTCAAATGGATCCGATTCAACAATAGAGGTCTTTATGTGAACAGATTTTTCAATCTTTTTTAAAAAATCCTTGGTATCTAGATGTTTCAAATCTATCTTCATAGTATCAAGCAACATTTTTTTTTCGGCTAAAAGTGAATGTTTTAACATTTCTGCATAACCTGAAAGTAGCTCTTCATAAGGAAGTGTTCTAAGAAATCTATTGTCTATAATAACTAATTTTGAATTACTAAATAATCCTATTTCGTTTTTTAATCCATTAAAATCAAATCCAGTTTTACCACCTACAGAGGCATCAACCTGCGAGAGCAAAGTCGTTGGAATATTTACATAAGCTACACCCCTTTTGTAACATGACGCTGCAAAACCTCCCATATCTGTAATCACACCACCTCCCAAATTTACAATAAGCGAATTACGTCTAACTTTTTTATCTACGAATTGATTCCATATGTATTCAATGGTTGTAAGATTCTTATTTTCTTCACCCGGAGTAACTACAATTATGTTTTTGAAAGACACATGCCAATTTATTCCTTTAAAACAAAATTTATAACTATTAGCATCTGTCAAAAAAAATACTTCTGAATAGTTGTTTTCCCTTATGTATTCGTTTAATACGTCTTCTGCTTTTTGTGTATATTCTATAATTTTCATCTAGTTACTTATTTTAATCTTCCGCAATAATTAAATATTAACAAATGTACGAGTATTACTTTATATTTTCTCTCACTTGATGCAAAAACTTCTGCATTTTTCCTGTATCTTTATTTGCAGTTATATTCTGAAGTTCTTTTAGTTTATCAATTATACGTTCTAGTTGAATAGGCGTATTAGGATTAAAAAGAATTTCTTGAAGTAAAAAATCATCTTCAGACATTAATCCTTGTGCTATGTCCATATGCCTTTTAAACGTTGTTCCAGGAGCCTTTTGATGTTTCATTACAGAGCCGAAGGCTAAAGTCGAAGCAAATGGTATGGCTAAAGAATAAGCTGTTGTACGATCGTGTTCTTCAAAAGTATATTCTGATATATTTAGCTTTAAACGAGAATATAAATCCTTAAAAAAAGCCTTGCCCATACAATCAGATTCTTTTATTATTATGGCATTTTGGGAACTCAGATTACTTAAACTTGCAAATGTTGGCCCAAACATTGGATGTGTAGATATAAATCTGTGCCCACTTTTTATATAAAAATCTTCTAGATTTGTTTTTACAGATGATATATCTGAGAGAATACAATATTTTGGTAAATATGGAAGTAGCATATTAAATGCATCAATTGTATTTTTTATTGTTACGCAATTTAGCATTAACTCTGGTTCAAATTCCTTTACTTCTTCTAATTCACATGTTCTTAGCGCATTAAAAATATATCTTAATTGATTTTTATTTACGTCAAAAAGACATACTTCATGCTCAAAACTCAATACGTCTGCAAAAAATCTACCCATTTTGCCAGATCCTACAATTAATATCTTCATATATTTCTACTTTATCTTAGTTATATATACCATTTTTAAAAATCAACTAGCAAATATTTATCTTTCAGAATTAATTTCTTATTGGTTTTATTTATATAGATAATATTTATTATCCTCATCTATATTTGCTTATTTGACTATGAGTTTATTATTTCTATTTGTTGACGCACTGATTCTTCGTGAATGTCTTCAAGTATTTTTTTCATACAATCTGAAGATATGCCAAATTTTTCTGCCTGAGATATTCTCTCACTTAAAATCTCGCTATAACGTGATGTTTGGACAACTTGCATATTATGCTCTTTTTTGTAAGTACCTATTTCTTTAGATAACCTCATACGTTCTGACAGCAATTCAACTAAATTATTATCCATTTCGTCAATCTGCTTTCTTAGTTCATTTAAGTTTTCTGTCGTTTGAGTGTTTTCTCTAATAATAAGAATATTCATTATATATTCTAATACTTCAGGAGTAATTTGCTGTTTTGCATCACTCCATGCTTTGTCTGGATTACAATGCGATTCTACTATGAGCCCATAAAAACCCATGTCCATAGCTTGCTGAGACAAGGAAGCTATTAATTCTCTTTTTCCTCCTATATGACTTGGATCACATAGGACAGGTAAATTTGGAAAACGTCTTTTTAGCTCTATTGGAATATGCCAAATTGGTGTGTTTCTATATATTGTCTTGCCTGAGATACAAAAACCTCTGTGGATTGCTCCTAATTTTTTGATTCCTGCATTATGTAGTCTTTCTAATGCTCCTATCCATAATTCTAAATCTGGATTTACAGGATTTTTTACTAATACAGGAATATCTGACCCATTTAAGGCATCTGCTATTTCTTGCACTGCAAATGGATTTGCAGTAGTTCTAGCACCTAACCAAAAAATATCTACACCATATTTTATAGCTTCGGACACATGTTTTGCATTTGCCACCTCAACTGCTGTGTACATTCCTGTTTCTTTTTTAACTCTTTGTAACCACTTTAACCCTATGGAGCCTACACCTTCAAATGTACCTGGACGGGTTCGAGGTTTCCATATTCCAGCTCGAAATATTTTAACCTTTCTACTTGCGAGCTCTTTAGCTGTTGTTAATACTTGTTCTTCAGTCTCCGCTGCACATGGACCTGCAATTAATAATGGCTTTTTATACTCCATCCCAGGAAGTAGTATACTTTCTAAATTTTTAAAACTTTCCATTTTTATCTATTATTTTTTTTATTCTTTTATCTGCTTCATTTAAAATTTCATCTTTTGAACAAAGAGAAATTCTTATATATTTATTGCCTTTATCTCCAAATATAAAACCAGGTGTAATAAAAACATTTGCATCTTTTAATATCCTTTCGGTTAAAGTTTTAGATTCTTTGTATTTATTAGATACTTTTCCCCAAAGAAATAGTCCAGATTGATCTTTATCTATTGTACATCCTAGAGTTTTCATTATTTTTTCTGCAATAATTCTTCTCTTCTCGTACTTAAGATTAATACTAGTATACCAGTCGTCATCCAAGGAAAGAGCCGTTATTGCTGCTTTCTGCATGGGTCTAAATTGTCCAGAATCAATATTACTTTTTACTTTGAATATCCACTTGATAAAAATAGGATTGGATGCAACCATACCAAATCTCCATCCAGGCATACTGTGAGACTTACTCAAAGAATTTAGTTCTATACAGATGTCTTTAGCTCCTGGAGTATTAAGCAAACTCATATAATCATTATTCAAAATAAAACTATAGGGATTATCATTACAAATAATGATATTGTGTTTCTTCCCAAATGTAACTAATTTTTTAAAAAATTCCTTATTTGCTTTAGCTCCAGTTGGCATATTAGGATAATTAACCCACATTAATTTTACATGGCTTAAATCTTGACTTTCTAATTTTTCAAAATCTGGCTGCCAAGAATTATTCTCATCTAGGTCATAGTTTAGGATATTAGCCCCGACTATATTACTTACGGAACTGTAGCTTGGATATCCTGGATTAGGAATTAACACACCATCTCCTGGATTTAAGAAAGTAAGTGAAATATGCAATATCCCCTCCTTTGAACCTATTAAGGGTAATATCTCTGTTTCGGGATCTAAATCTACATTAAAATACTTTTGGTACCAAATTGCATAAGCTTTACTCAAACCAGGTATACCTACATAAGGTTGATAACCATGTGCATCTAGCCTCTTTATATCTTCTATTAAAGCATCTATAACACTTTCATCAGGTGGAAAATCAGGATTTCCAATTCCCAGATTTATTATATCCTTACCTTTAATATTCATCTTTGAGATCTGTTTTAGTTTTTTTGCGAAATAATATTCTTCTATATTATTTACTCTTTTTGCTGGAATAAAAGTATTCATTTTATATCATTTTATTTGATTTATCCTTAATAGTTTAAAATTCTGCATCAAGCTACCAGCTATAGTGTTTTCAATCGCAACAATACCCAGTGTACCATCAGTATTCTTAACTGAATCAAAAATCTGTGTAAATGTATCATAACCAATAAGCCCTACGCCTTCATTTTCAAAAAATTTTCGTTTGCCTATATAATGGTATGCTCCATTTACGCCTTGAATTACCACTTTTTTCATTACTTGATTTAATATTAAAAAAAAATTCCACTCATTTCTGAGTGGAATTAGTTTATATTTTTTTAAAATTTAAACGTACAAAATCCCACTCTTACTATTCCAATAATAAAAGTAAAAATAATTGTATGTTAAAAAATTTTTGTTCATTTCGTTTTTTTATGACGAGCAAAGATAATAAGTTATTTTAAATTTTCAAAAAAAACATTAATTTTTTTGAAATTATCCTATACTCAATTGTTGAAAACTTCTAAATTTATTGTATTTTTACGGAGAATTTTTTCTTTTAGCAAAAAAACATTAATAATCACAAGTGATTATTATATGAAACGGAGATTATTTTTTATATCTTTACTAGAGGTGATATTCAAAATAATTCATAAGAGAACTTAATAGTTATATAAGTTCTTAATTTGTTTGGTAAATTTATTAACAACGAAAAAAATAAATACATGAAAGCAATAGACAATTATAATTTTAAAGGGAAAAAGGTCCTTATTAGAGTCGATTTTAATGTACCTTTTAACGAAGCCTTTGATATTACGGATGATACACGAATGCGAGCAGCAATCCCCACACTAAAAAAAATCATTAGTGAAGGTGGAGCTCCTATTATTATGTCTCACCTTGGAAGACCTAAAAATGGTCCTGAGGATAAATTTTCTATGAAACACATTAAAGCTCATCTAGAAGAATTACTTGGAGTAAAAGTTAAATTTGCTAAAGATTGTATTGGAGAGGAAACTAAACACATAGTATCAGAATTAAAAAATGGAGATGTATTATTACTCGAAAATCTTCGTTTTCACGCTGAAGAGCAAGGCAAACCAATGGGGCTTGCTAAAGATACTAGTGAAGCAGAGGTAATTGCTGCTAAAAAAACTGTCAAAGAATCTCAAAAAGCTTTTGTTGCTGAACTAGCTTCTCTTGGGGATGTTTGGGTTAATGATGCATTTGGAACATCTCATAGAGCTCATGCTTCTACGGCTCTTATTGCTAAATATTTTCCAAATGATAAACTTTTCGGTTATATAGTTGAAAACGAACTTAAAAGCGTTGAGAGAGTTCTTAAAAATCCAGAACGTCCATTCACTGCTATCATGGGAGGATCTAAAGTTTCTACAAAGATTGATATTATCTTAAATATGTTAGACAAGGTTGATAACCTTATTTTAGGTGGAGGTATGACTTATACATTCAAAAAAGCTTTAGGTGGTAATGTTGGTTCATCTATATGTGAAGTTGATAAATTAGATCTTGCTCTTGAAATACTTAAAAAAGCTAAAGATAATAATGTAAATTTACTAATCTCAGACGAAACTTTAATCGCTGATGATTTCAGTAATGACGCTAATACAAAAATTTGTGACCCTATGAATATTCCTGACGGATGGGAAGGTCTTGATATTGGTCCTAAAACAATAAAGGAATTTAGTGAAGTTATTGAGAATTCTAAAACTATTCTTTGGAATGGTCCAGTTGGAGTTTTTGAAATGCCTAAATTTGCCGTAGGTACTAGAGCAATAGCTGATGCTATTGTAAGAGCTACAGAGAAAGGTGCTTTCTCCTTAATTGGTGGAGGAGACTCAGTTGCTGCTATTAATCAATTTGGTCTTGCTAATAAGGTTAGTTATGTATCAACAGGTGGTGGAGCCTTACTTGAATATATTGAAGGTAAAGAACTCCCAGGTCTTGCAGCTGTATTAAAGAAATAAAAAATTTAATATATTGCATATGCTAAAAATATTGTTGCAATACTGAATACACTTTTTTGTTCGTATTGCAACAATGTATATATAATATTATTTAATTTAAACATTAATAAAGATTTAAATTAAAAACTATATAATGGTATAAATACTTAACAATAAGTAATAATACTAAATAAAAGGCCTCGTAGTTCAATGGATAGAATGGAAGATTCCGGTTCTTCTGATTAGGGTTCGAATCCCTACGGGGTCACAATATAATAGCCAACGACTTTAACTTCTTCGTCCTTGGAATAAACAGAAAATCCACCAGCTCTTTCTTCAAGAGCTTTAAAACATTTTCCT
>Ga0265294_10009953_pt1 | contig 10888 bp, 8 predicted proteins | sample MunlanPumphouse3_FD_192504 | JGI IMG/M metagenome (GOLD analysis project Ga0265294, IMG submission 192504) | Groundwater microbial communities from a municipal landfill in Southern Ontario, Canada - Pumphouse #3 | ecosystem: Environmental > Aquatic > Deep subsurface > Groundwater | place...
AATAGGGGTGAGAATGCCCCTTACCTGTGGCTAGACAGAGAGACCCCAGGAGCTTTACTATATCCTGGCATTGAATTTTGATGTTGATTGCGTAGCGTAGGAGGGAGACTTTGAAGCTATCTTTTCGGAGATAGTGGAGTCGCCAATGAAACACCTCTCTTTTTATGTCAAGGTTCTAACTTTGTTACCTGAGGAGGGTAACAGAAGACAGTGCTTGGTTGGTAGTTTAAGTGGGGCGCTTTTCTCCTAAAAAGTAACGGAGAAGTTTAAAGGTCAGCTAGGTCCGGATGGAAATCGGACTGGTCCTGTAAAGGGATAAGCTGGCTTGACTGCAAGACGGGTATGTCGCGCAGATGCGAAAGCAGAACTTAGTGAACCGACCATGGTTCGTAGGACCGTGGGAGATCATCAGACAAAAGTTACCCTGGGGATAACAGGCTGGTAGTGCCCAAGAGTCCATATCAACGGCACTGTTCGGCACCTCGATGTCGGCTCATCACATCCTGGGGCTGTAGAAGGTCCCAAGGGTTTGGCTGTTCGCCAATTAAAGTGGTTCGTGAGCTGGGTTCAGACCGTCGTAAGACAGGTTGGTCCATATCTACCACAGGCGTCGAGTTTTGAGGAGAGTTGCCCTTTGTACGAGAGGATCAGGGTGAACCAACCTCTGGTGTATCAGTTGTCCTGCCAAGGGCATAGCTGAGTAGCTAAGTTGGGAAGGGATAAGAGCTGAAAGCATCTAAGCTCGAAGCCCACTCCAAGATTAGAACTCTTACCCAGGTTAAAGACTATGACTTTGATAGGGTGCAGGTGCAAGCTTCGTGAGGAGTTTAGCCGAGCACTACTAATTGGGTATTAAACCTTTGGTTAGCAATTAATAGTTTTATTCTTAAAAAAATCTTTTTCGTTTTTAATATGGGGATGATACTGGAAGTGCTCCACCCGATCCCATCCCGAACTCGGAAGTGAAACCTTCTAAGGCCGATGATAGTGGTATCCGCGAAAGTAGGTCGTCCCCGTATTAAAGATTGAAAAGGTTTTACGAGACTATGTCTCGTTTTATTTTTAAATATTTTAGTGTATAATTTGCTTATGAAGATTTTAACAAAAAAGAAGATTTTAATATTTTTTTTAATTATATCTCTTTTTTTTGTTGTTAATTTGTTTTTCAAAGAAGAAGTTAAAAATATTTTTTATTCTGCCTCAGAGAATGCGCAGATTTTTTTATGGGAAAAAGGAAGTGAAAAGTATTTTTCTCAGAAGGATCAAGAGTTATTAAATAGAGAGCTTATCGAGGAAAATCAAAATCTTCTTTCTTCTCTTTCTGAGCTAGAAAGATTAAAAGAAGAAAACAATTTCTTGAGAGATAGTCTAGGGCTCAAAGATTATGAAGATATTAATTTAATTTTTGGTAAAGTTATTACAAAAGATTTTTTGTCGGATTCTATTCTAATTAATATTGGTTCTGACGATGGGGTTAAAAAGGGTTTTCCGGTAACAATTTCTAAAAATATTCTTTTGGGAAAAGTGACGGAAGTTTATCCTTCTTATTCAAGAGTAATGCTTTTATCTTTTAAGGATAACCTTACAGATGTTAGTGTTGATAATATAGTTTCTTTAGCGAGAGGAAAGGGAAATGAAGAAATTATTTTAGAAATGTTTCCCAGAGAAGAAGATTTAAAAGAAGGTTCTTTGATTAAAACTTCTTCTATTGGAGGAAACTATCCGGCAGACTTGTTAATTGGAAAAGTAAAGAATATTAGAAAGATCGATAACGAGTCTTTTCAAGAATCGGATATAGAAACATTATTTGATTTAAATCTAATAGACAGAATTTTTGTTTTAAAAGTAACGCCGATATTCAATGATTAAAAAGATAATTAAAATACTTTTTTTAGGATTATTTCTTTATTTATTTTTTTTAATTGAATTAAGTCCTTTTTATTTATTTCCTTTCTTGTTAATTTTTCTTTTTTTAATTAATTTATTAGAAGATCCACGAGGAAATCTAGGTCTTTTTTCATCTTTTTTTGTAGGATTATTTTGGGATATTTACTCTTCCAATTATATCGGAATGATGGCAATTTTATTACCCGCACTTTTCATTTTATTAAAAATTATTTTATTCAAATATGTTAGGATTCCTTCCGTTTCATGGATCCCGAAAATTTAAAGTTAGAAGAAATAGTAAAGATATTGATACGGAAGAGATATTTCTTGATGCTTTAGCGCACAAAAAAGACAAGGGAGTCTATTCGATGGAAATGGCTTTATCTCAGAGAATTTTTCAAATTGCTCTTATTTCTTTTTTGTTTATGCTTTCGTTATTATTTCTACGTTCTTTTTATCTCCAAGTGGTTGATTACAATGTATATGCTGAAAAATCAGAAAAAAATAAGTATATATCGATTCAGTTAGATGCTCAAAGAGGAATTATATACGATCGTAATTTGAATCAACTAGCTTTTAATTCTCAGAACTTTGAATTAATTTGTAATATTGATAATTTTCCTGATAGCGATTCTTTAAAGGAGAAGCAAATAATGGAAGTTTCTAGGATTTTAGATATTCCTCTTGAAGAGCTTTCTTCTCTTATTGAAAAAAGTGAAGAGAAGAAGTTCTCTATTGTTAAGAATCTTGAGAAGGAAAAAGCTATTGTTATAAAAACTAAGGCAAGCGAACTAAGTGGTTTTAGTTTGGTTAATAAAAAAACAAGAGAATACTTAGATGGTAATAATTTCTCGCATATCTTAGGATATGTCTCGGGAGATGAATTTAAGGGAGAGTCGGGAATAGAAGGGCAATACAACGAAGAATTAAAAGAATTACCGGGAGTTATTAATTGGGAAAGAGATGTTCATGGAAACTTAACAAATGAAGAAATAGTTAAGCCTTCTGAATCCGGGAAAAATTTAGTTTTAAGCGTTGACTTTGATTTACAAAAAAAGGTTTCTGAGTATTTAAAAGAGATTGTTTCTGGTTATGGAGCTAGTGGTGGAGCAGTTATTATTACTAATCCTCAAACAGGAGAAATTTTATCTTTAGCTAGCAACCCTTCTTTTGATAGTAATATTTTTTCAAGAAATTTAACAAGTCAGGAGTTTAATGATTTATTAAAAGATCCAGATGTTTCCTTTTATAATAGGGCGATAGCCGGAGAGTATGCTGTTGCCTCAACGATTAAACCAATTATAGGTTTGGCTGCCTTAGAAGAGTCTATTATTAATTCTAATACAAGTTTTTATTGCGAAGGAGGGCTAGAGTTAAATGATGGAACTTATAAAAGTGATTGGAAAACACACGGCTGGACAGATTTAAAAAAAGCAATTGCTGAGTCATGCAATGTCTTCTTTTATTATGTCGGAGGAGGATATAATAATTTTACTGGATTAGGTATTGAAAAAATTGATAAATACTTAAATTATTTTGGTTTTGGAAAAAAGACAGAAATTGATTTGCCTGGAGAGAAAGTCGGATTACTTCCTGATCCAGAATGGAAAAAGAAGGCAACGGGACTTTCTTGGTATCCAGGAGATACTTACAATCTTTCTATTGGTCAAGGATACTTAAGAGCAACCCCTCTTCAATTAACTATGGCTATAGGAGCTATTGCAAATGGAGGGAAGATAATGAAACCTAGAATTGTTAAGAGTATTTTAGATTATAACAATCAATTAATAGAAGAATTTGAGCCAGAAGTTATATTAGAGGATTTTGTTTCGGAGGAATCAATTTCTCAAATAAAAGAAAGTATGAGAGGGACAGTTACATCTTCTTTAGGAACTGCAAGGAGTCTTCAATATCTTCCTGTCTCTTCGGGAGCTAAAACTGGTACTGCAGAAACTGGGAAAAAACAGGTTTATCATAACTGGATTACGGTTTTTGCTCCCTATGAAAACCCAGAAATTGTTTTAACAGTTGTTATTGAGAATGTCCCTAATAATATGGGTTTAGCTAATTTAATTGCTAGAGAAGTTCTGGGTTATTATTTTGGAGAAAAAGAAAGGAACCAGCCTGACGAAGAGATCGTAAACGAAGCGGGCAACTAGTGCTTGATTTATAGCGTTTATGTATGCTATAATGCCCCAAATAAGAGTTAATCGTTGAGATTAATTTCTTTTTTAAGATTAAAAAAGATAAAAAAATATGGAAGAAAAATACTTAACACAAGAAGGTCTAGACAAGCTGAAAAAGGAGCTTGAATACCTAAAAAAAGAAGGAAGAATAGAAGTTTCGGAACAATTGAAAGAAGCTATTTCTTTTGGTGATTTATCTGAAAATGCAGCTTACGATGAAGCAAAAGACAATCAAGCTATGCTTGAAGGCAGAATAGCTGAAATGGAAAGGCTTATTAATTCTGCTAAAGTTATCGAAGAGAATGGAAATAAGGGTTGGGTTCAGGTAGGATCTTATGTTACAATTAGTGAAGGAGGTTCTGAAGATAAATATCATATTGTCGGAGAAGAGGAAGCTAATCCTATCGAAAACAGAATTAGCTTTAAATCTCCTTTAGGACAAGCTTTAATGAATAAACCAAAGGGTGCCGAGGTGAAAATCCAGACTCCTAAGGGAAGCTTAGTTTATAAGATATTAAAAATAGAATAAAAATATGTCTGTTACAGACGAAATAAGACAAAATAGGATAGAGAAGGCAAAAAAAATAAAGGATTTAGGTATTAATCCTTATCCTATTGAAATAAAAAGAACCCACGAAATTAAAAAAGCCTTAGAAAATTTTGATTTGTTGGTTAAAGAAGAAAAAGAGGTAACTTTAGTTGGAAGGATTAAGACGATAAGAACTCACGGTTCTTTGACTTTTATTGATTTTGAAGATGGTACAGGTAAGATACAGGGATTATTTGCTAAAGACAAAATGAGTCAGGAAGGATATCAATTCTTTTTGGATATGTTTGATATTGGAGACTTTATTCAGGTTCGTGGAATACTGTTTGAGACAAAAAGAGGAGAGAAAACAATTCAAGTTGTTGATTGCAAAATGATTTCCAAAAGTTTAAGACCATTACCAGAAAAATGGCACGGACTAAAGGATGTTGAAGAAAGATATAGAAAAAGATATCTTGATTTGATTTTTTCTCCGGAGGTTAAAAACAAGTTTATAATAAGAAGTCAATTTATTAAAGAACTCAGAAACTTTTTAAATAATGAAGGATTTTTAGAAGTGGAAACCCCTATTTTACAATTATTATATGGAGGGGCGAGAGCTAAACCTTTTAAGACCCACTTGAATGCTATGGATATTGATGTCTACTTGAGAATATCTCCCGAGCTTTATTTAAAGAGATTGTTAGTTGGAGGTTTTGAAAAAGTTTATGAAATAGGTAAATGTTTTAGAAACGAGGGGATAGATAAATTTCATAATCCTGATTTTACAATGATTGAATTTTACTGGGCATATGCAGATTACAAACAATTAATGAAAATGACAGAAAAGCTTTTCGAAACTATTTTAACAAATGTTTTAGGAACAACTGATATTAAATATGGAGAGAATGTTTTATCCTTTAAGGGAGAGTGGGAAAGAATAGAGTTTTTTTCTTTGTTAGAAAAATATACAGGCATAAAGTATGAAGAAATAAATGAAAAGGCGCTTCTCGAAAAAGCGAAAGAAATGGGTGTTGATGTTCCTGATGGAGCAGATAAACCTAATATAGCTGATGAAATATATAAGAAATTTTGTAGACCAAAGATTATTCAACCAACTTTTGTGATTCATCACCCTAAAGGTTTCCAACCTTTGGCAAAAGGTCTAGAAGGAGAGAAACTTGCTAGCTTTGCTTTAGTTATAGCTGGGGCGGAAGTAATTAATGCTTTTTCAGAATTGAACGATTCAATGGAGCAAGAAGAAAGGCTAAAGAGTCAAGAAAAATTATTTTCAGGAGGATTTGAAGAAGCTCAAAGATCAGACGAAGACTTTGTAGAAGCTCTAGAGTATGGTATGCCCCCAGCCGCCGGATTTGGAATGGGAATTGATAGAATCGTTTCTATGATTACTGATTCTCAATCTCTAAGGGAAGTTATCCTTTTCCCTCTAATGAAAGATAAAGAATAATCTTTAAATAATAAAAATATGTTGGACATTAAATATATAAGAGAAAATGTTGATAAGGTTAAAGAAGCTTGTCAAAAAAAGAAGATTGATTTTGATGTCGATTATTTAATTGATTTGGATGAAAAAAGGAGAGCTTTGATTAAATCTATAGAAGTTAAAAATGCTTTAAAAAATCAGGCTAATAAAAAGATTAAAGAGGCACAGAATTGCGAAGAAAGAGATTTAGTTATTGCTCAAATGAGAGAGCTTGATAAAAATTCTGACAATGAGGAAGATGAGTTTAAAAAAATAAACGAAGAATTCGAAGCCTTAATGTTGTTGGTTCCTAATATTCCTGATGAGTCAGTTCCTGTTGGAGATTCTGACCTTGACAATAAGGAGATTAGAACATGGGGGGAAATAAAGAATTTTAATTTTCCTATAAAAGATCATGTTCAGTTGGCTAAAGATTTAGACTTAGTAGATTTTGAGAGGGGAACAAAGGTTGTTGGTTTTAGAGGATATTTTTTAAAAAGAGAAGCTTTTCAATTGTCTATGGCGATTTGGCAATATGCTATGGAGATTTTAATGAAGAAAGGCTTTATTCTTATGCAGGCCCCGTCTTTAGTTAATGCTAAGGCTATGACTGGAACAGGTTATCTACCTCAATCAAAAGATGAGGTTTATTCTACTCACGATGGAATGTATTTGGCAGGAACCTCAGAGGTTGCAATAATGAGTTATCATGCAGACGAAGTGTTGAAAGAAGAAGATTTACCTATTAAGTATATGGGTTTTTCTCCTTGCTTTAGAACAGAAATAGGAAGTTATGGTAAAGATACTCAAGGGATATTAAGAGTTCATGAATTTACTAAAATTGAACAGGTAGTTTTGTGTAAGGCTGATAAAGAAGAGTCTGTCAGGCTTCATGAAGAGATAACTAGAAATTCAGAGGAGATTTTACAAGGATTAGGAATTCCTTATCATGTTGTAGTCAATTGTACAGGAGACTTAGGTCTTGGTCAGGTTAAAAAATATGATATAGAGTGCTGGTCTCCTGCTCAAAATAAATACAGAGAAACTCACTCAGCTTCTTACTTTTTTGATTTTCAAACAAGAAGATTAAATATTAGATATAAAGATAAAAATGGTGAAATAAAATTTGTTCATTCTCTTAATAATACAGGGATAGCAACTCCTAGAATTCTAATTCCTCTTTTGGAAAATAATCAAAGAGAGGATGGAAGTATCGCTATACCAGAAGTATTGCACAAGTATCTTAATTTTAAAGAAATTAAAAGATAGTTAATGGAAATTTTTGAATTTAAAGAAAATAAAATTAATCTTAACGGAATAGATTTGTTTTACAAGGTTGCGGGGAAAGGCAGGCCGATAATTATTCTCCATGGGTGGGGAGGATCTTCTTTTTCCTGGATGAGAATAATCGATGAAATGGCAGGTAAAGGTTTTCAATTGATTATTCCTGATTTACCTGGCTTTGGAAAAACGAAAGCTCCTGATAGCATCTGGGGAGTTTCTGATTATGCTAATTTTGTTGCCGATTTTATAAAAGAAATAGGGGCTAAGGATTTCGTTATTATGGGACATTCTTTTGGCGGAGGCATTGCATTGAAATTGTCCGGAGAAAAGAAAATTGGAGAAAAGGTTATATTTTGTGACGCAGCAATAATTAGAGAAGAAAGATTAAGTTTTAGACAAAAGATTTCAAAAAATGCTTCAAGAATAGGGAAAAGAATAATATCCCAAGAATGTTTCGCTTATAAGTTTTTTGAAAAAATAACTTATTTTGTTTCTGGAACATACGATTATTACTCTGCAAATCCTTTAATGAAGGATATTTTTAGAAAAGTCATAAGCGAAGACTTGTCTCATCTTTTGGAAAAAGTTACTGTTCCTTGTCTTATTATATGGGGAGAAAATGATAAAATTACTCCAACTGAAGATGGAATTCTTTTTAATAAAAAAATTAAAAATTCAGAATTAAAAATCATAGAAGGGGCAGGGCATAATCCTCACAAAACTCATAGTGAAAAAGTTGCAGAAGCTATTATTAGTTTCTTAAATAAGTAAAATGGAAATTATTTTTTTAAAGCTATCCTTATTATTCTTTTTTTCATTAAAGCAAATTAAGAACTTGCTTTTCTGGACTTATCTTTGGCAATTGAAAAATTATCATATTGGGAGGTTTTTAGCTCACTTTAGTACGTACAAAGGAAGAAGAATAATTTTTAATCCGGTTAATTTTTTAAAATTATTCCTTTTAATTTTATGTTTTGTTAATTTTAATTATGCATTTTTCTCTTTAATGTTTGTCTATATTGTTGAGGGTGCATTTTCCTTAATTGAAATTTTAAGAAGAAAAATTATATCCCCACAAAAAACATCAAAAACTTTATTCTTATTGGCTATTATTTTTACTTTTTTCTTTGCTTTCTTGGCTATAGTTTCTAATTATGATTTATTTTTAATTGCCATTTCTATTCTTCTTTTTGATATTTTTTCTCCATTTTTTTCTTCTTTTATAATTCTTTTACTTCAACCAATTACAGTCTTTTTAAGAAATAAAACAATTAATAGGGCTATTGCAAAAAGAAAGACTTTTGAAAATTTATTAGTCATAGGGATTACGGGAAGTTATGGCAAGAGTTCGACTAAAGAATTTTTAAAAGAGATATTATCAAAGGATTTTAATGTTATTTCTACAGAAAAAAATGAAAATTCAGAAATGGGAATATCGAATTGTATTTTGAATAACATAAAAGAAGAACACGAGATATTTATTTGTGAAATGGGTGCATATAATAGAGGAGGGATAGAGCTTTTATGTAAAATAACAGAACCTAAAATAGGAATCTTAACAGGTATTAATAACCAACACTTAGCAACTTTTGGTTCTCAAGATAATATAATTAAAACAAAGTTTGAATTGATAGATTCTTTACCTCAAGAAGGATTAGCTGTTTTGAATTGGGATAATCAATATATAAAAGAAAACTTTAAAAAAGATATTTCATCTGTAAAATACTCAACATTAGAAGAGGCTGATATATGGGCAGAAGAAATAAGTGAGGACAGGGAAGGATTGTCTTTTAAGGTTAATTCTCAAAAGGGAGAATCATATGTTTTTAAAACTAAAATTAAAGGGTCTCAAAATGTTTCTAATCTTTTAGCGTGCATTGGTGTAGCTAAAAAATTAGGCATGACAATTGAGGAAATTGCTGAAAGAATAGATTCGATAGAGGACAGATTAATGATTAAAAAAGTTAAGAATTTTGATGTTATATTTTCAACTTATTCTTCTAATTTTAATGGCATTATTTCTCACCTAGACTATTTAAAAAAATGGAAAGGGGAGAAAATAATAGTTATGCCTTGCTTGATAGAATTGGGATCAGACGCAAAAAAGGCTCATTATGAAATAGGAAAAAAAATCGGAGAGATTTGTGATTTGGCAATTATTACTTCGAGGGATTATGAGAAAGAATTGAAGGATGGTTCAAATATGCAAAAAGAAAAAATGTTATTTATGAGTGATGGAAAAAAGATATTTGATAAAATATTTTTGAATTCTAAAAGTGATAGTGTTATTCTGTTAGAAAGCAGGGTTCCTGTTAAATTAATTGAAAAAATAAATGAATAAAATTATTTCTGTAAGTTTGTCTCCTAATACAGAAAAAGATGATTCTTTTTTAGCTTTTAAATTGCTACTAAATCCATTTAAATTAACAAAAGGAGAAAGCATTAAAAAGTTAGAAAAAATATTTAGAAATTATTTCGGCTTTAAGAACGCCTTTTCTTTTAATAGCGGAAGAAGTTCTTTGATTGCTATTCTAAAGGCTATGGAAATTAAAAATGGTGATGAGGTTATCCTTCAAGCTTTTACTTGTAACGCTGCAGTTAATCCTATTATTTATGTTGGTGCAAAGCCTGTTTTTGCAGATATCGATGATAATTTAAATATTTCTGTTACAGATTTAAAGAAGAAAATAAATCCTAAAACTAAGGCAGTAATGATTCAGCACACATTTGGCAGTCCTGCTGAAATAAAAGAAATTAAAAAAATATGCCTAGAAAATAGTATATATTTAATTGAAGACTGTGCTCACGCCTTAGGGGCTACTTATGAAAATAGTTTTTGTGGGTCTTTTGGAGACGCTTCTTTCTTTAGCTTTGGAAGAGATAAAATTATTTCTTCTGTTTATGGAGGAATGGTTACGGTTAATAACGAAGAGTTAGTTTCTAAAGTTTCTCAATTTCAGGAAAAAACAAAGTATCCATCTTTTTTTTGGACCCTTCAGCAATTATTACATCCTGTTTTGTTGAATTATATTATTTTACCGATATATAAATTTAAGCTTGGAAGAATTCTGATGGCTTTATCTATAAACTTTAATATTTTATCAAAAGCAGTGACTCAAAAAGAAAATAAGGGGAAACTTCCAAATTATTTTCCAAGAAGAATGCCTAATGCTTTAGCGATTTTAGCGATAAATCAATTTAAAAAGATAGATAAATTTAATAGTCATAGGAAAATGATATCCAAATATTACGATTCTTTATTCTTTAATAAAAAAGGATTTAAGCCCTTATTTAAAAAAGAAAAAAACAAAGAAAAAGTTTATCTTAAATATCCTGTTTTAGTGTCTTCTCCTCAAAAAATAATTAAAAAATTAAAAGATCAAAAAATATATATAAACGATGGGTGGACTGGTTCTCCTATTGTTCCACCCTTAACTTCTCTTAAGGGTTTATGCTATTCCTATGGTTCTTGCCCACAGGCAGAAAAGGTATCTAAGGGGATAATATGTCTTCCTACGCATA
>Ga0265294_10009954_pt1 | contig 10888 bp, 7 predicted proteins | sample MunlanPumphouse3_FD_192504 | JGI IMG/M metagenome (GOLD analysis project Ga0265294, IMG submission 192504) | Groundwater microbial communities from a municipal landfill in Southern Ontario, Canada - Pumphouse #3 | ecosystem: Environmental > Aquatic > Deep subsurface > Groundwater | place...
AGGATGGTAGCTACGCTCGATTTACTGAGTAAATATACAGGGCTGTAACTTCGCGAATCATCCTTCAAAAAAGTCACCGAGCGAAGCGAGGTTACCCTTGGAAAACCATGTACAACATAGGCAGCAGGCCAGGTCTTGCAGCACAATTTCGGTTAAGGAAAGTAGTCTCTAATATGCTAAACAACAGAATCAAATCTTTACTAGGTGAACTCGGCTATGGTTTTTTTATATGCCTTTTCGCGTTCACAACAAGAGCAGGCGATAATACACCCACGTTGCGCCACCTGAATTACATTGCCTTGGCATCGGATGGGAAAGCCAGTGGGGAGATCAGCGCTGACTGCAAATCGCGGGGGGTGAAGTTCCAAGACCCACTACGCTGCCGCCTAATTGATGCCAAGGGTAGCGTGGTTGCCATCAGTAAGACAACGCCAGGCAAGACACTCAAAGTGACGATGCCTTCCAGTGCAGGGGCGCGTATGGCATTTGAGGTCAACAGCGGTCAGAACACTGCGGTGGCACATTTTCCGAAGAGTTTGTTGTGGGCACTGGTGGCGCGTCCGGATCAGCCCTTGAAGACGATTGGTGAGTGGGGGCCCCTCTACTTTTTCGTGCCCGGCGGAACAAAAAAAGTCACTCTATGGATATGGGCCAGTGCGCCCCGCGAGGCTGCGCATCTCGTTATCCGAGCGCCGGATGGCAGCATCGCGCTCGAACGCGAGGATGACTTTAATCAGCGCACACGAATTGAATGCGCTGTGCCTGCGGCTCACGCAGACAAAGCGTGGTCAATATCACTCGAGCGCTGCACCCACAAAGGCTGGTACACAGATGATGTCACGTTGGAGTTGGACAACAAGCTGCCTGGGCTGCTGAGCCCTAGTTCGGAGTGGGCTGTTCAGTTCAGCCAGAACTGGCAGGGAGCCGACAAATCCCGCGCCTCATCTGCCAAGCTGGTTCCGCAACCAGCAAAACTTCCGCCCTACCGGCCAAAGGCAAGTGATGCACTAGCTGCCACCTTTGTGCGTCAGGGCGGCACAGAGTGGCGCACCACTCTGCCATTCACATATGTATTGGATTACAGGACCGAGCACGTTGGCAACTCTAATTATATTGCGACAATTGCCTCTGCACCGCCTACCTTGCTGCATCTCGGCAAAGATGTTCCGTTCAACCATGGCTGGGGCCCGGTCCGCTCGTTCGGCGGCGAGAATGTGGCACATGGGTCTGGCGACGCCATTGCGCGGCTGAGCTCTGACGAGGTGGCTGACCGTATCACTGCGCTAAAGCAGATGGTTGACCAGTTGCATCAGGTCGGTGTCCGGTACGTCACGCCCTACATCTGTAGCATGACCCTGAACGGCGATCCAAAGAAACGTAGCGGCTTTTGGGAGTTCTATGACCACTGGGATGAATACCGCAATCTGGGGTTGGCACCTAGGCCCAAGCAAGATCCATTGGAGTGGTTACAGACAACCAAGGATGGTAAGCCGCTTCTCTATTACACCTATGATCAGGCTGATTTTTACCCTGCTTTTAAGATCAACCATCGCTTTGCAGCTTGCTGGCACACCGAGGGTTGGCGCACCTGGCTGCTGGAGGTGGTTCGCTTTGTAGCCCGCACTGGATGCGACGGTGTGTTCGTCGATAATGGGCGCAGTCAGAGGTCGTTTTCACCTGCTGCGCTAGGCGCGTTTCGAACTCACCTCAAAACCCGTTATAGCGCTGAGCAGGCAAAGGAGCTGCTTGGGATCAATGATCTTGAGACAGCTGTGTTCCCAGATGCCCGCGCGGCCACCCTCGCTGCCTGTGAGCTGCAACGGTTTTGGTGTGCCACAACACGCGAGCAGATGGCCGCGATTAAGCGAGTCGGCACACAAACCCTTGGCCGTGAGTTCATCCTCTTTCCAAATGGCGGCAACGCAGCTGCACTTCAGGAGGGGTTGCGGGAGACCGATTTTGTTATGTTTGAGAAATCTGTGGGGCCGTATGGCACCCACCCCGGGTTGGTATTACACCCGGTTTTTGACGGCATGAATCTGCGCGCAATCAATGACAACCTCTTCGAGTACCTTTTTGTCCGCTCGCTGCGTGCGCGTGTTCGGCCCATTATTCTGACACGCGGAGGCTATCCACGCTCCATTCCGCATTTAGAGATGAATATTGATGTGGCCCGACTTGGGATGGCGGAGTGCGCAGCCTTCAGTGGTGGAGGGGGATTCTTGTTACGCCCCAAGTTCGATGTTTTTCATGACGCTCTGAACGGCTACCGCGAATTCGTTGAATCACATCCCGAGCTCTACGCTGGTCTGCTGCCATGGGCCGACTCTGTTATTCTAGCCCTGCCTGAACAGGACTGGCTGGGTAACCCCGCTCACCTGGCAGCTGTAAAACGGCTGACCCCTGTGGTCGCTGATGCGCACGTACGTTTTGAATTTGCCTCTGAGAGCCGCCTAGATGCAGATCCATACGCTGAGGCTCGGGTTGTTGGCGCTTGCAACGTCGCTGTGATGGCAGACCGCCACTTACAGGCACTTGCCAGTTTTGTTGCCGAAGGCGGAACGCTCCTCGTATCCGGAGCGCTGGCTGATAAGGATGCGTTCTTGGGAGCGCGTGCAAAGCTGCCAGCACCATTGGACCAGCTGGCAGGGCTTGCTGATGGCCAAGCTGCAACAGCTGGGAGGGGCTCCCTGGTGCGGCATGAGAGTGAAGAGGCTTTTGCTGCGTTTTTGGGAGAATCAGGGGTCAAGCTAACACGTGCTGACAAGAGCTCCACGGAAAGCATCCGTCTGTCAACGTATCGTTCTCCTGATCGGAGCCGCGTCGTTGTTCACCTGGTCAACTATCTGGTGCCGCTGGGGGCTGCACCTTTGCCGGTTGAAGAGGTACAGGAGCTGACAGTGGATCTGCCCTTGCCGCAGGGACAGCGTTTAACCGGATTTCGTGTGCTCAGCCCTGACCACTCCGAGCCGGTTAAGGCTGTATTGAAGGCAGAGGACAACAGGATCAAGATTCGCATCCCGCGCCTGCGCATCTACGCAGTGGTGGAACTCGAGCTGGATACAGCTTCAGGGCATTAAAGAGGCCGCGATTTTACCAGCTTTATCCTGCCAATTCGCCGACTCGGCGGTGAATGGCAGCACGGTCAGCTGGTATCTGAATGTGTCGCCCTTGAGGTTGATGACCCCGGGGATTTTTGGTCTGAAATAAAGCTTGTTGTCCTTGGTGCGGTCCCAGAAGAAATTGCCCTTGGGGCCTGCGGCATACACCTCGGGGTATACATAAACCAGCCCCTTGTTGATTGTCGGACCAAACAGGGCCACTGCCTGGACCTCTCTCTGCAAACCGTATGAGCGGTCATCCTTTACGCAGCTGCCGTCAAGTGTAGTCACAGGATCCAGCCAAGCGCGCCACTCGGTTAATGCATTTTCGTTGCAGTGCATATAGGCATAGACAAAGTGAAGGCTCTCAGCCAACGGGCGATTGGCGGTAAACTGGGTGTCTTCGATTATACGGTCACCTGTCTTTGGAAAACTGATTACATTGATCTGATCCAGCGGGCCGATATTTGACGCTTTGGTTAGTGTTACAACCTGTGCGCCGACGCTCTCGCCCGGTTTTAACGTCACAGGCTTGTTGTCCAGCGTCACAGTGTAGCTACTGATTGTCTCGAATCCGTGCCCAGTGCCCATCCATCCATCTTTGGCTTCCGGCAGGCGTGCCGCAGGCATCACACTGGCAACAGCACCGTTCGCGCCAAAGGCTCCCACCAGCAAGGTTCCCTCAGAGCGAATCTCACGGATCGTCCAGGCGACCCTCTCACTCAGGCTCACAGATAAAACGTCGTTTGACACAGTCAACATCTGTCCTGACTTATCAGTGCTCATCGTGACTTGCCAGACCGGACCGGCAGCGCAGGACAAGCATAGTGTTCCTAAAATAATTCCAGTTATATAACGCATTTTTATCACCTTTCTTTTGTTGGCTCTTCCGCGAAGTGCAGAAAACTGTTTTAAAACTAAGCCATCCACAACTTTGTTTAGCATATCTTTCAATCAAAACCAATTAAATCAGCGCTGTTTTATAAGGACATTGGCCCTAAAGAGCTGTCTGCATAAAGCGCGGACTGGTACTCTTTTAAGGATGGGTCGGCGGCATTTTCACAGGTTGTAATGGCCAGCTCAATCTCAGCGCTGACTGTGCGCCGAATCGACTCAGCTTCATCAGCTGTGAGTATTGAATCTGAGACAAGCCGTTTCTCAAATATTCGGATGGGGTCTTGATCCCAGGCTGCTTGCTCTTCCTCGCGGGTGCGGTAGATGCGTGGATCTCCACGGGAGTGTCCGGAGAGGCGATAGGTGAGGCACTCGATCAGGGCCGGTCCAGCACCAGCGCGGGCAGCGATGGCGTGTTCCGCAACGCACTGACGCACCGCCTCAAAATTATTGCCATCAATAGTGACTCCGGGCATATTGTATGCTTGGGCCCGATCAGCGACACATGGATTGGCGAGCCCCTGGCTGGTTGCCGTTGACATGGCATAGCCGTTGTTTTCTACAATATAAAGCACCGGCAGCTTCCAGAGCGCGGCAATGTTCAGTGATTCATGAAAGACACCCTGATTCGAGGCACCGTCGCCAAACAGACAGGCAGTGATCCGGTCAGATTTACGCAGGGAGGCATCCAGCGCGATGCCGGTGGCAAAGGGGATGCTGGCGCCGGTGATCCCGTTCGATCCGTAAAAACCGATGGCAGGATCCATCATCATCTGGCTGCCGCCGCGTCCCTGGGAGTAGCCGATGCTTTTGCCGAAAAGCTCTGCCATGGCCCGAACAGGATCAGCACCACGCGCCAGAAAGTGGCCGTGGCCGCGGTGGGTGGTAGTCATGGCATCCTGCGGCTGCAAAGCGGCCGCAACACCCACACAGAGCACCTCCTGCCCAATGCAGGTGTGAGCCGTGCCCATAACTCGTCCCTCCAGGAACAGCCTCTCAACAGCCTCCTCAAAGTGCCGGATCAGCAACATGCGACGATAAGCCTCTATCAGAGTCATATGATTCCCCAAAAAATTAATATATTATATAATATCAGATTGCTGAGGTGCGCGCAAATCATCCTGACCGCTTATTTCCATGCAAAGGTCTTTTCGACGATGATAATTTTGATTTGGAATCCATATAAAACTATAGTTTGATTCTGCGCATAATACAACAGCAAAATATTTATACAAAAAATATAAAAATCCCTGTGACGCTTCCGCGGTTATTGTCTATAGTTTGTTGAAAGAGAGTTGAGGTTAAGAGCAATGACAGTTAATTTTAAAACAGGCAGTGATATCAAAGCAGCTCAAGATGGCGACATGCCGGCCTTTGGCCGCTTGGTGAGGCAGCACGAGAAGATGTTGCTGGCTTTTGCTGTTTACCGGATGCCGGTGCGTGAGGAGGCGCGCGAAGCGGTGCAGGATACCTTTATCCGGGCCTATGAACAGATTGCCGAATTCCGACCCGATGGTGACTTCGGTATCTGGCTGCGCTCAATCTGCCGCTATATGGTTCTCAACCGTGTTCACGAGTATACCCGCCGCAGGCGCAAGCAGGAGGATTACAGGGCGCAGCTCGCTGTGCTGGCTGTTGATACTGTCAGCGGTAATGCGAGCACTGATTATCAGAGTGATTCGCTGGCCCAGCTCTCCGAATGTCTAGGTAAACTCAACGAACAAAGCCAGGCTCTGATTAAAGAACGCTACCACAACACACTCTCCATTCATGAAATTTCGAAAAAAACAGGACGCACATCAACGTGGGTGACCAGTACGCTGCATCGCGTCCGCAGCGTGCTGAAAACCTGCATCGAACAAAACCGTAAGGAGCAGAACAATGAACAATAACAGCGTCAACCCAAACAAACAGTTTGAAGAGCTTGTGGAAAGCTACATTGATGGAACAATAACAGAGGAGCAGTCGAAAGCGCTGCTGGAGTTGATCCAGGATAATGAAACAAAACGCAATCAGTTTGCAGCTCAGGTGCAGTTGTCTGAGCTCTTGGCTGTCAAAGAGGGGCGGGAGGAGCCGTCAGTTCATGATAAGATCCTTGCGTTTCTGACAGCCTCACCAGCGCCAGGTGCGCTCAAGCAGCCGGGTAAGTTCAATTGGAGCCGCACTCTGGTTCGGATTGCGGCAATCCTGATGGTCGTGATCGGGGTGTCTTATGTTGTTAAGCTGAACTTTGAGGATCAGATGGTTGCACCGCAGGAGTTTGATGCAGTAATGACAGTTAAATCTCCGGTGATCTTAAGGAACCTCTATGGTTCGACACGCTCGACTGATAATGTGCCAAGTCGTAGAAGATCTGTAGGAATTAGAGGCGGGCAGAGTGTCACTGACTACAGAAGCGAAGATCTGGAGGTTGTTGAAATCTCGACGGATCAACAGAAAGTTGAAGAAGCGAAACCGACGGGAGCCGCACCAAAGATGGTTCCACTGGAAATCGCAATTCCCAAACCACAGTTTAGCGGCACCCCGAAAGACATCCGCTCGCCTAATCTTGAGTCATCCGCAGAGCGTCTGGCCAGACAGGAGGGTGTTGCCCTCTCTCCGTCAGCCGCCCACCCGAGCAAGATGGGTAGTGCTATGCATATGATTTCGCCCCGCATACCGCCGCGGCCAACAGGGGAGAGCTATGCAAAGATCGAAGAGAATGAGTTTTTGACTCCCTCTGAAAAGCCGCTCTCGACCTTCTCGATTGATGTTGATACAGCCTCGTACTCCAATATGCGGCGTTTTATCACGCAGAACCAGCTGCCTCCGGCGGACGCTGTGCGGGTTGAGGAAATGATCAACTACTTTGAGTACAACTATGCGGCGCCAAGAGCAGAGGCGCCTTTCTCAGCCGCGATGGCATTGCACCCCTGCCCATGGAATCCGCACCACCATCTGCTGCGGGTGGGTTTACAGGGACGTAAGATGGATGCTGACAACCGCAAGCCATCCAATCTGGTTTTTCTGCTGGATGTCTCCGGTTCAATGAGCAGTCCAGACAAGCTGCCACTGTTAAAAACCGGGCTGGCCATGCTCGTGAATACTCTGACCGAGAGTGATCGGGTGGCGATCGTGGTTTATGCTGGCTCCTCGGGTCTGGTGCTGGATTCCACCTCCGTCGCTGAGAAAGAAAAAATCATAGCTGCCATGCAGTGCCTCATTGCCAGTGGGTCAACAGCGGGTGGTGCTGGAATTCAACTGGCCTACAGGGTGGCAGCTGACAACCACATCAAGGGCGGTGTCAACCGCGTGATTCTGGCAACTGATGGCGACTTTAATGTGGGGGTCTCCTCGCATGCTGAACTGCAAGCCCTGATAGAAGAGCAACGCGCCAGCGGAATCTTTTTGAGTGTGCTCGGTTTCGGCACTGGCAACCTTCAGGATTCCAAGATGGAGCTGCTGGCCAATAAAGGCAATGGCAACTACTTTTATATCGACACCGAGCGCGAGGCCCGCAAGGTCCTGGTAGAGCAGCTCAACGCTACCTTGGTCACGATTGCCAAGGATGTGAAGATCCAGATCGAATTCAACCCGGAGTATGTCAAACAATATCGCCTGATTGGTTATGAGAACCGCAAGATGGCGGCGCGTGATTTTGATGACGACAAGAAAGACGCGGGCGAGATCGGCGCTGGCCATCAGGTGACCGCTCTGTACGAGATCATTCTAGTTGGCGCGCCTGATGTACACGACAGTGTCACCCTCAAATATGGCAAAAAGGATGAGAAGGCGGCTGAGCCGCAGTCGCATGAGATGCTGACCCTTAAACTGCGCTACAAAGAGCCTGAGGGCAAGAGCAGCCGACTGCTGACCTTTCCGTTGTCCAGGGATGCGCTGCAGCGGGGTGCTGGTGATCAATCCTTCCGCTGGGCTGCCGCTGTGGCCGCCTTTGGGCAGATTCTGCGCGGGTCGCCCCATGTTGGCACTTACTCACTTGAGGATGTCAAGGCTCTGGCTGGTGATGCTAAAGGCGAGGACCCCAACGGCTATGGCAGTGAGTTTATCAGCCTGCTGGAGCGGGCGGCAAAGCTGAAAGGCACGGCCCCGGCAACCAATGAAAAAGGTTATCCTCTCTGGCAGTACCGTGACTAAGGCAATGTGTTTGAGAAGCAGATCATAGATCAAAGGATTTATGATTTTAAAAAAATTACGCTGTAATCCATGCTATGGATTGACTTTTTATTCAAATTTAGAGAGAATGTTAAGAAATTAAACGGAAAACCGTCTTTATTTGACAATTGCGAGAGGCACGTATGCATAGTTTATTTAATCATTTAAGTCAGCTTCAGGAATTGGTCCTTATTCGGGATGAACATCGGACAACGGGTGACGGAACTCATATGGAACGATTAAATGATTCGATTGATCAGTTGACCGATCTGCTGCCACGGGAGGTAAAGGCGCTTTACTCCCGATTGTATAAAAAGGATCATCTGGTGATGGCACCGATGTACAATGGCTGCTGCGCGATCTGCGGTATGCGGCTGCCGGTGAGCATGGTGCAGTCGGTGCGGGTTCTGAAAAACATTCAGAACTGCCCTAGTTGCGCCCGTATATTGTTTGAGGAGAGCGATGCCCCGCACTGGGTGGGCGAAAAACCGAGCCGCTCCTCTCCGCGCAAGTCGGGAATCTCACGGTTTTCAGCTGAGTCGCTGATGCTCCCTGATCTTAAGGCGGAGAGCGCCGCAGATGCGATTGCCGCGTTAAGCAAGTTGATGGAACAACAGAATTTCATCTCAAACTCCGACAAGCTGATTGAGTCCGCTCTGGAGCGCGAGGCTGTTTTGAGCACCGCCATGGACAATGGCATCGCTTTTCCCCACGTACGGGGTGTTGAAGGTGGTGGTCTGACCATGGCACTGGGAGTTTCCCAGCAGGGCTTTGTTTTTGATGATGAGGGAACCAAGGTCAATATTGTTATTTTTATCACAATTCCAACGGCGGTCAGTGCTTTCTATCTACGGCTGATGACTGGATTGACAGAGTCGCTGGTTAAAGAGCAGAACCGCGAAGCGCTGTTGTCAGCGGATACTGCTCCGCTGTTGTGGAAAGCCTTGACCAAGGCAACCCGTTACACAGTTAAATAACGAGCGGCCAGAGATGGTGCCTGGAAAAAGTCCTTGCTGAATCACTTAATTAGGGTGGACTTTTTCGCTTAAACTGGTAAAGTTTAATTTTTTACCAGAGCTTTGGTTAATTATTGAGAATCAGGATTATTAATGAGTATTTCAGTTCCGAAAATCATTCAAGGTGGCATGGGAATTGGTGTCTCCAACTGGCGGCTGGCGCGGGCGGTCTCGCGGCTGGGTGAGCTGGGTGTCGTTTCCGGTACCGCGCTGGATCAAGTTCTGGCACGGCGCCTGCAGGACGGCGACCTTGCTGGCGATGTACGGCGCGCACTGGCCACTTTTCCCTTTCCCAGCATGGCTCAGCGCGTGTTGGATACTTTTTTTGTCGAAGGTGGCAAACAGGCAAGTTCTCCCTACAAGATTTCATCCAAGATCACCTTAAAGAACAGCAAGTGGTTTGATGAGCTTTGTATTGTCGCGAACTACGTAGAAGTTTTTCTGGCACGCGAGGGGCACGCCAATCCCGTTGGCATCAACTATTTAGAGAAAATTCAATTACCGCATCTGCCTTCTCTCTACGGCGCACTGCTGGGCGGTGTGGCGGTGGTGATTGTGGGTGCTGGCATTCCGCTTGAATTTTCTAAAGTTCTGGATCGCATGGTCCGGCATGAGCACAGTGAATACACCTTGCATGTGCATGGCGTTCTGCCAGAAACTGAGCACCGAAGATTTTTCAACCCCGCGGACTTTATTGAAGAGGGGATCGCAGCGCCTGAGCTGGAGAAACCGAAGTTTCTGCCTATTATCTCATCTGACTCACTGGCAACAATGTTATTGCGCAAGTCAGAGGGCACAGTGGATGGGTTTGTGATCGAGACCAGCATTGCCGGTGGACACAACGCACCGCCGCGCGGCAAGATGACGCTTACGGAAACCGGCCAGCCCATCTATGGACCACGAGACGTTTGTAACCTAGAGAAAGTGCGCGCAATGGGACGACCGTTCTGGCTGGGAGGCGGTTACGGTTCGCCTGAGGGGTTGAAGCTGGCATTGGGGCAGGGGGCATCCGGAATTCAGGTGGGCACTGTTTTTGCTCTGTGTCAGGAGTCAGGGGTCGCCCCTGAGCTGCGTCGTAAGCTGCTCGACCTGGTGCTGGCAGGCGAGGCGAAAGTCTTTACCGACCCCCGCGTCTCTCCAACTGGATTTCCATTCAAGGTGGCTGAGCTGGAAGGCACGGTCTTTGACAAGGTTCTCGATTCCCAGCGCAGAAAAATTTGTGATCTGGGATATCTGCGTGAGGCTTATCAGCGGGATGATGGCGAGATTGGTTTTCGCTGCCCGGCTGAGCCGGATGCCGCGTTTATCGCCAAGGGTGGCAGCCCTGACAGCATCGCCGGACGCACCTGCGTCTGCAACTCTTTGTTTGCCACCATTGGATTGGGGCAGACGTACGCAGATGGCATTCAAGCTGTTCCAGTTGTGACGTTGGGCGATGACTTTCCGAGGGTGGAGCGCCTGCTCTCTCAGCACGGCTTGGATTACAGCGCTGAGGATGTGGTGCGCTATCTGCGCGGGTAGTCGCTTATGGGGCGCAAAGAACAATTAATTGTCCTTTGCAAAAAGTTGTCTGTTTGCAAAATCGTCTAGCTCTAATCTAGTAGCCGCTCTATGAGCGGCATGTGCTGGATGAAGGTCGGTTTCGCAGTCGATAGGTGGTGCCATGCAACTCGGAGTCGGTGTTGGAGTCGGGGTCGTTTTTTTATGCGGTTTTCGATACCGATT
>Ga0265294_10009955_pt1 | contig 10888 bp, 8 predicted proteins | sample MunlanPumphouse3_FD_192504 | JGI IMG/M metagenome (GOLD analysis project Ga0265294, IMG submission 192504) | Groundwater microbial communities from a municipal landfill in Southern Ontario, Canada - Pumphouse #3 | ecosystem: Environmental > Aquatic > Deep subsurface > Groundwater | place...
TTCTTTTCATTTATTCTTAAATGATCAAGATAAAATTTATGTCCGGAATGTCTTACTCCGCAAATTAGAAGTGGCCGCTCCTTATGAAGGAATTGTCAGCGAAGAAGAAATCAAAAGCATGGAAGTTCCCGATACCTTAATCGAAGAACTTCATAAATATGTTAAATCTACTTTGAAATATGATGAACTCAAAAGCGAACTTTTCGTTGAAGAAATCATGGGTGATTTGACCCCTCTTCCCTCCAAAGTAATCGCGATATTTGATGGATTATACGAAATCTCACCTCTTGAGGCGACGGATTTCTTCTACCGTCTATGTATCGCCTCGAATTATATTCGTAAGACGAGCATTGATAAAAACATCAAGTGGCTGTCAAAAGATGGATTAGAAATTTCGATTAACTTATCTAAGCCCGAAAAAGACAATAAAGACATTCGTAAGCTTTCGAAGTCCATCAGCATGAATTATCCCAAATGCGTCTTATGTTTAGAAAACGTCGGTTACGCGGGAAGAAGCAATCATCCAGCTAGAGAAACGCTTCGCGTTATCCCGCTTGAATTTGAAAATGAAGGCTGGTTTTGGCAGTACTCACCTTATGGATATTACGATCAACATTTAATCGTCGTCACCAATGATCATAAGCCAATGAAAGTCAGTTATGAAAACATGAATAAACTATTTAGTTTTGTCGATTTATATCCACATTACTTTATCGGCTCTAATTCCGATTTGCCGATTACCGGTGGCTCGATTTTAACTCACGAACACTTTCAGGGTGGCCGACATGTCTTTCCGATGATGAAGGCCAAAAATGCTTTCATTATTCCTAATAGCAAGTATCCAAGCGTCCGTCTTTCCTATTTAGATTTTTATAATTCAGCCTTTAAATTAGTCAGCAAGTCCAAACAAGACATTTTAGACTTAGCGACCCACATTAATAACGTATGGCAAAAGTTTGAAGATAAGAGTAGTGGTCTTTTATCTAACAGTAATGGTGAACGTCATTCTTCACTTACTTCAATCGTCACTAAAAAAGACGATACATACATTCTTTATTTGATACTTCGCAATAACCGCTGCGATGAAGTTTATCCCGACGGCATCTTTCACGCTCATCGTGAATACCATCACATTAAAAAAGAAGGTATCGGCTTAATCGAGGCCATGGGTTTATTTATTCTTCCGCCTCGACTTAAAAGACAATCCAAACTAATAAGTGAAATCATTGCTAAAGATATTCCTGCCGACGAATATTTAGCTGATCATCCCGACTTGGAACAATTCGTCGCCATGATTAACGAACTTAAAAAGAAACGCGGCGAAAATCCCGATGAAGTTGTCCGTGAAGCTATTTCGGAAGTGTGCAAAAACATTTTAGATAATACGTCCGTCTTTAAAAAAGACGAACAAGGACAAAAATCTCTGGCCCGTTTTATTAAGGCTTTGGAGGTCAATTAATATGCAAACTCCAGTTGAAAAGACAATTTCAGAATTTAATCGCATCTTTGATAATCATCCGACCCATTATTTTGAAGCCGGAGGAAGATTAGAATTAATCGGTAACCACACCGACCATAACCGCGGGAAGTGTTTAGTCGCGGGTTGTAATTTAGGACTATTCGCCGCTGTTAGAAAAAGTGAAGATAACATCGTTCATATCGTCGCCAACGGCTTTGATGAAATATATGTTGATCTTGATAGTCTTAATGGTCGAACTGAGGAGTTTTTTACATCCAAAGCCATCGTCCGTGGCGTGGCCGCGAAATTTGTTTTGGACAAGCATAAAATCGGTGGCTTTGATGCTTACATCGACTCAAGCATTTTTGTTGGCGCGGGTGTTTCTTCCAGTGCGGCTTTTGAAGTATTGATTGCTAAGATTTTCGATCATTTTTATAACAATGGACATCTTCCTTCTAGCATGCTTGCTAAAGTTGCCCATTATAGCGAAACCGAGTACTTTGGTAAGCCATGTGGTCTTCTTGACCAAATTGGTGTTGCCTACGGTGGCGTTAACTATTTGGACTTTGAAGATTTAGACGCTCCGAAAGTCGAAAATATCGAGTTTAAGTTACCGATTAATATATATCTTGTTCATACCGGGGCAAGTCATGCGAACTTAACGCATTTATATACCGCGATTAAAGATGATATGCTCTATGTTGCTAAACGCGTGTTTGACAAAAAAGACTTACGCGATGTGAGTAAAGATGAATTTTTCACAGGTATCGCTTATCCGACTGACGGCGTCAGCGAACAACAAAAACTTCGCGCTCAGCATTACATCGATGAAAACGACCGTGTCGACACGGCTAAAGATGCTTTGCTCAAGCATGATGCCGTCGGTTTTTTAAACGCCGTCCGTCAATCAGGTTTTTCCAGTTCAGCCTTTCTTAAAAATACCATTCACGGTGATTATATGACTTCGCCGCAAAGAGGGCTTGATCTGGCCAATAGCGTTTTAAAAGAAGGGGCCTGTCGGATTCATGGCGGTGGCTTCGCCGGAACAATTATTTGCTTTGTCAAAGATCATGAAGTCGAACCGTTTGTTCGCACGATGGTAGACGCCTATGGCGAAGACCACGTCGTTAAAGTCGAAATCCGTAATCAAGGAGTAACTAATCTTTGCCTCAGCAACAACTCGCAGTAGTCTTAGAAATCGGCGTCAACGGATTATATATCGCGATGAACGTTTTTTTATTTATTCTTTCGATTTTGACAGTCTTTTGGGCTCGTAAGACTCGACAAGAAACCGTTCATAAGTTGATTGTCCTTTTATTATTTACTAACTTTGCCTTACACTTTTTGAAAATCTTTTTACCATCTTATTTTTTAGATCTTCCATACTCACTAAAAAAAGTATCGCCAGATAATATTTGTGCGGTGTCCGTCATCTTCTTTCCGTTTATGTATTTATGGGGCGGAAACAAAATGAAAGATTATATGTTCTATCTTGGCATTATCTCGGGAATTGGTGTTTATTTATATCCTTCATCATATGACGGATATCTAATTAATAACACCGAAACAGTCGTCGAAATCGCCCGTTTTTACTTTTGCCACATGCCTCTGGTCATCGCTCCGCTTGTGATGGTGGCCAGCGGTCTTCATAAGTTAAGTCACCGCCGCGTGATGTGGACACCATTAATCTTTTTGGGTGTTCTTTTCGTTGTCGGATTAAACGAAGTATTTTTAAAACTGAGCGCCATTACCAATGCTAGTTGGCAAGACGTCTTTAGTAATAACTACCGTAACGGAGCGATGGTGTTTGGGCCGATGAGTGTTCTTGATAGTAGCTTAAGTGGATTTTATTGGATGATATTGCCATTTTTTAAATACACCTGGCCAGGTACGAGCAGCGTTTATTACGTGCCCGTTTTATGGATTGCCTTGCCGGCTTTTGTTATTATGAGTAGCGGTTACTTCCTCATTTCGCTTCCTTTTTGCTCCCGCGAAGCGTACCTTGATTATCATATGATTAAACAAAAAATTATCATGCGGGCAAATCGCCTGATTAAAACGTAATATGCATAAAGAAAAAATAAGCAGTAATTCCAAGACAGTCGCCATTCGTAAACGAGGAATGGTTTGTTTTTTGCTCTATGTTTCCGCCCTTTTGGCTTTAGCCTTTGTCGGGCTTTCATTTCTTGATTCCTACGCCGTGGCAAGCGAGATGGTCGAAGACACATATTATTCGGGTATCGAAATAGCTTTAGGGGTATCTGATCTAACCCTTAATTATTTACTTCTATCTTGTTTGGTAGTCGGGACGATTGGGGGACTATTAACCCTCGTTGTCGCGATTATTTGTTCAATTATTAAGAAATATTCGCCGATTGCATCAATGCTCATGGCTTTAGCCATTGCCTCCTTATCATATGCCTTTGTCGTCTCGCTTTTATTTCCGGTTGTTATTTCTAATTCTTTAAGCGAACTAGCAAATCCTTTAGAACTTATTAAGACGATGTGGCCGATTTATACGATGACGGCTCTTCTTGGTAGTTCGATGCTTATTAATCTAGCCTTATTAATCTTTGCCAGCGTTGATGCTTATGCCACTTCTGGCTTAAATAAAAGTAAATAGGAGAATTACTTTATGGTGAACGCACGCCACACAAACGTTAAAAAAGCTGGTCTTTTAATGCCGGTTTCTTCACTTCCCAACCGCCACGGAATCGGTGATTTTGGTCCGGAAACTTTTGCTTTTCTAAAAGATGTTAAAAGAGCCGGTTTTGGCTTCTGGCAGATTTTGCCGTTAACTCCAATTGGTTATGGGCATAGTCCTTATCAGCCATATTCATCGCTGGCGATGGATGAGATGTACATTTCTCTTGATTTCCTCGTCGATCAGGGACTATTGACTAAAGTTACCAATTTTCGGAAAAATTCCCGACGCGTCAATTATGAAAAAGTTCGCGCTTTTAAAAGTAAATATTTACATCGAGCCTTCAAGCAAGCAATTAAACAAAGTCCAACTTTTATTGACCGCTTAATTAAAAGAAGAACGCAGTTTTTTGAATACGCCATCTTTATGTCTTTTAAAATCGCCAATGATGATAAACCATGGAATGAGTGGAGTTTAGAGCAAAAAAACTGGGCTAAGGACCGCAAACTCGATTTGTCACCTTATCTTGGTGACATTTGCTACCAACTCTTTCTTCAAGATGTACTCATTAAGCAGTGGACCGCCTTAAAACGAAGAGCCCATAGCTTAAATCTTGAAATTATCGGTGATCTTCCTTTCTATGTTGGTCATGATTCGGTCGACTGCTTTACGAATCAAAATTATTTTTATCTTAATCATCAAGGCTTACCGCAACTTGTTTCCGGCGTCGGTCCCGACTATTTTTCCCTAACCGGCCAAAGATGGGGCAATCCGATTTATAACTTCCCGGCTTTAAAAGAAAGAAACTATGAATTTTTAATTACTAGAATAGTGGACTGCGGCGATATTTATGATTATATTCGTCTTGATCACTTTCGGGCGTTTGATACCTACTATGTAATCGACGCCAAAGAAGAAACCGCCGAACACGGCGAATGGAAACTCGGTCCCTCTTATGATTTCTTTAATGAATTATTTAAAACTTTTGACGCAAAGCGGATTATCGCCGAAGACTTAGGCGATATTCGTCGAGAAGTAATCGATTTAAGAAATTACTATAACTTCCCAGGCATGAATGTCATGCAATTTGAGATATTAAGTAAAGAAAAAATAACAGCCAATCCTCATAATGTCTACTATATCGGCACCCATGATAATGACACCCTTAAGGGCTGGTATTTAAAACTTACTGCCGAGGAACGCAATCAATTACGTCTTATTCTTGCTAAAGAAGGGCTTAAGGGCGATCTTTATGAACAGATGATGGAATATGCCTTAAGGCGTCCTAATACCTTATCAGTCTTGTTTATGGGCGATATTTTAAAACTTAATAATGGGGCCAGGATTAATGTACCAGGCATAATTGATGACTTTAACTGGACTTATCGGTTACAATCTTTAGTGACTTTCGAAGAAAAAATTAAGTATCTTCGTAAGCTGATCAAAGAAAGCAACAGATATAATGCTTAAAGTTGGTTTAGTTTCCCTAGGATGTGTTAAAAATCTCGTTGATAGCGAAATTATTTTGGCGATGTTTGACGAATCAGGCTTTGCTCTGGTCAATAATCCCGAACAAGCCGATATTATCGTCATTAATACATGTGGCTTTATCGCTTCGAGCAAAGAAGAAAGCATCGATACCATCTTTGAGATGGCTAAATACAATAAGAAGCTAATCGTTACCGGCTGTCTTGTTCAGCGTTATTATGAACAATTAAAAGAAGCTTTGCCAGAAGCTGATTTACTCGTCAAACTCGACGATTATCCTAAACTACACAAATTAATTGAAGGCTTAATAGATAACGGCGATAAAATCGCTCCCTTTAATCCTCTGCATCGCGTCATTTCCACCGAAAGTTATAGTGCCTATCTTCGCATTTCCGAAGGATGTAATAATCGTTGTTCCTTCTGCGCAATTCCTTTGATTCGTGGACCATTCCGTTCGCGTCCTTATGAGGAAGTGATGCAGGAAGCTAAAATCTTAGCCAATCAAGGCGTTAAGGAACTCGTTATTATTTCCCAGGACACGACTAGATACGGAACCGATTTTGATAATGGACATAATATCGTCACTTTATTAAAAGGTTTACTTGAACTCAAAGAATTCGTTTCCTTTCGACTTTTATATTTGTATCCTGATGAAATTAGCGATGAACTAATTTACTTAGTCCGTGATAATCCGCGGATTGCCGCTTATTTTGATATCCCCCTTCAACATGCTTCCAATAAGATTTTAAAGCGGATGGGAAGACGGGGCACAAAAGAAGAAATGGTGACGCTTATTAGCAAGATTCGTAAAGAAATTCCTCACGTTATTTTACGTTCGACTTATATCGTCGGTTTTCCGGGTGAAAGCGAAGAAGACTTTCAGCAATTAATCGATTTTACTAAAGAGATAAAGTTTAATCACTTAGGCGTTTTTAAGTATTCTAAGGAAGAAGATACGCCTTCTTATGACTTTGAACAACAAATTGACGAAGAAACGATGAAAAAGCGTTACGAGGAAATCATGGAAACGCAAAAGAAGATTTCCTATCGCAATAATTGCAATTTAGTTGGAAGAGTGATGGATGGGATTATTATTCAGGCGGATGTCGCAAGTAAGACCTACCGCGTCAGAACGTATTTTAACGCTCCCGATGATATTGATGGACACATTACTTTAACCAGCGATAAAAAACTAAATACCGGCGATATCGTTAAGATTAGGATTATTGCTCCTTTTGTCTATGACTTATATTCTGAGCTGATTGAAGACAATTAATCTATTTATAATAGAAGATTTTTGCTTATAATATTTTAAGGAGTTTTACCTTGTATGAATTTTGTTATTATTTCACCTAATTTTCCCGAAACATATTGGAAGTTTGCGGAAGCCTTAAAGAAAAACGGTTTCACGGTTTTAGGAATTGGCGATTCTCCATATCATGAAATTAGCCCGCAATTAAAAAGCGCATTGACGGAATATTATTTTGCCCCGAAGATGGACGACTACGAAGTGCTTTACAAAGCTTTTGCTTATTTAAGTTCGAAATATGGCAAGATCGATTGGGTTGAATCTAATAACGAATACTGGCTAACTAAAGACGCGAAACTTAGAAGCGACTTTAATATTGTCAGTGGCGTTAAAGAAGAAGACATAATTGCCTATAAATCAAAGACAGCAATGAAAGACTTCTTTAAAAAAGCAAAAGTTAAAGTTGCTCGTTACTTAAAAACAAGTGATGTTCTCCTGGCGAAGAAATTCGTTAAAAAAGTTGGTTATCCCTTATTTGCTAAACCCGATATCGGCGTCGGCGCGAACTCGACTTATCGTCTTAACAACGAAGTAGAACTTAATAATTTCTTTCTTAAGAAAGACGTTGGTGATTATATTATCGAAGAATATATTGATGGGACGATTGTTTCCTTTGACGGAATTAGCAATTCGCGGCACGAACCGGTAATTTACGTTCAGCATCTATTTCCGATCGCTAACTATGATGTCGTCACTGATCTTCTCGAAGATTATTACTATGCGCTTTATAAAGTCGACGATGATTTATATAACGCTGGTTGGGCAGTACTTAAGGCCTTTAATGTTTATAAACGTTTTTTCCATTTAGAATTTTTCCGCTTAAATGTCGATAAAAAAGGACTAGGACGGAAAGACGATTTAGTCGCCCTTGAAGTTAACATGCGACCACCGGGAGGCTATACGACCGATATGATTTCGGAGTGTTTGGGGTTTAGTTCCTATCAAGCATACGCCGATGTTGTCGCCTTTGATGAAAATCATCAAGTCGCGAGTGCTTCGCCGCTGATTGTCGCTGAAGTAGCAAGACGCGACAACTTAAAATATGCCCTTAGCAAAGAAGAAATTGTATCTAAATATCAAAGCGCAATTGTTCTTCATGGAAGATATGCTCCAATCATAAGCGTTGGGATGGGTAACGACTATTTCATCGCCAAATTTAAAACCTTCAAAGAAGCCAAGGCTTTTAAGGATGAAGTATTAAAACATCAACTAACTCTTTAAGTTAAGTCGCAAGTACGACATAATATAGGCATTGCCGAGTAGCCAAGTGGTAAGGCACGCGGCTCTGAACCGCGTATGCAAAAGTTCGAACCTTTTCTCGGCAGCCAAAGTCCACAAACGATCGCATGAGCGGTCGTTTTCTTTTGCGTTTAATTGTGACATAAGCCGAAGATTGTATTTTTATGTTACTGGGGTATAATGAATAAGAATTCATTGGAGAAATAAAATAATGAAAATTTCTGACATCGTATATAAAAGCTATGATGAAGTAAAGGACATGCCACGTTTTGATTTTAAAAAGAAAACGCGCAAGCCAAGCATCTTTTTAAAGCCCTTAATGCTTCTTCTTTGCTTACCTGAATATTTACAACGTAAAAGCAAAGTCACCAAGATTAATATGAAAGGTGTTAAGCCACCTTTTTTCATGTTATGTACTCATAACTCTTTTTTTGATTTCAAAGTCGCGACGATGACCTTTTTTCCGAAAGTTGGATGTAATGTGGTGGCGATTGACGGCTTCATTAATCGCGAAGGCTTATTAAGAAACTGCGGCTGTATCGGTAAACGTAAGTTTACAAATGATCCAGAACTCCTTTTTAATATCAAACACATCTTAAAAAACAAAAAAGGCTTTGTTTCAATTTATCCCGAAGCCCGTTATTCGCTGGTTGGCACCCAATCATCTTTACCGGATTCACTTGGCAAGATGGCCAAGATGTTTAATGTTCCGGTCGTTGTGCTAAATAGTCATGGCCATCATATTGCTCAGCCAGTATGGAACTTACGGAAAAGAAAAAACAGAACCGAATCAACCCTTGAACAAATTTTGACGATCGAAGATCTTAAATCACTTTCAATGGATGAGATTAATGAGCGGATTGTGAAGTCTTTCGTCTATGACGATTATAAATGGCAAAAAGAAAATAATGTCCATATCACTGAAGAGTTTAGAGCTGAAGGACTGCATCTTCCTTTATATAAATGTCCAGTTTGTGGAAGTGAACATCATATGAACTCCAAAGGTGCGGATTTGTTTTGCAAAAATTGCAAAACCAATTGGCACATGAACGAGCTTGGCGAACTTGAAAGCGACAAAAAATCATTTAGCCATATCCCTGATTGGTTTGAATGGGAAAGAGCTCAAGTTAATAAAGAAATTAAATCTGGCAAATACCATTATGAAGAAGAAGTGATGATTGATTCACTACCAAACGCGACGGGCTTTTACCGTTTAGGCAAAGGCAAGTTAATCCATACGAGCGAAGGCTTTAAACTTATTGGTGATTTCGCCCCTGATTTTGAAATCGTTAAAAAACCACTCGAAAACTTTGGCGTCCATATCGAATACAACTATTTTGGTAAAGGTCACTGTGTGAGTTTCTCGACCACGAATGACACCTTTTATATTTTCCCAGTTGATCAAAGTCAGTCAGTAACTAAACTGCACTTCGCTGTCGAAGAGCTTTATAAGATTACTAAAGATAACATCGCTAGCGAAAAAGATAGCCTTATTTAACTATGAGTAAAGTCGTTTATCCTAATTATCAAGATTCAATTTTAAATGTTGCGAATTCTTTGCTTAAGCATTATGGGGCGGTAACACACTATAACGGCCAAAAAGAATTAGACGCCATTTTAAACAAGAAATATCGGCATATTGCCGTCTTTTTAATCGATGCGATGGGTACAAAAATTATTGAGCGGCATCGCCCCGGCGATTCCTTTTTTCGTCAGCATATGCTTAAAAGCATTACGACGGTTTGCCCTTCGACGACGTCGGCGGCTACAACCGCCTTCTTATCCGCGCGTTCGCCCTTACAGACGGGATGGTTTGGCTGGCAGCAATACTTTGCAAAATATGACCGTCATATCATCTTGTTTAAAAATGAAGACTATTATAGCGGCGATCCCTTAGAGACGAATATTCTTTATAATGATTTACCTTATGAAAACCTCTTTGAACAAATTAAGAAAGCGCGAGATGATGTTCGTACTTACACCTCAATTTTTGAAGATAAGAAAAGAAAGTTTTTACGGCTTAACGAATTAGTAAGACTAGTAAAGAAAAATTTCCGTAAAGATGAGAACAATTTTACTTATGCTTATTACACGGAATTAGATTCACTTATGCACGAAGTTGGACCATCGCATAAGAGATCTGGAAGATTATTAAAGCGGATTGAAAGACGAGTGGCTTCTTTAAAAAAGAAGATGGGCGATGATTGCTTGGTTATTGTGATTGCTGATCATGGTCAAATTGAGATTGAGGACTTTAATTTATATGACCATAAGGAATTACTAGCTACTATTTCGGGAAAGCCAGCAATTGAAGGACGTTTTACCTCCTTAAATGTTATCGATGAAGAAGGGTTTAAAGACTATTTCTATAAGCATATGGCGGATTACTTTGATTTACACACGAAAGAAGAAATATTGAGCAAACATTTCTTTGGATTAGAAGATAAAACGCAGTACGAACAATTCTTCGGTAATTACTTCTTACTCGCGAAAGATAAATATTCGATTAGTTATCATGAACAAGCAGTCGACCTTCATATTGGCCATCATGCCGGGATAACTGAAGAAGAAATGTATATCCCATTAATCGTCTTTTAAATATGTTGCTTGAATTTTGCTTATAAATATAAGATTATATTAATACTGTCTTTTAAAGACATGTGCCCCCTTAGTTAAGTGGCATAACGGATCCATGGTAAGGATCTATTGGTAGTTCGATTCTGCCAGGGGGCACCAGATAGCCAAAAAA
>Ga0265294_10009956_pt1 | contig 10887 bp, 6 predicted proteins | sample MunlanPumphouse3_FD_192504 | JGI IMG/M metagenome (GOLD analysis project Ga0265294, IMG submission 192504) | Groundwater microbial communities from a municipal landfill in Southern Ontario, Canada - Pumphouse #3 | ecosystem: Environmental > Aquatic > Deep subsurface > Groundwater | place...
TGGCAACGCAGGGGGCAGAGATCAGCCTCTTCATCGGTAAGCCCAAAGGTTTCGCGGCCAAAGATCAAGCCTATCTTTAGTTCTGGGATTTCATGCACGTACGCCGCCATCTGGGGAGGGGACAGATCCACCGGCTTGTTCTTGCCCAGACGTCGGGAAAAGGCAATCACACGGTCAAGATCGGCAATAGCAGAGGCCAGATCGGGAAAAAGCCGGGCGTCCTCAAGAATGTGTTCAGAATGCATGGCCAGATAGAAATCGTTCTTTTCGGGAACACTGCCCACTATGCGCAAATCGCTGAAGCAGAAGTTATTCATGATCCTGGCGACGGCCCCTACATTTCCGGCATAGATGGGTTCCACCAGGATGATGCTGACGCGGGAGTTATTTCTTGGCATTTACCTTGTTGCGGATGTGAATTACAGAGCTTAGCTTTGTGCCCATGCTTTGCACACGGGGATTACTATCCGCTCTCCATTCTCCGACCACCCGTTTGGTGATGCTCATGAAGTCGTTGCCCTTTTCGCGTTTGCTCTTTTGTGTAAAGATATTGGCCAGCTTTTTCAAGGTCTGCCAGATAGTGTTGAAGCGAGTATCATCGGCGTCCAGCAACCAGCGGCGAACATTGGTATAGGTCTGAATGGGGCGAACTCTTCCCACCTGAGTAAGGATATGGGATATCTTCTTTTGTACTTCTTCGCTATCATCATCCAGAAGACGGGAGAGAAAGGTAAGTACGAATTGAGGATTTTTGCCCGCGATGTTTTCCATACCGTGCATGGACATAGCGCGCTTTTTCTCGTTCTCGCTTTCAGCCCAGATCGGCATGTGTTCCCGCATGGCTTCGGGGAAGCGTTTCCAGAGCTCAAAGCAGATGGTTTCACTCTCCCAGGGAACAGTTTCCACGGTTTTCTCAAGGGTGCGGATGATGTGCTCCGGGCTATCCTGATATTTGTAGTAAAAGTAAAAGAGTCCAGTGGCCCGCAGTCCGTAAAGGAAATCGGTTAAAAGATCTCCACAGATCTGATCCAGATTACCCTTTCCGGTATATACCGCAAGGCGTTTGCCCAGTTCTTCCCTTACAAAGTAGTTTGCCGTATTGCCCATATCCGTGATTTGTTTTATAGCCAGGGCTTCCTTGCCTTTATCAAGATTACGAAATATCTTCTCAACTTGGGAGTCCATTAGTTTGTAGTCGTCAATATTCAGACGTCCAACTTCTTTGATCATATAATAATTCTCCATTGCCAGCCCTAGGCTGTCGCTGTAGTATAATTGGGCTAAAAAAGCCCTTAGTGCGGCGTTTCCGCCAAATGCTGTGTAATATCTACCCGTTTAGATTATTGCCTGGAGGCATGTGGGGATGGATTTGCATTGTTGCTTAGAACACACTGATGAAATCCGCTATTTTGTCAAGAAGTTTTTCCTTATCAGCTTTCTCCCGATATCAATGCCCAGTGGGAAATAGTCTTTTACACGCATAAAGACCTTGACCTGCATCTGCATTTGGATTATCTTAAACGTATCTGCCACAGATCAGGAAAACATACTATCGATCATCAATATTTGATAGCTATGAGAAGCCCTGTTTTACCTGAAGACATACAGAAACAAGGGAGCACTAACACATGCATAAAACTATACTTATGGCAGTTCTCATACTGCTTTTGGGAATCCTGCCACTTGTGGGGCAAGAGCTTTACAATTCCATTTCGCTCCAGGAAGCCAGGGATCTGGCTCTGGCCAATAACCCCGAATACCAGGCTGCTCTGGCCAGGCTATCTGCCGCCAAATGGAATCAGACCAATGCTTTGTCAGCCATGTTGCCGGGGCTAAGCCTGAGTGGAACTTTGCTCTATATGGATCCCGCCACCACAGTGAACAGTGGTTCTCAGCAGATTACCCTGAACAAGGATCAGCGCAGCATGGCCCTGAACCTCTCGCAACCGCTGTTTGTAGGGGGAAAGCTGTATCAGGCCTATCGGATCAGCAAAAGCTCCTATGAATTGGCCGAAATCAATCTGCACAGTGAAGCCATGCAGATGGCAATCGATGTGGAAAGCAAGTACTATGCAGTTTTACAGCTGATGGACGCGCATCAGATTGCCCTTAGCGAACAGGTGCAGGCGGGTAAAAACCTGGAATTGGCAGAGCTCAAGCTGGAAAGCGGCTTGATCTCCCGGGCAGATTATCTGCGTTTTCAAGTAAGTAAAAACAACAAGGATCTTGCCGTGCTGCAGAGTGAGACTGCCATGCAATTGGCACTGAAGGACTTCAATAACTTTCTGGGCAATCAAAGCCCAGTGATGCCCTCAGCGCTGGAGCTGCAGATTGAGCAGGCGGAGCCCTTCAGCGAACTGAGCGCAGAAGACATTCAAAGCCTTAGTGATCAAGCCATAGCCGCCGCGCTAAAGGCAAATCCCGGAATCATGAGCCTGGATAAAAGCTTGGAGCTTAGCCACCGCGCCGAAAAGATCGCCAAAGGCAGCTTTCTGCCTACCCTTATGCTCACCGGTTCGCGGCAATACAAAGAAAATGGCCTGGATCGCTATGAATTTGAAGCCAGCAATCAGATCATGCTGAATCTATCCATCCCCCTTTTACCCCAAGTGGGAAACTATGCTGCCATGAAAAAGGCATATTTCGATGCCCGGCAGCAGGAGTTTCAAGCCGATACCGCCAAAGAAGGAATAGCACTGGGTGTGGAATCTTCCGCTATCAACCTTGTCAGTAGCGCCCGGCAGGTGCAGAGCGCACGGCTTTCACTGGATATCACTCAGGATATGTATGATCAGCTTCTGGAACGCTTTCGGCTCAATATGCTTTCTCCCATGGAACTAATGGATGCAGAGCTGATGCTTTCTGCTTCCAAAATGGCTTATAACAATGCCTTTTACAATTTCTTCAAGGCCCGCCTCAGTCTGCTTGCAGCAATGGGTACAGATGATTATACCGCGCTGAATGCGCTTTTGGATAAATAGGGAGTCCTAAATGAAATTTTTCCTCATAGTTTTGGCCGTAATAGCCCTCAGTATTTCCGCCTGCGGCAAGCAAGAAGCGGAGCAAACCAAGCCCGGAGCCGGCCGCAGTGATGACCGGCAAGCCGTGATGGTGGAGACGCTCAGCCTCCGGGATATCGATGAATATGTAAGTGTCTCCGGCAAGCTGGAAGGCATCACCGATATCGTGATGAACAGCGAAAGCAGCGGACGGGTGATGGAGCTATACAAGAAACTGGGTGACAAAGTGGAGCAGGGCGAGCGCATCGGCAGGCTGGAAAACGATGTTAGCCGGATCCGCGTAGATCAGGCTGAAGCAGCATTTATGGCTGCAGAGAGCAGCATGCAGAATGCAGACAGGAACCTGGATTATGCAGAAAGTGCTAAAGCTCAGAACCTGATTTCGGAAGCAGAATACAATACCGCCCTATCCGCTTTTAAGGGTGCCAAAGCAGCTTATGATGGCGCCAATGCCGCGCTGGAATCTGCCCGGTTGGCTTATAATAACAGCTATCTCGTGGCTCCCGCAGCCGGAAAGATCAGCTATCTGCACGTAGCGGTGGGGCAGCTTGTCTCTCCGGGAATGCCGATTGCCAGCATCACCGATGCCAGCACCTTGATCCTGAAGAGTGGTGTGGGCGAAAGCCAGATCTCAAAGCTGCGCACCGGACTGCCAGTAGTGGTGGATTTTAGGGGTAAAAGCTACAGCGGAAAAGTACGGGGATTCGGTATCCGCCCCATCTCCGGTAGCGCAAATTACCCTCTGGAAATCGAGATTAACTCCTCCAAAGATCTGCTCCCCGGCATGGTGGTGAAAGCCAGAATCAAAACCAATACTTATCGCAATATGCTCTACACTCCTCTTACTAATGTAGCTAAAGAGTTTGATAACAACTATCTTTGGGTTCTGAACAGCAGGGATAACCAGAAGATTAGCGCCACTCGCCAGGAAGTGAGCTTGGGACGCACCATCGGTCAATATGTGGAACTTCTTTCCGGGGCCGCTGTGGGCGACACCATTGTGGTTTCCGGCAGTGAGAATCTGGAAGATGGCTCTCTGGTAAAGATCCGCGAGTAAGGGGTAAATGATGTTTTCTGTAGCCAAAACTGCCCTTAAATACTCGATCCTAGTGAATATGCTCACCCTGGCCATTTTGATCTTTGGAGTCATCTCCATGATCAATCTCCCGCGGGAAGAATTCCCAGCAGTGGATTTTGGCACAACCCTTGTGGTGGTGATGTATCCCGGAGTATCTCCTGCCGAGATCGAGCAATTGATCGTGCATAAACTGGAAGTAGAACTGAGTGATCTGGATGATCTGGATTACATCGGCGCCACAGCTCAGGAAGGACGCGCCACCATTCAAGTAGTATTTACCTCTGCTGTATCCTCCGAAGAAGCCTTCGACCGTGTGAGCCGTGAAGTGGCAAAAATTACAGATCTACCGGATGATGCCATGGATCCTGTGATTATCCGGCTCAATATGCGGGAAGTGAATCCCATTGCGCAAGTGGCAATCAGCGGGAATGGGATGTCTGCCAAAAGCCTGCGGGAAGTGGCAGACAATCTGGAAAGCGGCCTGATGGAAATAAGCGATATTTCCAAGGTGGAAGCCATTGGAGCGCGTGAGCGCCAGATCTGGGTGGATGCGGATCAGAGCAAGCTTGATGCTTTCGGGCTCAGCCTTTCAGATATCTCCAGTGCCCTTGGTGCCCGCAATCTCAATATCCCTGGGGGTTCAGCAAAGTTCGGCAAGCTGGAGTTTTTGGTGCGCACCCTGGGTGAGTTCAACAGCATCGAAGAGATCAAGGACATGATCCTCTTCTCCGATGCCTCTGGACGCGCCATCAGAGTGCAGGACGTTGCCACTGTGCGAGACACCCTGGAAAAACCCAGTTCTATAGCCAGATTGAACGGCAGTGAATCCGTATCTATCTTCCTCTACAAAAAGGGCAGCGGCAATATCATCTCCATCATCGAGGAAGTGCGGGCTTATGTGGCAGAATTTGAGAAAACCGTCCCCGGCGTGGATATCAGCGTGCGCAATGATGGCAGCATCGACGTGAAAAATGGCATCAATGCCCTGGGCAAGAGTGCCGCAATCGGTGTGCTATTGGTCTTTATCGCCCTGTTTATCTTCCTGGGCTGGCGCAACGCCCTGCTGGCGGCATTTGGTATCCCGCTTTCCATCCTGGTGGCCTTTGTAGTGATACCTTACTTTGATGTTACCCTGAACAATCTTACCATCTTCGGGCTGATCATTGTGGTAGGCATGGTGGTGGATAACGCCATTGTGGTATTGGAAAATATCCATCGCTACCGTGAAGAAGGCTATTGCCACAAGGACGCCATCATAATGGGTGTGGATCAGGTGATCTGGCCGGTATTCTCTTCCACGCTTACCACTCTTTCTGCGTTCCTGCCTCTTTTGCTCCTGGAAGGAGTGATGGGGCAATTCCTGGGCGTATTTCCCATTGTCGTGTCCATCGCGCTGCTGGGCAGCTGGTTCCAAAGCATGGTAGTATTGCCCAACAATGTGTTCCAGTTTGGCAAAAAGGAAGCCGAGAAAGAGGATCGCAGCACCCGCATGATCAAGCCTTTGATCTCCATATACCAAAAAGGTGTAAAGGCCGCCCTGAAACATCGTCAAATCACGATCTGGGGCACAGTAGCCATGTTGGCAGCTTCCTTCATGATCCTGGGCTCCGGCTTGATCCAATTTGAGTTTTTCCCCTCCACGCCATCCCAAACCATCAGGCTGCAGGTGCAAACCCCGATAGGCTCTACCCTGGAAGAGACTTATAACATAGTAACCCAAGTAGAGGATTTCCTGTCCACAATGCCACAACATGAAGATATCACGGATGTAGTATCAAATGTGGGCGCCATGGGTGGGGAAACCCAGCGTAACTTTGCCAGCAACGCCGCACAGATAAACATCGATCTGGTGGATATCAAAGCCATGAAGTTCAGCCATGATGAGATCCGCAACAGCATCCGCAATTTCTGCGAAGAGCTGCCTGGCTTGTATTCCTACAAGTTCTCCCTGGGCAGAAGTGGACCCCCCGTGGGCGAAGACGTGGATATCCGCATCAAAGGGCCATCCCTGGAACGCCTGGCCTTCATCAGTGATGTAATCAAAGGTTACCTGAGGGACATTCCCGGAGTTACCGATATTGACGATAGCTATGACACCGGCAAGAAAGAGGTACGCATCCTTCCACAGCATGAGAAGCTGGCCATAGCCGGACTTACTGTGGCACAGATCGCCTCTACCATCAGGACTGCTTCCACTGGATTGGAGATTAGTCAGTATCGCGGTGAAGGGGTGGATGAACATCCGATGATCCTGAAACTTGATGATATCTATACCGAAGATCTGGAAAACCTGAAGGATCTCAAGATTCGTACCCGCACCGGGGATCTGATCGCCATCCGTGAATTGGCTGATTTTGATATCGCCTCCTCCATATCCAATATCGAACACCGTGATTCTGACCGCGTGCTGCGGGTTACTGCCAGCGTAAGCACTTATGAAGAAAACGGTAAAACGAGAAGAAGATCCCCCTCCGAAGTCCAAACCATTTTGGCAGGCGGAAGGCTGGGTGACGAAAAAGGGCTGCTGGCAGATTTCAGCACCCGCTTCCCCGGATATACCTATGAGTTCGGCGGCGTGCAGGAACAGCAGCGCAAAAGCTATGCCTCGCTGGCCAAGCTCTTCATTTTGGCCCTGCTGGTAATCTACACCATCCTGGCCAGCCAATTCCGCAGTTACGTGCAGCCCATAGTGGTGATGATGACCATTCCCTTTGCCTTTATCGGAGTAATAATCGGCCTTTTGGTAACAGGATTGCCCTTCTCGCTAAACACCCTGATCTCAGTGGTTGCTCTGGCCGGTGTGGTGGTTAATAACGCGATTATCCTGATCGACTTTATCAATCAGGAACGCGAAAAGGGGACTGATCGCTGGCATGCGATCATTAATAGTGGTTCGGTTCGCCTGCGCCCCATCATCCTTACTACTGCTACCACTGTATCCGGCATGTTGCCTCTTGTGTTTTCCACCGACCCCTCATCTCAAGCCTGGCGGCCTCTGGCGGTGAGCTTCACCTTTGGCCTGCTCTTTGCCAGCTTGCTTACCCTGTTCATCATCCCGGTGATCTACTCCATGGTAGATAGCTTCTTTGGCAAGTTTGGCGCCACCAGGTTCAAAGAACACAGCAAGTTCAATGAAGTAATGGAGTGCAAAACTCAGGACGATTAAAGAAGATGTTTGGCGGCCGGGATCCGGATCTCTCCCATCCCGGCCAAAATCCATTTGACAAAAGAGGGCTTAGCCTGAAATTAGCCATGCAATGGAATTGCTGCCGGATCCGCAGCAAAATATCGATATGGAGACCTCATGAACGCTTACATCTCTTGGGTACAGGCATACCCCATCACTAGTGCCATGCTGCAATTTGCCATCTTGGGAACCCTGGGAGAGATCATCTCCAAATGGGTAGTGCAAAAGAGCTTCAAATACCCCTTTTCAGCTTTGATGACCCTGTGGAAAATGCTGGTATGGGCAGTGCTTGCCGTAGGCATCAAATATGCCTTCAAAGGCTTCACCGGATTTGTGGAAACTCTGATACACTCAGGCTTGTGGCCAGCTCTTGAACCCGGTTCCTTCGGCTATGCCTTCAGTATTTCCGCGATGATGAACTTACAATTTGGGCTGTTTTTGGTGATCATGCACCGAGTGCTGGACAACATCCCGGAAAAGCATAAAAACTGGCACAATCTGCATAAAAGCATGTATTCCCTGCTCTGGTTCTGGATTCCGGCCCATACGGTTACCTTCATGATGCCGGATGCCCTCCGGATCGGTTTGGCCGCGGTTTGGTCGCTAGCCCTTGGCCTGATCCTGGGGTTTTATAATAGAAAGTAAAGCACCATACATCCCCTAAGATACTTATGAGCACAGCGCAGAAGCCCAGGGCACTGCCTGCCCCAATGCTCTGGCCAGCAGTATTTTGGGCCAGCGGATTGGTTCTGGGCAGACAGTTTGATCTCAGCTGGCAAATTCCCCTCGTCATAGCGCTGGCCCTGCTGCTGGCTGCGATCCCGCTGAAAAATATCAGGACGCCCTTGATCCTGCTCTGTCTCTTACTCCTGGGCTTCCTGTATCCCAAGCTGCAGCACCAGCACCAAAGCCCTCTGGCTGAAGCCCTGGCTCAAAAAGGCAGCCTGCGCAGGGAAGTAAGTTTCCGCGTGATTCGTCCCCTGTCTGATCATAGTTACGAGGTAGATCTGCTCTCTCTTGCCGGACGCCCGGTCTCGGAACGCATATTGCTGCTGGAGGATTCCCCGCTTCACGCCGGCATCTCATATCAGTCTGTGGCTGAGATCAATAGAGCTATGCGCGACCCCATCATGGATCTCGGTGATGCTCGTTTTCCAGGCATAATGAAGCTGCTGTGGGATGCTGATGCAATCTCCAGCAAGGAAGATATGGATCTCAGATCACGCATTGAGTTCTTTATCCGTAATCGTCTAAATCCCTTGCCAGAAGAGGATGCTGCGCTCGCTTCAGCCCTCCTGCTCAGTGATCCCAGCCATCGCAAAGTCAAGCAGGAACTACTCAGCCGATCCGGGATGAGCCATCTGGTGGTAGTAAGTGGTTTACACGTTCTGATCCTATATTTTATTCTGATTACGATCCTGCGCTTTTTCCTGCCTTCCCGTCTTGCTGATCTGGCTTTCATCGTGCTCATCTGTGGCTTTGCTGCCCTCAACCACTGGGCAGCACCCATCAGCCGCTCCATTCTGATGATCAGCCTGGCAATTTTGGCAAAGTGGCTGTCCCGCCCCCTCTCAGCACTGCAAAACCTTAGCATCAGCCTTTTTGTGATCACCCTGCTACGCCCCGCAGAACTCTTTGGCATCGGGTTACAGTTATCATTTCTGGCAGTACTGATCATCACCGTTTTTTTGACTAAAGTCCGGCCATCCATCATGGATTCTTTCTTGAAGAGGAACGCTTATCTGCTCTTGAATTATATCCTGCTCAGCCTCGTGGTAGGAATCAGCATCCTGCCGCTCACGCTATACTATTTCGGCACAGCTTCCCTCAATGGCATCCTGGCGAACCTTTTAGGCTTGCCCATTGTTGCGGTGCTGCTGGCTTTGGCGCTGTGCATCATCGCCTTCCCCTTTGAGGGATTCTATCTTTCCTACAGCTATATCGCCGAGCTCTGGCAGCGATGGCTGGAGTTTTGCGCGTCCTTACCTCTTGCCTTGCAGGATCACTGGTTATCACTAAATCAAAGCATAGCGCTGGGCCTGCTCATCATCCTGCTGCTCATGATCCTCAAGGGCCGTTGGCACAGTGTGAAACGCTTGGGCTTAGCCCTGTGCCTGCTGGCCGCTTTGCTCTTCTTTATGCCCATTAAACACAGAAACCAGGTTATCATATTCAATGCCGGAACTGCCGATTGCAGCCTGATCTTTGCCGAAAACGGCCAGAGCATCATGATCGATAGTGGAGGTTTGAGCGGCCAAAGAGCCGAAACTTCACTCGGGGAAAGCGAAGACATCTATCAGAACTCCTGGCTGCGCAAACGCCTGATCTCCCCACTCAAGCGCATGCAGTTAAAAGAGCTGGACTACCTCCTGATCACCCATCTGCACAGCGATCACGCCGCAGGAATCCCGGCTCTCTTCCGGCATCTGAATATCCACAATCTCATCCTAAGCCGTCAAGCCTACAATTCTGCCGATTGGCAAAAATTAAGCCGCGAGATCGATCCCACAAAGACTAGGATTATTACCGTAAAAGATACCTTCAGTATTGCCTATGGCAGCCAGAGACTGAAGATCCTGCACCCCGATGCAAATTATCATGACTTGGATGAGAACAATGCCTCAATCGTCTGCAGATTTGATTCCGGAACTGCGCGCTACCTCTTCACCGGCGATATTGAAGCTCCGGCCGAAGCTTATCTCTGCCGCCATTACCCCCAGGAACTAAAAGCAGAATACCTCAAAGTTCCTCATCATGGCTCCCGAGGCAGCTCCAGCAAAGATTTCCTGGATGCCGTAGATCCCCGCGTTGCCTGGATATGCTGCAGCAAGAACAATGTCCACGGCTTTCCCCATCCCGAAAGCCTGAGGAGAATGCGCCTCAAGGCAATGCAGATAGTCTATACTTACGATGGCAGCATCCGGTATTCTCTGGATGATTAGGCTGGCATAAGCCCGTATCCAGCATCTGAATTGGGCGCAAAAAAAAACCGCATTGACCTTCCGATATCAATGCGGTGCTATTTGTCTTACATAAAAACTATGGGGTGGATGATGGGAGTCGAACCCACAACGCCCGGAACCACAATCCGGTGCTCTGCCATTGAACTACATCCACCGTAGAAGATAGAGAGAACGTGTGGCACGCCAGAAGGGATTCGAACCCCTGACCCGCAGCTTAGAAGGCTGCTGCTCTATCCTGCTGAGCTACTGGCGCAGAAATAAGAAGTGGTAGCGGCGCAGGGATTTGAACCCCGGACCTGCGGATTATGATTCCGACGCTCTAACCAGACTGAGCTACACCGCCACACTATAGCTATCATACAAAAAAAGAGTTCAAGAAGAGCTCTAAAAAATGGTAGCGAGGGAAGGATTCGAACCTCCGACCTTCGGGTTATGAGCCCGACGAGCTACCAGCTGCTCCACCTCGCGTCATATGTTCTGCCATATTTTCAGAGGCAGCTTTCTTGTCAAGGCAAAAATCTATATTTCTTCAGCATCCTCTCCATATATGGCCTTAAAACGCTGCTTATCGATCTCCGAGGGCAGCCCCTCAAATGCCTTTTTGCCATCCTTTAAGGCCAGCACTCGAGTACCATATCT
>Ga0265294_10009957_pt1 | contig 10886 bp, 5 predicted proteins | sample MunlanPumphouse3_FD_192504 | JGI IMG/M metagenome (GOLD analysis project Ga0265294, IMG submission 192504) | Groundwater microbial communities from a municipal landfill in Southern Ontario, Canada - Pumphouse #3 | ecosystem: Environmental > Aquatic > Deep subsurface > Groundwater | place...
TAGCGAGGAATATCTGGTGATAACATACAAATTCCACACTTAGCTACAGCATACTTTTCATAGACTTGATCATAAGGAATTGCATCCAAAAGTGTAATAGAGGTCTCTAAGTTTAGATTAATTATTAGATCAAGACACTCCTCTCTAAAACCAGATATTTGTTCTTTCCCCACAATCAAAAGCTTGATTTCAGGATATATCTTTTTAACTACAAAAGCAGCTTGAATAATCTCTTTGATGCCTCTCATGGGAGAAAGTCCCCCTGCATAGATAAAATCATAAAGTTTCTCAGAAGTATCAGTTACTGGTCTATTGTTTGGAATAGGGTAGTTCGGGATAGTTATACTATGTGTTCCCATACTTTGGTATTTACGAGTAATAATATCGTTAACGGTGATGCAAGCGTTGAGTTTAGGCACAAATCTTTTTTCTAAGCTTTCGTGCAAATAGGTATCAATAAACTGTTTCTTTTTATTAAGTGATTTCTCTTTTTGGGCGAGATTAAAGAATTCATGACAATCATAAACGTATTTAGTCTTGGAGTTGGGATTAACTAAAGTAAGTAAAATTGGTTCAACAATGACTACAAGATCTGGAAGCCATAGTTTTATCTGCACTAGCGCTTGCAAGAGAAATTGAACCTTACTTAAATTATTCAGCCCAATCAGCTGGATTTCATCATCATAATCACCAGTATTTTGGTTATTATGAAGAATGGAGACCTTATACTTCTCAGATAGGGTCTTGGCTATTTTATAATAAAGCCTTACATCTTTTGCTTTATGACTAATAGTAACAATCATTATTTTTTTCAAATGCTACTCCAATACTATATTAACTACATTATTAGCTTTAATATTCGACATAGTTATTACATTATCTTCAATTTGATAATCGACCATAGTTATCTGCTTGATTTTCTTTTTTGTATAAATTTTGAAGGTAAAGAAGGAAAAATCATCCAAAAATAGAATATTTGCTCCCCATTCGACATTAGTGATAAGAACATTTTTTCTTGCTTTCCACCAAAGGGCAATGTTTTTACAAGAGTTATTATAGTAATTTGTCTCTTTAATAGTATCTAAGGTATAGGTATAAAGTTTTTCCAAATAACTAATATCTTTGAAGTTAGCTATTGTGAAGTCAAAACAGATCAATCCTCCATTAGCTGAAACCTTAGTAATTAGGCTATCCATTTTTAACTTAGCAGATTCAAATGACCTGTAAGAATACTTAGATGATTTGAGAATTTCGTCACTAAAGGTTATAGGAATTTCTAAAGGGAAGGTTCTGATTCCATCGATTAATCTGTGATGGGGTAAGATATTCCCATTTTTAAAAATATCAATATTTGGGGAAAGAATTGAACAGTCATATTGCAAATTATTTCTATGAGCTGCCAAAGTTAACTTATCTGGTAAAGGTCTGCCTGTAATTCTAATACCTGCTTGCTCCTCTTTAGTGATTTTACTAAGCTTACCATAAGCTGTTTTGATTTTTGTCTGATCCATTTCGTAAGGTGAGACCAAAATCCCCAGTTCGTGACCTTTATCCAAGATTTTATTAAGCTCATTTATGAGAACCGTTTTTTCTTTAACATTGTAAATAAAGCCATTATCCTCTATCAAGGAGACAAACCAGGTTGAAATTATCCCGTACTTCTCATCTAAATCTAAATAGTTCTCGAAATTCCAATATTGTTCTTCATCTGTAAAAAAGAATTTAAGGCCACTTGCTAAATTTCTGGCTACTTCAACAAACTTACCCTTAAATAATAGAGGAAAAGAATCTAATAGAAACTCTCCGAAAACACCCTTACCCCACTTCTCTAATTTATCAATTGTATGAGTAAAAATCACCGCATAATCTTCCCCATGAGGCCAGTATTCTTTTTTAATGAGAGGAAAATCTAATTTTTCACAACAAGAAAGAATAATCTTTTCAGTGAATGCTAACATGTGATTAACTATTGGTTCCTGATAGTATTCATCAAAAATAGAACCTGGTTCAATTACACCATCATTAGCTTTTTTCCCTCGAAATTCACAATCTGTAAGGTGATAGTAGAGATTCCCGAAGATATCAAAATTCAATATAATTAAGGCTGTTTTACTATCTTTTACACTCTCAACTAATTCAGTAAATATGTTATTGTGAATTATTGGAATAACTTCATTATAAAAAGACAGTTTCTTTATCTTAGAGCTTAGATTAGCTCCTTTTAATTGACTAGGAATATATAAATTTTCATGATAACGAATTAAAATAATTGGTATTTTCTTAGCATACTTAACTAATTGCTCTGCCTCTACGCTCTTCGAATCATACCAAATTAAAACATCAAATTCAGTTAATCCTTTAAGAGAATAGATAATCTTATAGCTGTAACCTAAGGTAACAAAGGTAAACTCAACTATGTATGAGATCATAGTATTTAAGTTGCTATTACTGTTATCATCAATATATATTGCTATCATAAATCCCTTTTCTTTAAAACATTTTTAACCAAAATAATCTCTAATTTAGCTATGTCAAGATATACTAAATAAATTTTTCCATAAAAGCTTGGTACTTCAATAGAAATTTAGGATACTACTATTTGGGTTATATTGTTAAATCTTTCCTTTTTTAAAAATAAATTAATCATTGCTTACACAAATTATGCACATTATCCACATAAGCACTAAATTACTTATTTCCAGCAAGTTAAATATCTTTTCTCCAGTTATAAAACCCACTTACCCACAACTTATCCACATTATCCACAAAACTGTAGGTCTATAATTTTTTACACAATTACAGTAAATTTACCCTATTCTTTCCACATTTTAGCTTTAATTTTCTATCCACAACTTAATAACTATCTCATTTATATATCTTTAAAAAAAAATATACCCCACTATTTGGCATATTACTCAAACTGCTATTGCAAAAAATTAACTTTTACTTAATATTCAATAGCAAATTTAGTTTTATAGTGTTTATTTCCAATTTTGACTGTGCAGAAATATACGCCTGAACTCAACTTTTGAGTCATCACATCAGTTAACTTAACTTTATGCTCATTTTGACCATCAGAGAGCACTGTTTTTGTTTTTCCTATCTCTTTCCCGCTAATTGAATAAATGCTTAACTCAGCTTCTTTACCCCCAATTTCGCGATCATAGATAACTATCTCCCCTTGGTTAATTTCATTAATTGGATTAGGAGCAAGATAGACTTTTCCATAATTAAATTGGAGCTTAAATTCAACCCTATTGCTCATAGTTCGATTTTCAGAAGCATCTTCTGCTACCAGATAAAACTCCCCATCCTGTCTCACAACTCCTTGAAAACTCCCTTGATTATGAATAGTAATAACCTGAGTAGTATTATCAGAGAATTCAAAATTCAGATAATAGGTCAATGGGTCAGGATCCAAATGATTTTCCCATTCAATAAAGACAGTCTCGTTAACTACTAAAAATTTAGTAATTTTAAAAGGGAAGGGGGGAATCTCGTCAGGAGCTAAGAATCTATTAAGAAAGTTGCCTATCGCCCCTTGAGTAAAATTCAAATTACGGTAAATTTGCCAGTTATTTATGAACTGATGAGAGTAGCACGGAAACCACAAAGTTGCAGTTCCTACTTTATAATCATAGGAGGAAGAATCATAGCTAATAAAAAGTTCCTCAAGTTGATGATATAATGCACTACTATCTTTAACCAACTCTTCATTATCACTATTCAGACTTAAATATTGTAGTAGTTCTTTGATATCAATATCAGTATAACTAATTCCAAACTCATTTATTTCTTGACGAACATCCTTAAACTCTTGAGGATAATTACTCCATTTATTTAGAAAATCATTTAAAGAAGATTCAAAATTATCCAAAAACTCCATTTTAGCAGTAGAAGAAGTAACACTTGGTAAAAATGGTCCTGGATTATAGATATTACCAGGACGATAAGCATTAACATATAGTTTAGGGATATTAACAGCGATACTATCAATATTTGTTGCTTCTGACCAATAATCAAAGATTTGAGTGTAAGGAAGCCCTGTTACTGGTACAGTATCTTCGGAGCCAATAATATAATCAGCACGACCTTTCAACTCAACCAAATTCTCAATTGTTTGCATATTACAAGCATCGTAGATGAGGAGATCAAGATTAATGTTACTAAGTGCCATTTGCATTTGATGTTCAGACATGCTAATAAAATTCTCTGAACTATTATCTGGCGCAATTCCCTTTCCAGTAATTTCTTTAGACCAACCATTACCGTGAGACCAGATTATTAAGGCTCTTTTATCAGACTTATAATTCTTGAATCCCCAATTAACAAAACTCCTTAAGCTCAAGTAAGAACCAGAGTCTATTTCTCCTAAGTTTGCTATAACAGATGACTGAATTCCAACTTCTGGATTTGGACTAATTTTATATCTATAAGTATCAGGCAAATCGCTATTAGCATCACCATCCATCTGGACTACAATATTAGCATCATTACTAAATTGCGAAAGTTCCATCTCAGCTATGTCTTGGATTGCATAATCATGCAATCCATTATCAGCTGCCATATAAACGAGAATAGTCCATTCAGTGCCAGCCAACTTTGTAATAAAAATAATCAGGAATATAAGTATATATTTGTATTTGTTCATAATGTTAACTCTTACAACTAATTTAATTAAATGATGTTTTTTGACAAGTAATTTGATTGAGCTGAATAGTTAGTTAAGGAATTAGTAGTTTAACAAGCCCCTAAAATCAAAGCTAAATTCTACTATCTAACTTAGCAAATAGCTATAAAGATGTTTTCCTATGTAGAAGGCTAGCTTTAGCTGATACTAAGCAAAGCCTACCACATCATCAGGATAAGTATTATATAATTTATGTTATTCTTATATAACATTTTAAGCATCATTTTTCTTTGACACATACTCGTAGAAAATTATTTTTGGTTTAATTAATGAATCAGGAGTTTTTTATGAAAAAAATAATAATTTTGCTTGCCTGCTTATTAGCAATAGGAGCTCTTTTGGGAGAAGATAATGACCCAATAAACAACTATTTTAAAGATGCTAACTTAGAAAATGTTAAGGCTGTTCTTGACGATGCATATCAGTCACAAGACAAAGTCTCAGCACAAGTAAATCTACTACTTATTCACTTCAATGAAATGAATAAAGCAATTAATAAATTAGAAAAGTCAGCAACTGAATTACAACCAGCACAAAGATTTCAGTTAGCAAACACTTATCTTGCTTTAGGTAAATACGAAGAAGCAATAACTCACTATGATTTCCTTAATAAAAACTTTGCAAACTGGTCCTGCCCATGGAGACATAAAGGAGAAGCTTATTATAATTTAGAAGAGTGGGAAAATGCAGAAATTGCCCTTGAAAAGGCTATTGAAAGCAGAATTGAACATTATGATGCCTATCTTTGGTTAGCAAGAGTACAACTCAAACTTGGGAAAAACAAGAAGGCACTGAAAACATTTGAAACAGGTATGTCTTATAAGGGGAAAGATATTGAAGCCCCAGAAGAAGAATTTTCATCGGAAGAGGAGAGTTTTCTTAAGTTAGATATTTATAAGACAAATAGAATGAAAAAAGAAGCTGAAGAATTAATGAATAGATTAAAGATTAAGTATCCTGAAAGTAAGTACTGGCAGAAAATAGAGGGAAGATGAAATTGCCCATAGCTTAACTTCTTCTTTACAGATGAAAGTTTGATAATACATCTGATACCATCCTAAGATTAAGAATAATAAATTATTAACTACAAATGCAGAAAGGTTGGGCGGGGAGCCCAACCTTTATCTGCTAGCATACAAGGAGGTTATTTCATCAGCATCATCTTTTTGGTTTGGTTATATGTTTTGGTTTCTAGACGATACAATTAAATAATAATGCATTTCTTGTTCCAAACAAACTTTATTTTAGTGTTTTTTTATTTTTTGTACTAGTAATTGCATAATATCGTTATTTAAAGCAACTTATGTAGCTTAAAAATATATAGCCTATTTTCAATACAAATCCACATTCAATAAATTCTGGGTATTGTGTCAACAAAGTTATTCTTCTTTTTTTTATAGCAGTATATAAAATTTACACTTTATAGTTGAATATTACAAAAGCACATTTTTATTGAAGAGTAAATTTAAAGCTCATAAATAATTTCACCATAAACACACCTAGGACATAAAACATCTTTTCTCTATCTTTATGGTAGATTTTGCACAAGTAATAAATTTTGGAGTAGGGAAAAAGAAATAAATGAAGAGGTAGGGTGAGTGAAAATTGAATAGAGAGCTTTCTTTTATTATAAATGCAGAAAGGTTGGGCGGGGAGCCCAACCTTTATCTGCTAGCATACAAGGAGGTTATTTCATCAGCATCATCTTTTTGGTTTGGTTATATGTTTTGGTTTCTAGACGATACAAGTATATACCTGTTGCAACATCTGTTCCAAAATTATCTTTGCCATCCCATACTGCTTTATGGAAACCAGCATTAACTTGTTCATTGACAAGTGTTTTAACAAGCTGTCCCTTTAAATTATATATTTTTAGATTAACTACACCAGCATCCTTAACTGCATAACTTATGCTAGTTTCGGGGTTAAATGGGTTAGGGTAGTTTCCTTGAAGTTCGGTAATCTGTGGGATCATATTATCGTCCACATTAGATACACCAGATCCAGTACCGTTAACAGAAATTACTATTTGCTGATTATCTGGATCATTAGAAGTAATAACTATATTATCAGAGTATTCATCATTCGCTACTGGTACAAAGTAGATAGAAAGCTCTAAACTTTGCTCAGGATCAAGAGAGTAGTTTAGTTGATTAGTTGGTTGACCTTCTACTAAAGATATTGAGAATACACTTTCATCAGAGATAGAGATTTGACCAGCAAGGATACCTTCGCCTTCGTTAGAAATAGTAAATTGAGTCTCTCCTGAAGAAACACTACCAAAGTCATAGTTAGTCATATCAACAGCTATGACAGGATCGCCTACTTCTGCTGTTGCAGTAGGGAATATTATATAATCAACCCACACACAATCACTGCCACTAGTCCAGCTATAATCTTTCTCATACTCCCATTTGAAAGTATGGTTACCATCAGTAACATCGAAACTAACTTCTTGCCAAGCAGTTTCACCACTCCAGGTTCCTTTAGCTGAGTTATCGATATAGAATGTTAACTCATCATAACCAGATTCTGAAGATGTTTTAACCCAGAAGCTAATTTCTCCAGCTGTAATATTATCCATCTGAACAGTCATTGCTGAAGATGAGTTATTAGCCGTAGTATTAGATTTAGCAGAATAGCTACCTTCATAGGCTTCACTACTAACCACGCTCCAGCCTGGAGCATTCCAGTTGAAGTTATCTGAGAAATCACCAGATTCAAAGTCTTCAAATATTAAACCAACAGAAAGAGCAAAGCTATCAGTAGAAATAACATTATTTTCACTAGTGAAGTTTGTGGTAAAACTAGCTGCAGTTCCAGCTTCCATGTAGGCTGAAGTTGAAATATTAACAGAGAATTGGCCATTAGTATCTACATCTACATCACCAATCTCAATATCGGTATCATTAATTACAATACCAGGTGTAGTTGATAAAAGATTTGCGATAGTTGAGTTTGCTATAAAAGAGCCGTTGTTTTCATAGCTGATAATCAATTCAGCAGTCTCATTTGGATCTAAAAGATTATTATCACCATCATCAATAGCAACATTAGTAATTGTGAAATGAGGACCAATTGCGGTTAAAACAAACTCATATTCCCAAGTTTCATCAGCAGAAGCTAATTCTAAATTGAATGTAATAGTTTGTCCATCGTTAAGCCCATCAGCAAGAGTAATGTCAAAATTTGATGGTATTTGGAAAACAGATTCAGCATCAATATATGAAATAGTTGCTGTTCCGTCAACAATAGTAGCATTTCCATCTATATTAGTTAGAGTAACATCTACATCAGAAATAGCATCAACACCGACATTACCAATTGCTAAAGCAAGATCTAAGTCTTGGCCTGCAGCAATATAACCTGTAATTTGTTGGGAATCTATAACTAAGAATGGACCTTCAGCAGGAACAACCTCAATCTCAGCAATATATGGTTGGTAGTTTGCTTGTGAAATAACTAACTTAGCATTTCCAGGAATATTAATTGGATCAAAATTGATTGTTCCATTTCCAGAACCATCAGTTAAGACAGTACCTAACAATTCACCATCCATTGATAGAGCAGCATAACTATAAGGGGCTGCAGTAACATCTAAAGAGCTCATGCCAACTAAAAGAGTAGCCAAATGTTCGGCAGGTTGAACTTCAGGAACACCAATATATGGCATTAATGAAGGATCGCCCATAATAGAATAAATTTCCCAATAGTAATTTTTTCTACTAGAATTAGAGCCTTGAACAGCCATATTGCCAGTTACAACCATAGAACCAGCAGTATGTGCCCAATCTTGAAAAGCTTCATTATGATCATGGAAAAGAGCATCAAACATTCCGTAGTCAGTTCCTGCATAAGTAGGGTTAGCGGTTGATGTAGGTGTAAAGTAACCTACTGACCACCAATAGTCTTCATCCCAATAAGTAGAATTAGTTCCACCAATATAGATAACAGCACCATTTGTAGCTCTTAACCAAGCTTCACCGAAACAAGTTCCGGTATTAAAGTGATTTGTAAGACAGCAGTTACCAACAACTACAGGATATCGTTCATCATTTGTTAAACTATTTACATTACCAATAGTAAAACTTGGATCATACCAGGTAGTTTCAGAACCATGAGCAGTGTAATTTAAGTAACCTACTCCAGCATTTACGTCAGCAATAATATCTGATTCACTATTTCCTGAGGTAGGATAAGGATAAGTAGTCACATCTAATCCATGAGCTTCATTGAAATAGTTAGCTTCACCATAATTTAAGACACCATTACCATGAGTAGCCGCCCAAGAACCATCAACACCAGCAATTAAAGTCGTTCTTTCTAAATAAGAAGGATCAGACATTTCATACTTTTCATACATAAGGATCTTATCAACTTGTGGGATTAGTTGAGACACATTAGTAGCTGAGAATCTTCCGTAATACATTTCTGGAAGAAAATCATTCCCGTTTAATCTTACATAATTTAGATCAGTTACGTGGCCAGAGTCTGTACTTCCATTAAAGGCAGGAACTTGTGGAATATCACCTACTATTAAAAGATAAGAAGGAGCAGGATTATCGACTGTAGCGGCATCCCATAATCCTTGAATATAGTTTTTAATAGCAGTAGTCGATGTCCCGATAGTTTCAGTAACACCAACAGTCACATCATATCCTTGTTCTGTCTTCCAAGTTATGAAAGGTTCTAATGTATCTAAGAATTGGTTAGGGGTAATGATAACATAACCAAGGGGATAGTTTTCCAAAGACATCCTTGATGGATAGTAGTTGAAAACGTTTTTAGAATAAATACCTTCAAACATAAATGAACGAGTTTTTGCCTTTAATTCTTCAGTAGCAAAGATATCCCCATTAATAAATTTAATTTCAACATCAGCACTGTTAATTACTCTAATATCTCCTGTAACAGGATTATATTCAACAGGATAGAAATTAACTTCAAAAAGTCTCATTCCTCTAAGAATACCTATTTCGTTAACAGTAACAGGTTCATATTTAAATGATTTATCAGCATTATATATTTCTTGATTCACCACAAAAGGCATATCTTCAATATTATCACATTTTGCTACAGATGCCTGAGCAGGGATAATTTTATTGGAGTAACCTTTAGTTGATAAATTTACACTACTTGCGGATTTAACTTCGATTGAAGCTTCTACAGTTGCCCCAAGAGGAACAGAAATAATTTTTTGGCTATAAGGAAGTTGTGGTAATCCTTCATCTCTTGTTAAGGAATACTCATTAGCAAATATTTCAGAATAGTCTCCACCTCTGGTATTAGTTGTTTTAATTTCTATTGTTCCTAATTCATAACTGATATCTACACTATAGTCATTACTATTCTGTAAAATGATATGATTTTGGTGTAAATTCATTAAATTTTCCTGAACAGCCATCACCATTGTGAGTGACATTATCAAGGAAATTAATAAAATAATTTTTTTCATTCTTTCTCCTTATTTCTATAACTATTTTTTTTATTTATCATACATTGCTATAACACATCTATCAATTGAATATAATGCAAGTTACTAACCATAAATTTGGTTAGTCCATTGAAGAAAGCCCCAAGTTGTTCTAAACTGCAAATACTCTTAGTTGAATAACATACTCTAGATTTTTATTGTGTAATATATTGGAAATCAATTTTTTCGTCTGGATATTTTTCCTTAAACTTTTGATATGCAGAAATAACTTCTTCCTTGGTCTCATACTTTCCTAATGAGATAAAGTACTTTTTTGTTATACCTAAACCAAATGTCTCTATGCGAGTGTTGGCTTCTAACTCTTGCCAACGAGCTAACTCTTCTTGAAACTTATCATCATTTTTATATGAAGTATAACTAGTTACTATATAACCCTGTTCAAATTTTCTGGCAGCATTAACATTTTCATTATCAATATAAAAATCCAAATAAAGAGAATCTCCTGTTTCTGGATCTACATATAGACGAGAATTACTAAAATCAGGTTTTGAGTCTTTCTCAGAAAGACTATCAACTTCGACAGATTCACTATAATTACTTACTTCTTTTTTTTGATTACATCCTAACAACAAAAGTAAAGAAAAGACTATAATTATTACTTTATTCATACTTACCTTATATTTATTTATTCAACTTATACCACACATCTACTTTAATTAAAATTTGAGTATAGTATAAAGATGTTACACATCAACTGTGTAA
>Ga0265294_10009959_pt1 | contig 10884 bp, 8 predicted proteins | sample MunlanPumphouse3_FD_192504 | JGI IMG/M metagenome (GOLD analysis project Ga0265294, IMG submission 192504) | Groundwater microbial communities from a municipal landfill in Southern Ontario, Canada - Pumphouse #3 | ecosystem: Environmental > Aquatic > Deep subsurface > Groundwater | place...
TACCTAAAAACAATAATTTTTTAACAGCATTTAAATGGCTCTGGCTTATGATATTCAACTGGATCATTAAATTGTCATACAGAAAATCAGCGGGATAAGTTTCATTAGCATGAATCCCGCCTACTTTAGCAGCAGCCAAGAAAACATAAGCTGGCTTCTCTGCCTCGAAAAACTCTTTTACCGCTACACTATCTCTTAAATCTAGTTCTTGGGATGTTCTAAATACTAGATTATGAAAACCTTTTTCTTGCAGTTTTCTCACAATTGCTGAACCAACGAGACCATTATGCCCTGCAACGTAGATTCTGGAGGTTTTATTCATGATAAAACTCCAAAATCTATAGTAAATAGTAAATAGGGAATAGTGAATAGATTAATTATTGCCATATTATTTTTTACCTTTCAAAAACACTTTTAATATTACTAGATTCCCGCCTTCGCGGGAATGACAATGTGTTTTACCTTTCACTTTTTCTTGTTCCCCCTCTCGAGAGGGGGTTAGGGGGTGTGTTTACACTTCACAACTCTGAATTACATCAAACCCACTATCCCTTAAGGCTTTATCTTTTCTAAATAACTCAACATCTTTAGCTACCATTTCTTTGACAAGCATAGCCAAATCGTATTCTGGCTTCCAACCAAGTACTGTGTTTGCTTTGGTTGGATCTCCGATCAACAGTTCAACTTCTGTTGGTCTAAAGTACCTAGGATCTACTTTTACCAACACTTGTCCTTTTTTCAGATGACTAGGTTTACAACATAATTTTTCTGAAAACAACTTTTCATCAATACTATCAATTATCCCCTGTTCCGTTAAACCTTTTCCCTGAAAAACTATTTTCAACCCAATCTCCGCAAAAGCCATTCTGATAAACTCTCTTATCTCTGTTGTTTTGCCAGTAGCAATTACAAAATCCTCAGGAGTTGGTTGCTGGAGCATTAAATGCATCGCTCTAACATAGTCCTTCGCATGTCCCCAGTCACGTTTAGCATTCAAATTGCCCATATAAACACAGTCCTGAGTTCCAATAGCAATTTGAGCAACAGCTCTGGTTATTTTCCTTGTAACAAAAGTCTCTCCTCTAAGTGGACTCTCATGGTTAAATAAAATGCCATTACAAGCGAACATATTGTAAGCTTCACGATAGTTCACTGTTATCCAATAGGCATAAAGTTTAGCTACACCATAAGGTGAACGTGGATAGAAAGGCGTTGTTTCTTTCTGCGGTATCTCTTGCACTTTTCCATAAAGCTCAGAAGTGGAAGCTTGATAAATTTTCGTCTTTTGACCAAGACCAAGAAGTCGAACAGCTTCAAGTATCCTCAAAGTTCCAAGGCCGTCTGCGTTACCCGTATATTCTGGAGTATCGAAGCTCACATGCACATGACTCATAGCTGCTAAATTGTATATCTCATCCGGTTGTACCTGCTGAATAATTCCAATCATATTGGTACTATCAGTAAGATCCGAATAATGTAATTTCAAATTCACGCCCCTATCATGAGGGTCTTGGTATAAATGATCTATTCTACTTGTATTAAACAGCGAGGAGCGTCTCTTTAGTCCATGCACTTCATAGCCCTTGTCTAAAAGAAGCTCTGTAAGATACGCTCCGTCTTGACCAGTAATTCCTGTAATAATAGCTTTCTTTTTAGTCATTATTCCACCCTTCCACCGCTAAAGCGGTCCCCCTTCCCTTATAAAGGGAAGGATTGTTTTTAATTCAACCTATGTAAATACTCTTTCAGTACAATCAGCATAGCCTCAATGTCCTGCTCCTGTAAATCTCCAATGTTAGAAATACGGAAAGTGTTTCTATCCGTCACCTTACCTGGATACAAAACATATCCTCGTCTTTTCATAAACTCATGCAAACCCTCAAAAGAATAATTCTCCTTATCAGGCTCACAAACTGTTGTAATAATCCTGGAATGACAGCTCTTATCTACAAGCGTTTCTAGTCCTAGTGCTTTCAAGCCCTTCATCAAAACTTCCCAGTTAGCAGAATAACGCTTATATCTATTTTCTACCCCTTCGTTTTTTAGTTCAATAATGGCTTGTTTTAACGCATATAAAGTTTGAACTGGAGGAGTGAACCTCATTTGCCATGTTTTCTGAAATCCTTTGTATTGTTTATATAAATCTAAATAAAACAATTTGCTCTTCTGGTTCTTTAACTCTTCTAATTTTGACTTGTTTGCCACGACAAAACTAACTCCTGCCATACCTTGTAAATTTTTATTAGAGCTTGCTGCCAAATAAGAAACATTCATTGCAACCATATTAATAGGAACAGCACCATATGAACTCATAACATCCACCAACATTTCTACTTTCATCCTTTTGCAAATATTACCTATGGACTTGAGGTCATTAAGTAGCCCTGTTGTTGTTTCGCTATGCACAACTGCTAAATACTTAAATCCTTTTCCTTGGATAAAATTTTCAAAATCATCTAAGTTTATTGGCTCTATATTCGAACTCTGATATTCTAGATAATCCAGCTCATAAGCGTCAGCAATCTCGCACATGCGCCTGCCATACGCTCCATTATTGACTATTAATAACTTACCAATAGCAACAGAGGCTAACATCGACTCAACTGCAGCTGTGCCTGATCCAGCAAAAAGTACACTAGTATAATCTTGGGTATTTGCAACAAATCTTGTTAATTCCTGAGAAATATAATCCATTAAAGTTCCAAATTCTTTCTCTCTTGGGCAAATGTCAGGAACTATTTGTGCAAACTTTACACTATTTGTTGTAGTAGCAGGCCCAGGGTTTAGTAAAACATTCCGTTTGACCTCAACGTTACGAAACTCTCTTTGACTGATTAATGGAGATACTTTCTGGGTAGCTCGTTCATAATGGGCTAAATCGTCTATTTCACACCAAGCAAGCCCCACCAATCTTTTAATATAAATTTTGTGAATCTCCCTGACTTTAACCATAGTCATCTCATAATCCAACATTGGGTTATCGCTAATAACATAATAATCAACCATTGCTAAAAGCAACTCTTTGGAAAGCTTAGAAATGCCGACTAATTCCGAATAAGGATTAGGCAAATAGTTGCTTTGCTTGGACATATTAAGCAAATTAACATCCTCGTCTACCCACACATAAACCTCATCACCAGAACCAGTCCAATCGCTTGATAAAACTATATTAGAATTATCATCATTAATAAGCTCAAAAATAGCTCGTTGTTCATATAGTAAGTCTGATTCTAATAATAAAAATTCTTCGTCAAGATAATCGACTAAACAAGCTAAGGTTCCCATACTCCCCGTATTTTTAAACTCGTCATTTCTAACACAAATTATTTGGCTATATTTCTGCGCTAAATCTTCATAGAAATTTGCTAAATAGCCAGTACCTATGACTATTTTTTCTATACCTTGCTTGATTAGTTTTTGGACAGATCTTTCAATGAGAGATAAACCATCTATTTCCATAAAACCTTTTGGTTTATTTTTAGTTTCAGATGATAGTCTACTACCCAGACCTGCTGCTAAGATAACTGCTGTTTTAATCATAAATATACTTTCCTGTCTTTTTTAAATTCTATAACTATTGCTCAAAATAATCTATCATAAACCTTGACCAGATATATACTTTTTCAATCTATCTTTGATTTCAAATGGTTTGACTTTGGGTCTAGATAACTTAGCATTTACCTCTCTTTTAATTTTTATACACAAAAAAGTTAAAACCTTATTCTTCTGCCAAGATTTAAGACATTCATCCATTTCTTCCAAAGAATGAACATATTTGCTTTCCTTATAGCCAGCGCTTGCAGCAATTTGAACAAAATCAACATTATGGGAAACGGTAAACTGACCACCAGTAGAATCATGCATATTGTTATCTAACAAAATGTGAAGCATATTATCAGGAGAATAATATCCATTAGTAGCTAAATTGCCCATTCTCATAAGCAAAGCACCGTCACCATCTATTGCAATAATATCCTTATTTGGTCTAGTTAAAGCTAATCCTAAGGCAAAGGAACTGATACAACCCATACTCCCAACCATATATAAATTATTCAAAGAATCCTCTACTTCAGATAACTCTCGACCAGTAAAACCAGTAGTAGCTAAAAGGATTGTCTTTGTGTTCTTGTTTTGGTTAATTACTTCCAAAACGTGTTTTCTGCTTGGTAATTCAATATCTCGTTTTGCTTTTTGAGTAACAAATATTTGAGGTCTCGTTTCTCTCACCGAACAATTTTTTAGTTCAACACTACTAAATGTTTTGTTTTTCACTATAAAGAAAAAGGTATGATTACTATTAATCACTTCATCAGCTTCGATAAGTTGTTGTGCCGCAATTTCCTCATCAGTAGACAAGTATTCCCAGCGAATTTGCATAAGGTCTAACAGTTTTTCTGTAATGACTCCCATTAATTCATGTTGCGGTTCATCATTATTCCCTGGTTCCCCTCGTAAACTAACAAAGCCTAAAACAGGTATTTTGAAAGGATAATTAAGCGATGTCAGTGCTGTAATGGCATTTGTTAATCCACTGTTTTGCATAAGAACAATGGCTTTTCTGCCACCTAGATATGCGCCTGCGCATGTGGCAACAGCATCACCTTCATTGTGGCTCATTACAAAAGAATTTTTATTAATCAAATAATTAATAAAAAATGTCAAATAACTACAAGGAACACCACAAAAAAAGTTATAGCCTAAACTATCAAGCTTATTGCCAAAAACATTAGTATCTAACAGCTTCATTTTGTGCCAGGGATTAATGTTAAAATTTCTTTAATAGACATGCAATGATCTTCAACTTCTAACGCTCTATCATGTTTTAAAATTGTTCTCGCAACGTTTACCATTGCTGGGTAGGCGGCTCTAAGCAAATGATTGGCATAAATCACAATATTTGCTCCATGCTTCTTTAATTCTTCTGCTTTTATTTGGTTAAAGCTAGTTGGCACCACAACTACAGGCGTTGTTTTATCTTCTTTTCTAAACTTAACAAGAAACTCTAGTATCTCTTGTGCTGTCTTGGCTCTTGAATGAATCATAATACCGTCAGCGCCTGCCTGAACATAAGCAAAAGCTCTTTTGATGGCATCATCCATACCCTTTTCCAAAATCAAGCTCTCTATTCTAGCTATTATCATAAATTCTTTGGTTATCTGTGCTTCTTTGCCCCTTCTAATTTTATGACAAAACGAATCAATATTATCTTGGACTTGGCTGACGTCGTTGCCTAGCAGGGAGTTTTTCTTTAGTCCTATCTTATCTTCGATGATGACCGCGCTAACACCTGTTCGCTCTAAGCTCCTAACTGTAAATTCAAAATGTTCAACTAACCCGCCAGTATCAGCATCATAAATCATTGGTTTTGTGGTTACTTCAAATATTTCATTGACTGTATGTATCCTCGCAGTAGTATCTACGGTTTCGATGTCTGGCTTCCCCTTCGAGGTGGAATCAGTTAAAGAACTTGACCACATAGCATCAAACTCTAACTTCTTGCCATCATCTTCATAATAAATATTCTCAACTATTAGTCCACTCAAAGCATTATGAACTTCCAAAACTCTGACTAGTTTATCTGCACTTAGTAATTTTTGAAGTCTTCCTTGTCTGACTGCAGAGGTAATCCCGTTCTTCATCATTTGCTCTTTAATTCTCAGCTCATTAATATCACTACTATAAGGGACTTCCACTAATTCCCCACCCCATTGTGATAATAAATCTATTACTTCTGCACGGAATTGTTTTTGATAATTATTTTTCCAATCGTCACCATGAATAACATAATCTGGCTGAAGCTCTAATAAATTATTTTTATAACTAGCAGTATCTTGGGGAATTATTCGCTTAACCAAGGAAATGTTCTCCAAAACTTCTTTTCTTTTTTCATAATCAAGATATGGAATATCGTTTAATTCGCCACAGGCTTTTAAAGTAAGCAAACCAACAATAACTTCTCCGTATTCTGCTGCTTCTTTAATAATTTTTATATGCCCAGCATGCAAAAGATCCGCAATCATAGACACATAAACGGTTTTCATTAGACTTTTCTAACCAATTTTCTTGTTCTTTTGTGTTAAATCAGGATGTTTAAATCTTTTAACAAATTTCTTATCAGGAAAATATTTCAATAGAAACTTACTACACCAAGGCTTCCAAGTTGATAATCCACCTGTTCCAGAAAACTTGGAGGGAACATCATGGTCAACAAAAAAATACAATAAAACACGAGAGCCTATGCCTCTCTCGATACACTCTCTCCCCTGGATTGGAGTTTTCCAATCAGTGCCATATAGTGTTTGCAAATAATCTTCAATTAAATTAGGAAGGGAATACTTGGTATTTTTAATCTTAACTTCAAGAAGCTTCTCTTTGTTAAAATAATCTTTTTTATAATAAGTAAAACTATTGAACCACTTTAATCCAAAAACTTTATAATGAATATTGGACCATCTAATAGGTATCATTAACCAAATATCAAAATGGTATTTAGTGTTTCCATATTGCATTTTAATTCGATTAAAATAAACTCTCTCTATACAACAATTATGTTTAATTAGTTCATTTACAACATTTACTAATTTGGGAACGTCCACGTCATAGACGCCAACATCAACATCATCATCATAGGGTATAACTTTTTTATCTCGATATATACCTAAAGCTGTTCCAAATAAAAGCACACAAGTTAGACCGTGCTTCTTAAAAGCATCATTAATAAGGTCTAATAAATATTGACCATCATCTTGATCTGTTTTGGATTTATCTATGTTTCCTGGGTCAGCTGAAAAATATTTTGTTAATTTCTGTTTTCCCTCTAAAAGTCCTATTGGCATAATAAAAGATTGTATCATGCATAATATTCTATTTCCATCTTAAATTAACTCATAATGCTGTTGGTTTATTAGTGGACCTAGGGAAGGATTTTTTAATTAAGTAATTATTTGAAATTCTTTTCGTAAAGCTTTTTATACATACCATTATTTTTTAAAAGCTCTTCGTGGGTACCTTGTTCTGCAATTTCTCCCTTAACTATAACTAGTATTCTGTCAGCGTTAATAATAGTTGAAAGTCTATGAGCAATTACTAGTGTGGTTCTATTTTTCATTAACTTATCTAAAGCGTCTTGAACTAACTGCTCTGATTCATTATCCAACGAAGAGGTTGCCTCGTCTAAAATCAAAATCTTTGGATTCTTCAAAACTGCTCTAGCTATTGCCATTCTTTGCTTCTGACCGCCTGAAAGCTTCTGACCTTTTTCACCAATTCTTGTAACATACTTGTTTTTCATTTTTAAAATAAATTCTTCCGCATTAGCTACTTGTGCTGCCTTTACTACTTCTTCTCTAGTAGCTCCAGGCTTACCATAAGCAATATTGTTCTCAACCGAACCTCTAAACAAAATAGTTTCCTGAGGAACTATCCCCAAAAAGTTTATGTAAGAACTCTTCTTAATATCCCGGATGTCTATGTCATCGATTAGAAGCGCCCCTTCATTAACATCATAAAACCTGCTTACCAAATTAATAAAAGTAGTCTTCCCTGAACCACTTGGACCAACTAAAGCTACTGTTTCTCCTGGATTAATAACTACACTCATATTTTTAAGTACAATCCCATCTCCATCGTTATAAGAAAAACTAACATTTTTGAACTCAATTTTCCCATCTAATTTATCTAGCTCAATAGCATTCTTTTTGTCCTGAACAGTTGGAATGATATCCATAACCTGGAAAACTCTTTCTGCCGAGGCTAGTGATTGCTGAATTTTAGAATAAACCTTACTTAGAGTTATAATCGGATCAACTAATAGAAAAATACCCGTAATAAAGGCGATTAGCTGTGAAAGCTCCATTTGACCAACAACAACTTGAGTAAATCCATACCAAAAAATAACAACAATTGCTATAAACTGCAAAAACCCAAACACAGGTTCTTGCAAAGCAGCAATTCGAACATTCTTCATAGCAAATTTAAAGTTTCGTTCGTTTTCTCTAGTAAAGCGCTTAAGCGATTCATTCTCCATAGAAAAAGCTTTAACAATCCTCACCCCTGCTAACGACTCTTGTAATACAGAAAAAATGTCTGCAGATTTTCTTTGAATTTTACTAGAATATCGTCTAGTTCTTCTGCCAAACATTTCTATCAAATAAAAAAAGAAAGGAAGAACTACAAACATTAAAAGCGTCAGTTTGTAATTAATAAATAGCAAATATCCAAGAATCCCAATAAATGTCAACGCCTGAGGTATAATTGAAGCAAAACTAGCACAAATAACTGATTCAATCATCCCAACATCACTAAAAACTCGACTAGTAATATCACCCGTTCGATACTTTTCATAAAAATCTAAAGATAAGCTCTGAATATGTCTAAAAAAATCAACACGTAAATCAATGGTAATTCGATTAGAAATATAAGCCATCAAATAAGTTTGAAATAATTGAGCTAATAACCTTAGTGCATAAAGAATGCCAATATAGGCAACGTTCAAATTAAAAAGCCAAATATCTTTCTTAGCTATTACGTCACTTAAATCACGCATTAAGGGAATAAAGAAAACGTTTGATGCTGCATATAAAGTTGAAAAAAGTATTGCAAAAGCAAAGGACTTCAAATAAGGTCTAGCATACTTTAATATTCTAAGATACATTTTCACTTTTTAAAAATTTTCCTTTTTACTTTTCTTATTTGGTTTTTATTATAACACCGTAGAGTGAATCAAAATAGACTGTTAATCTCTAAGAATTAAGACTGTTCTTCCCAATCTCTGGCAATCTTCTTATAGTCTCTAGTCATTCTTCTATTTCTAATCTTCCCACGGAGTCCAGCGTAATGAATGATGTATGAATTTTTAGTATTATCCGTTAAAAGACTCCCTCTTTTAATATTATCCCAATTAACTTCATCAAACATAAACATATGATTGAACTTGTAGTCCAAAGGATAAATTTTATAACCTAAATTACGCACTTTCCAATTAACTACATTTTGCACTCTATTTATGCCAATATCAGCATGCTGGAATTTATCTATATCCTCATCTGTTAATTTATTGAAATCGCGATGTTGCTTAGACGCGACCATTATTCCTTCATTAAAATATCCTTCTGTCCACCCTTCTATTTCACCAAAAGCACTCTGCACTTGTTTCATCTGAAAATGTCTTTCTTTTCTGCGACTACCAATATCCTCAAACATTGCGCCAATACAATCATCAGGGACTATATCAAAAACATTTGGGCAATGAACAGTAATTAAAGCATCTAGGTCTACCTTAAAAAGTCGATCATATTTATCAAAATAATCATATGCCTGAAATTTTTCTAGAACCATATAATTATATTTGTAGTCGCCTGTTACGTTATATTTTTTTTTATCCACAACGACTAAATCTAGATTATACTTATCACAGTACCTCTCGACAGTATTTAATGCATATTTAAATTCAATAGGTATATTTTTTTCTTCTGGATAAATAGCAACACAAAATAAAGCATTTTTACTCATAATTAATACCAGTAACTTACCACAGAAGATTGATTTATTCTACTAAATATGTAAAAATTACAACCATGAAAAAAATGGACATGGTTAGTTACTATGGTGGGAAATCAGCAACAACAGAAGAACTAGCAAAAATAGAAAATAAACCCTATTACACCATCAATTTTGATACCAAAAAATACAAAAACTCCAATTTAATAATAATCGTCACTTATACATGCTTACCTGCAATAAAACTTTGCTTAGATTGTGTTCTGGAAACGTTAGAAGAAACAGAAAACACCTTTGCGTTGATCTTGGATAACAACTCATCCTCAGACATTCAAGCTTACCTTAATAAAATAAAACACTCTAAAGTTGATATTGTTTTTATTGGTCAAAATCTGGGTAAAGCAATTGCAGTTAATAACTTTGGTCAAAGGTTTCTTAACAAAACCAACTTACCAGAAACTATTATTTCTATTGACCCTGACATTATTTTTACGCCAAAAGATTTTCAAGAAATGATAAATGCTTCAAAAAACATAAAAAAAGCAGGCATGATTGGGATGCGTTTTGCAAAAAACTCTTGTAATCCAGAAATCAACCTATTCTTCCCTGAACGAAAGATCAAAGGGATTGATAAAAAAGTATATAAAATAAAGTCTCCGTTTATGGCAACTGTGGCTGGTCCAATCTTTGCCATAAAGGGTAGTGTTTATATGAATACTCTTAAGTTCAGACTTTTTCCTAAAAAGTTTCTTGCTACTTATGGTGGCGATGACTCTGCCACATATGCTGTACTTAGAAAAGGTTTAGTTAACGGATATTTACAGGGAACGCAGGTAACACACTTAAGACAACGTGATCATGTATCAGAAGAGTTACAAAAAATTATAGATGATAATGCCCTTCCGCCCTTCGGGCATCTTCCATCCTCACCAACGCAATAAACTTTGTGTCTTTCAACAAACATGATATCATTGCCTCTCCTAAAAGAGAGGCTTGTTTACCTTCATTTTTCTTATTAAATAAGAAGGGAAGGATTAAACTAAGAAATCGTTTTTATATGTAACTTTAAAATTATTCTCATCACCAACGACAGTTTTAACTTTACCTAATTGATACTGCAGAATCATCCCAGCATCATCAGTAAAGTCTATTTTATTCTCTGCCTTTGCTTTTTCATGAGCTTCTCTTATAAGCTTAGTCTTAAAGGCCTGTGGCGTTTGCACTATTCCCAAACTTACTCGCTCCAAAACTTTAACTACTTCTCCCTCAGCACCAAGCTGATAAATAGTATTACAGGAAGGAATGCAAGGGACTACGGCTTTATAAAACTTAAGTTGCTTAACTATTCTATTTACTGTGTCTGCATCAATATTTGGTCTAGCTGCG
>Ga0265294_10009960_pt1 | contig 10883 bp, 10 predicted proteins | sample MunlanPumphouse3_FD_192504 | JGI IMG/M metagenome (GOLD analysis project Ga0265294, IMG submission 192504) | Groundwater microbial communities from a municipal landfill in Southern Ontario, Canada - Pumphouse #3 | ecosystem: Environmental > Aquatic > Deep subsurface > Groundwater | place...
TCGATAATCCAGAGAAAGTAAGAGAAAATGTATTGCAAGTAGCAATGGACAATCTAGCAGTAGGTGTTGATCCTAAAAAGTCTAATATATATATACAATCAATGATACCTGAAGTTGCTGATTTAACTGTGTATTATTCAAATCTAGTAACTATAGCAAGATTACAAAGAAATCCAACTGTTAAAACTGAAATATCACAAAAGAAAGCTTTATTTGGTGAAGACGGAGGATCAGTTACATATGGATTTTTAGGCTATCCTATAAGTCAAGCAGCAGATATAACAGCTTTTAATGCGGATTTAGTACCAGTAGGTGAAGATCAATTACCATTGATAGAACAATGTAGAGAAATTGTTAGAAAATTTAATAGTCTATATGGAGAAGTACTAAAAGAACCTGAAGCATTAGTTGGAGAAGTTGCACGTTTAAAAGGTTTAGATGGTAATACTAAAATGGGCAAGAGTTTAGGTAATGCAATATATATTGGAGATTCTGAAGAAGAAACAATTAAGAAGATAAATAATGCTGTTACAGATCCAAATAAGATTAAAAAGGATGATCCGGCCGAACCTAATGTTTGTATGGTAGCATATTATCATAGCATATTTAGTAAAAATGAATATGAGGATATTTGTAAAGAATGTAGAGCAGGAGTAAGAGGTTGTGTGAACTGTAAAAGACAATTAGCAGATAATATTAATAATGAATTATCTGGTATAAGAGAAAAAAGAAAGTATTATGAAAATCATGTTGACGAAGTAAAAGAAATATTAAAGCAAGGTACAGCGAATGCAAGAATTATTACAAAAGAGACATTAAAAAATGTAAAGAAAGCAATGAAAATTGATTACTTCGAATAATGAGGTAGAGAGGGAAAGTTATGTTTATAGATTATGCAAAAATAACTGTTTCATCTGGAAAAGGTGGAAATGGTGCAAAATCCTTTAGAAGAGAAAAATATGTTGCAGCTGGAGGACCTGATGGTGGAGATGGTGGAAAAGGCGGAGACGTATTTTTCGTCGTAGATAAAAATTGTAGTACTTTATCTGATTTTAGATATAGAAAAGTATTTAAAGCAGATAATGGTAAAAATGGTAGTGGCACTAATAGTTATGGAGCAAAAGGTGATGACCTTATAATTAATGTACCATTAGGTACAATTGTTAGAGATGCACAGACTAATAAAATAGTATTAGATTTAACTAAAGATAATCAAAAAGAATTAATAATTAAAGGTGGTAGAGGTGGAAAAGGAAATGCACATTTTGCTACACCTACTCGTCAAGTTCCAAATTTTGCTCAAGAGGGTGAACCAGGAATAGAGAAAGAATTAATATTAGAATTAAAACTATTAGCTGATGTTGGATTAATAGGATATCCTAATGTTGGAAAATCAACTATTATTTCTATAATGACAGAAGCAAGACCTAAGATAGCTAATTATCATTTTACAACATTAGAACCATGTTTAGGAGTTGTAAAATCTGATATAGGTAAAAGCTTTGTTATAGCAGATATACCAGGAGTAATTGAAGGTGCAAGTGAAGGTGTTGGATTAGGATATAAGTTCTTAAGACACATTGAAAGAACAAGATTATTAGTTCATGTTGTAGATATATCTGGTTCAGAAGGTAGAGACCCAATAAAAGATTTTGATGTTATTAATAATGAATTAGTAAAATATAGTGAGAAATTATCTAAAAGAAAACAAATAATAGCTGCAAATAAAATGGATATTTTACAAGATAAAAAGAAATATGAAGAGTTTAAAACTAAAATGGAAAAAAGAGGATATGAAGTTTATCCTATATCTGCAGCAACTAATAAAGGATTAACAGAATTATTTAATAGAGTAGCTGTTTTATTAGATGAAATACCAGTTGAAGAAATGGAACAAGTAGATAAAACTGTTTATAAATTAGAAACAGCAGATTTCTCACAATGGGAAATTGTAAAGATAGATAAAGGTTATGAAGTAGTAGGACCAGGAATAAACAAATTATTATCTAAAGTAAATTTTGCAGAAGATGAATCATTAAAATATTTTCAAAGAATGATAAGTAGAATGGGAATAGAAGATGAGTTAGTTCGCATGAATATACCAGAAGGAACAATGATAAAAGTTGGAACTTGGGAATTTGAATTTTTTGAATAAAGAATAATTACTAAAAAATGGAAAATCTCTTGATTGTTTTATTAATATATTATAAAATATACTCGCAGTAAAATTAATGAGGTGATAAATTGATAAGAAAAGAGAAAATTTATGATTGTACTTTCTTTAATTCTGAGTATTTAGATGATAATGATTCTCGAAAAATTAATTTACAATATTTTATGCTATGTAACGAAGAAAAAGGTAGTTATGGTATAGAGATTCTAAAAAAAGAGAAAAATAGTTTAGAAATTGAAACCATTGAAATCAATAAAGTAGAAGATTATTGTAATAACATTCAAAAAGTAAAAGATGTTATTATTAAATTGGGTAACAATAAAGTTACTCCTTTAGTATTAAATGAAATATTAGACGAAATATAAAACAAAATAATGAAGCAATAGTTGTAAAAGTATAAACTATTGCTATTTTTTATATTTTTTTGTAATCTATGATAAATAATTAGAGTATAATTTATTGTAAAAATTTATGAATAATAGTTGAATTAAATAATTGGGAATGATATAATACATGCAAATGAACGTTCCTAATGAAAGGATTACTTATTCTGTTGTAAGCAATCAAAAGAGTATCAGCGTAGGCAAGAAACTGCGCTGTACATTATTATTACCTGATGGTGGTAGTCAACTCATTATTACTTCAAACATAGATAAGATTTCTTATCTAAATGATAACCAGATTATGGTTGCAACCAAGGAGGAAGATTATATAGTTTCATTTGATCCCAAATATATTGCAAATTAAAAGAAGTTGTACAATTACAACTTCTTTTTGCTATTCTTTAATATTTTCGTCTGTACTTTCATCCTCTTCGGTAATCTCTATTTCGTTATTTGAATCTAACATATAGAATTCTTTTTCATTGTCTAAAGGAAGAGCATCTACATTTTTTAGTTTTGTTTCAATAGTACGAGTCTTTCTTGATGCGAGAACCATTGTATTAGATATTTCTTGTAATTTTTTATTTGTTTTATCTAATAGATCTCCAAATTTTGCAAATTCAGATTTAACAGTACCAAGTAATTTCCAAACTTCACTTGAATGTTTTTCTATAGCTAAGGTTCTGAATCCCATCTGTAAACTATTTAATAAAGCAATGAATGTTGTTGGACCAGAAATTACTACTCTATATTTTTGGGATATTTCTTCACATATTGTTGAATTTTTTAGTACTTCACAGTAAAGGCTTTCTGTTGGCAAAAACATAATTCCAAAATCTGTTGTATATGGTGGCTCAATATATTTATCATGAATATCTTTAGCAAATTTTGAAACAGCAGATAATAGTTTTTTTCTATTTTCGTTTATTAAATCTATATTTCCTTGGTCTTCTGCTTCAATTAGTTTTTGAAAATCTTCTATAGGAAATTTTGAATCAACAGGTAAAAAAACATATTCATTATCATTTTTACCAGGAAGTTTGATAGCAAATTCTACAAATTCTTTTGAGTTTGGAATAGTATTTTTATTTACAACATATTGGTCTTTGGTTAAAAATTGATCTAATATATTGCTTAATTGTATTTCACCCCAGTAACCACGAGATTTTACATTTGTAAATACTTTTTTTAAATCGCCAACACCTTGTGCTAGGGTTTGCATTTCTCCTAAACCTTTATATACAGACTCTAATCTGTCATTTACTAACTTAAAAGATTCACCTAATCTTTGCTCTAATGTTTTGTGTAATTTTTCATCAACAGTTACTCTCATTTGTTCAAGTTTTTCAGAATTCTCTTTTTGTATTTGAGTTAATTTTTCTTCAACAGTTTTTCTAACATTTTCTAATTTGTTTTCGTTTAATGTTGTTAAACTTGTTAATTGATTTTGTTGTATGTTTATGCTTTCTGTTATTTTTTCACTTACATTTTTATTAATATCATCTTTGGTTGTAATTAAAGATGATATTATATCTTCTTTAATACTTCCTTTATCTTTTTTTAATATTATAATAAGTTGTAATATTATTAATATGCTTAAAAGTACTATAATTGCTATATCCATATTATCCCTCTTTCCATTTAAAATATTGTATCAAAAAAGTGTTAATATTACAAGAAGAAATAGCTAATAAAAAATATTTGTGCTATAATATTAAAATAATCTAGAAAATAATACGATAAATAAATAGAAGGAGAAGAAGATGTTTGTAAAAAACAGTAATATTCCTAATAAGGATGTTAAAACTTGTATATCTAGCATTAATATAAATAATATGCAAAACATTAAAATACAAAACTGTTTAGCGGTATATGATGAAATTAGTTATCATGCAGATATACAAGTGATACATATTGGATATAATGAAATAATTATTGAACCGAATATGTTTGATAAATACATTAATGAATTTGGAAAAATAGGATTGAAATGTATAAAAGGGCAAAATAGTATTTCTAATAAATATCCAAATGATGTTTGTTATAATGGTTGTATTATTGGAGATTACTTTATACATAATTTAAAGTATACTGATCCAGTATTATTGAAATGTATAAAGCAAAAAGGATTAAAGTGTATCAATGTTGAGCAAGGATATACTAAATGCAATATATCTGTTGTTAATAAATCTAGCTTTATTACGCAAGATATGGGCATTTATTCTAATTTGAAAGATATTTTTGATATTCTATATATACAACCAGATAAAAGCATTAAACTTGGAAATATGCAAGGATTTATTGGTGGAGCTACAGGATTAATTGGCTCTAATAAATGGTTTATAAATGGAGATATAAATAGATTAAGAGAAAAAGATAAAATTTTAGATTTTTTAAAATCTAAAAATGTGGAATGTATATATTTGTCAGGTGAAAATATAATTGATATGGGTTCCATTATACCAATAAAATATGAATAATTAAAAAGCAAAAATAGAAGATGTTAATCTTCTATTTTATTTTTATTTCATTAAATTATTTTTCTTCTTTCATTGCTTGTGTTGCATATTTTTTAAGTTTTTCATAAACAAGATAATTAATTGTACCTGGTGTATAATTACCAGATTTATCTTTTTTACCAGCAGGTATTCCTGTTAGTATTTCAATACCTTCATCCGCAGTATTAACTGCATAAATATGAAACATATTATTTTTTACAGCTTCTATAACTTCATCATTTAAATTTAAATTTCTAATGTTTTGTTTTGGTATCATAACACCTTGTTCACCAGTTAATCCTCTTTGATTACATAAATTAAAGTAACCTTCAATTTTTTCTGTTACACCACCAATAGGTTGTATTTCACCTTTTTGATTTATTGATCCGGTAACAGAAATAGCTTGATTAATTGGAACTTCAGATAAGCTTGAAAGTATAGCATATAATTCTGTACTAGAAGCACTATCTCCATCAATACCACTATATACTTGTTCGAAGCATACACTTGCACTTAAAGATAATGGCATTTCTTGTGCAAATTTTTCTCCAATATATGCAGAGATTATCATAACACCCTTTGAATGGGTTTGACCACTTAACATTACTTCGCGTTCAATATTTATAATTCCGCTTTTTCCCATATAAGTGTTTGCTGTAATTCTTGATGGTTTACCGAAACTTACATCCCCAACTGTTAATACAGATAGTCCATTTATTTGACCAACCTTTGAGCCTTCTGTATCTATAAGAATAGTATCATTCATCATCATTTCTTGAAGAATATAATCATATTTACTTACACGGATTAATTTTTCTTTAATTGCTTTTTTTACGTATTCAGTACTTACTGTTCTTTTATTATCCATTTTTGCCCATGTTGCAGCTTCACTTATAACTTGAAGTAATTCATTTAATTGTGTAGTTAATTTTGTTTGATCATCTGCTAATCTTGATGAATATTCAATAATTTGTGCAACAGCGGCAGGGGAGAAGTGTGGTAAGTTTTCTTTGTTACAATAGCTTGCAATAAATTGGACAGTTGATTTAATTGTATATCTATTTCTTGGAGCGACTTCTTCAAATTCAGATTTTATTCTAAACATTTTTCTGAAATCTTCATCTAACATAGATATTTGACTAAAAATTTGTGAAGTACCTAACATAACTATTTTTGCTTTAAAAGGAATAGCTTGAGGTTTTAATCCAACAATAGCAACATTTAAATTATTATCTTTAATATTATCTATATATAATTGTTTTGTACGAATCATTTTTTTGAAAGTATCCCAAATTTGAGTAGAAGATAATAAATCTGTTGCTTGAAGAATAAGGAAACCTCCATTTGCTGTATGAACATCACCAGCTTTTATCATTCTATAATCTGTTTTTAAATTACCAAATATATTTTCATATTCTAATTTACCAAATAAATTGAAAAATGTTAAATTTGGATCTGCAATTACTGGAGCACCCTTTAGTTTACTATTATCTACAATAAGATTTACTTCATATTTTTCCCAAGGTTTCATTTCATTCATTTTTAATTGTAGAGGAATATTATCTTGTTTTGGTTGATTGTCTAAAAATTTATCCATATTTGCAAGAATATCTTTTCTAATACAATCTAAATACTTAGTTATAACTTTATATGATTTATATTTATTCTTTAAATCATTTACTTGAAGACTAATTGTTAATAAAGCAATATTATTAATCCAATTTGCAATTTTATTTTTTGAATTATTCTCTAATTCTTTTAATTGTTTTATTATATCTAGAGTTTTAGCTTCGATTACTTTTGAACGTTTTTCAAAATCTTCTTGAATATTCTGAGGTAATTGTGAAAATTCCATTTCATTCAAAGACTTACCTTCATAAATAGGTAAAAAGTATAATCCATTCTCTGAATTTTTTACTTCAAATCCTTGTTCATAAGCTTCAGAAGTTAATGATTGAAGCAATAGATTTTTTTTGCTTTCTAATTCTTGTTCAATCAAAGATTTTTCTTTTTGATAATCTTCATTATTAAATGTTTGATTAATTTCTTTTCTAATATCTTCAACAAAAGTTATCATATCTTTTTTGAATTTTATTCCTTCTCCAGCTGGTAAAGAAAGAGCAATCGGCTCGTTTTGATTATCAAAATTATAGATATAACACCAATCATCTGGTGTTGGTTTTGTTGCAGCAATTTTATTTATATAATTTATACAATATGCAGTTTTGCCAATTCCATTTGGACCTTCAACATATATATTGTATCCATCTGTATCTATATTTACTCCAAACTCTAAAGCTTTGATACTTCTTTCCTGACCAATTACTCCTTGTAATTCTTTTACTTCTTTTGTACTTTTAAAATTAAAAACTTCTGGATTACATTCTTTCTTTAATGATTCATAGCCTAATTCTTTATTAATTGCCATTTTAATCCCCCTTAATATTCATTATATGAGCATTTTCATATGTGTTTTTATCTTTATTATAGTAATAATTTTTTCTTTGACCTACTATTTTAAAACCTAATTTATTATACATGTTTATGGCATTAGTATTATTAATATTTACTTCTAAATTTATATTAAAACAATTAATATTTTTAGAATATTGAATTGCATATTTCATTAATTTCGTTCCATAACCGTTATGTCTATATTCTTTGTTGACGCAAATATTTAAAACATCTAAACTGTCAAATAATTTGTTGATAGAAATAAATCCTAATATTAAATTTTCTTCTTTTAAAATAAATGTTATTGATGAATTACAATTTACAATTTTTTTAAATTGTTCTTTATTCCATGAACAAGAAAAAGTGTCATTAATATGTTCTAAAATGTACCTGATTTCATCTTCATTTATTAATTTAATATTACTATTTTCCATTTTTACTCAACCTTTCTGCTTGACTAGATTTTAAGTATAAAGGTGATAGCGTTAATGAATTATCTGTATTTTTGGTTATATATTTTTCATATGCTATTATGCAAGTGTTTTTTGCTGTAAGGTATTCATTTTTAATATCATATATTTTTCTTTTTGAAATATATTTTTCTATTAAATCTTTATATATTAATGCATTATCCCCAACAAAATATATTGGTTTTTTAATTTTTTTACATACCTTTAATAATTCTTCTATATTAAATGCAGTATAATTTATAACTAAATTAAATTTTTCATCGAAAATGCATGAATAAACATTATTATTTTTTGCATCAATTATTGGACAAGTATATACAGCTTTAATATTATTTAAAGCTAAACTATGTAATGTTTCAACACCAATAATAGGTTTATCATTTGCTTGAGCTAAACTTTTCATAAATGCTAATCCAATCCTTAGACCTGTAAATGATCCTGGTCCAATAGAACAAGCATATAAGTCAATTTCTTTAATGTCGATTTCTAAATTTTTTAATAACTGATCAACCATTGGAACTAATTTAGGAGAGTGATTATTGACATTTTTTATATAAGATTCACCTAAAATATTTTTATCCTCAGAAACTGTTATAGATAATATATTTGATGAAGTATCTATTCCTAGTATTTTCATTTTAATTCTCCTTTAAGATATCTTCATATCTTTTACCATGTGGAATCATTTGAATTCTTCTTGTATTTTCAGTAATATATTCAATATTTATTTCTAAATAATCGTAAAGAATATCTTTGATTTTTTCGCCCCATTCAATAATGCAAATACCTTTATTAAAGTATTCATCTCCACCAATATTCATAAATTCATCTGAATTTTTAATTCTATAAACATCAAAATGGTAAATAGGGGGATTAGTGTTATATTCATTAACAATTGTAAAGGTTGGACTAGATATATTTTCGCTATCTAAAAAATATTCTACAATTCCTTTTGTAAAATATGTTTTACCAGCACCTAAATTACCAGTTAGAACTATTATATCTTGTGCTTTTAATTTTGATGCAAGATTTTTTGCTATATTAATTGTTTCATTTACGTTATTTGATAGTATTTCTTTCATAAATATCATTCCAATCTGTAATAATTTTATTACAATAATATTAAAAAGTAAATAAAAAAGTATAAATTTTTAAAAAAGTATTGATTTTTTCATTTTATTTTATATAATTTAATTAATAAAAGTATGAGAGGAGTTTGTCATGGAAAATTTAGAATTTAATTTTGATGATACTATAAATGAAATAAAAGCATTTAAAGAATATGCATTTGAAATACAAAATAATAATGAGTTAGCTACTTTAACACAAAATGAACTTTTAGATTTGTATTCAAATTTAGAAAGAACAAAAGTTAATTTAACACAATTAAAAGAATTATTAAAATAGAGGTGAAAAATGAATTTAACTGAATTATATAAAAAAATTGACAGTTTAGATAAGACAACTCAAATATTAATTAATGATTATATAAATAAAAAGGAAGCATTCCATAATTTAAGAATGGAAAGAGATAATGCTCAACCAGATGCAAAATCTGGAGGTAATCTTGATAACTATAGAAAGCTTCAAAATGAATTAAGCGAAGCTATAGATGTAATAAATAATTTAGAGGTTAGAATTATGGAAAGCATTGATCCAGATATTAATGCAAAAGATAAATTAGGTAAAGAAAAGAAGGAATACTTATTAGCACAAAATGATAAGATTTTGGATACTACAGATTTCTGGGTAAGATGTTTTATTGCAAAAAATGAAAAACATCCTAAGCATAAAGAAACTTTAGAAGAAATAGAAGATAATTTATTTAAGGCAGTAAAAGGACATAATGACCGTATAAAGTTTCAACAAAGAGAAATTGATAGTCTTTCTAAAGACTTAAATAGTATTGATCAAGATAATCCTGAAAAGGAGGACAAAGTAAAAAACATATATGAAGAAATAAAAAAACATGAAGAAATAAGAGATATAAATCAAGGACATAAAGATGCTTGTGAAAAGAAAATTAAAATTGTTGAAGATATTAAAAAAATGGATTTGCAAACAATTGTATACAATATTGATAAAAGAAAAGATATTGTTGCAAGCAATTTAAGAGAAATGGGAATTGGTGCAAAAGGTAGAGCAAGTGGGGATCGATATAATAAAACATCTGTTGAAGAGTATAGAGGATTAAATGAAAAAGCAAGAAATAAAATAGATTTAAATGTTGAACCAATTGGAAGAACAACAGACACAACAAATAGAAGTGGTAGAAATTTTGGACCAGGATTACCTGTTGTTGGTAAATATAGTGAGAATAGTAAAATATTATCATCAAAAGAATTGGAGTATTTGTCTCAAATATATTTAGAACAAAAAGGTACACCATTAAATTTATTAAATGTAAGACCGGCAGGAATATTTAGATCAATACTAACAAAAATATCTGGTGTGCACAAGGACTATAATAGAGCTAATATTGAATTCTTAAATGAGAAAGATGAAAAAGGGAATTATAAGTATAAAGATTTATTTAGTGATATTAATGTACAAGATATAGCAACATTAATGAAGGCTGGTGTTACAACTAGAATGTTAATTGATGTTAGAAGAAGAATACAAAATGATATTGATAGAATTGATTCAAAAGATACAAATAAGTTTTTAGAAAGTTTGGTTAATTGGAATAAAGATATAGTTGAACCTGAAAGAGAATCAGAAATAGATTCAAAAAGTAAAGTTATTTCAGAACCAGGCGATAAAGTTGTTCTAGAACCAGACAGTAAAGTTGTTCCAGAACCAGACAGTAAAGTTGTTCCAGAACCAGACAGTAAAGTTGTTCCAGAACCAGACAGTAAAGTTGTTCCAGAACCAGACAGTAAAGTTGTTCCAGAACCAGACAGTA
>Ga0265294_10009961_pt1 | contig 10883 bp, 11 predicted proteins | sample MunlanPumphouse3_FD_192504 | JGI IMG/M metagenome (GOLD analysis project Ga0265294, IMG submission 192504) | Groundwater microbial communities from a municipal landfill in Southern Ontario, Canada - Pumphouse #3 | ecosystem: Environmental > Aquatic > Deep subsurface > Groundwater | place...
TGCGGGTCGGTCTAATGATCGCCATGGAATTGCTGTCCTGTGAACAGAGCGAACAAATACTGGCCCTGAGGCGCGGGCAGGATCTCTGCCACTACGTCGGTTCGTACTGCTCGCGGAAGGTGCTCGGCGCGTGCATCGAGAAAACGCGCTCCTACTGCTGCTACAACAGCCGCCTTGCCCGCATCATCCATGAGCAAGGCCGGACACAGATCGGCAAGAACTGGGGCAGCGCGAAGCACCCCGATTGCTCCGGTTTCACGCAGGAGCAGTTCGCCCGGATCGACTTCTCGAAAATCGATTTGACGGAATTCACCAATGAGATCATGGCGAATGCCAAGCTGCCCGATCAAGGGGCGATGACTCAAGAGATGCAGAGCGCTGTGTACGAAAAAGTGCAGAACTATTACCAAGGAGGTCATCAATGAAGCGGCGGGAACTGGCGGGCATCTTGCTGCCGATCGCCGGATCGGCGCTGGCCGCCCTCCCGGGCTCACCCGTCATCGCGGCGGGGCAGGGCGGAGTCAAATCCTTGCTCTTCCAGGCCATCGACGCCCAAGACGGACGGGCGCAGGGCGTCGTCACGGGGCCGATTGCAGATCGGTTCAGGACCACGACGGGATCGGTGGCGCCGGTGCTGGCGGAAGTCACCACGCTCAAGAGGCTCAAGCAAGAGGGCTGCAAGCGGCTCAGGGTGAGCCTGAGTCAAGCCGAGGTTCCGACACAGGATGGGGGAAAGACCGACTTTGTGGTCACGTATGAACTGAACCTGTGTAGGGATGGAAGCCCGCCGACCGAAGGATCGGATGCAGGAACAACGAGCAACCACGCCGCGCATCCTGCGGCCATACCGCGCAACGGCGCCGGCCAAGCGCCGGGTCTGCGCGTCGAGCGGCTACTGGACGACTATCCAGAGGTGCGCGATGACTGACGCGCTGCTGTGGGACCTGGAGGAGGCCGCCCGCCAGCTTGGCGGCGTGTCAACCCGCACCATCCGCCGCCTGATCGAGCGGCGCGAGCTGCCCGCCGTGCGCGTGCTGGGCCGGGTGTGCGTGCCGGCGGCGGCCGTCCGCGAGTGGATAGACCGCAAGATGCAGCCCGCGCATAATCAGGAGTGCGCGGGGCCTGGTGTGCGAAAGGAGGTAACTGCATGCCATACCGTCGCAAAGATAGTGCCGTTTGGTGGGTCAGCTTCGTTGACGCAGGCGGCAAAAGAGTTAGACGTTCTACTGGCACGACGGATCGCAAGGAAGCGGAAGCGTTAGAGGCCAAATGGAAGCTGGAGGCATACCGCGAGCGGCAATGGGACGAGAAGCCGCGGCGGACCTTTGAGGAACTGATGGTTGCGTACCTGCAGGCCACCGAGCACGAGAAACGCAGCGCCGAACGCGACATCTATAGCGTGAAGCAACTGCGCCGCTTCTTCTCGGGCCGCATGCTGGACGAGATCACGCCGCAGGAAGCGCGCGGATACGTTGCTGCCCGCAAAACGGAAGGCGCGGCGCATGCAACGATCAAGAAGGAACTCGGGCTTCTTTCCAGCGCGATCAACTACGCGCGCCGGGAATGGGGCTGGGACGCGGCAAACCCCGTTCAGGGCTTGCGCCTCAAAGTGCCGGAGGGCCGCATACGCTGGATCACCCGGGCCGAGGCCGTGGCGCTGTTGCGGGCCGCGGGACAGGACGCCAGGGCCAAGCAGTGGCTGCCCGACTTCATCCGGCTCGGGTTGCATACAGGGATGCGGCGCGGGGAGATGTTGGGGCTTGAATGGCGAAGGGTAGACCTCCAGGAGGGGCTAATCTACCTGGAGGCCAGCCACCAGAAGAACGGCAAGCACGGCAGCGTACCCCTCAACCGCGAGGCACGCGAAACAATCGTAGCACGGGCAAGATTCAGGGCGAAGTACTGCCCGGCATCGCCCTGGGTGTTCTGCGATCGGAAGGGGAATCGTATCCAGTCCGTCAAGCACAGCTTCGCCACGGCCTGCGAGCGGGCGGGAATCGAGGACTTCCACATTCACGATCTGCGGCACACATGCGCCGCGTGGCTTGTACAAGCAGGTGTCCCGATACCAGAGATCATGCACCTGCTGCGTCACTCGGACATCAGGATGACGATGCGATACGCGCACCTGGCGCCCGAGAACGTGCGTTCCGCAGTCACTCGGCTGGAAGGGCTCTTGTCACGATCCGGTCACGTTGAGACTGTGACGGATCGTAAGGAGGACGAAATGGAAAAGTTAACGGCTTGATGTAATGCGGGAATTTTGGTCGGGGTGAGAGGATTTGAACCTCCGGCCCCTGCCTCCCGAAAGCAGTGCTCTACCAGGCTGAGCTACACCCCGATGATGGATCAGTATGTGCGACTGACGGAGAACTCCGCCAAGTCACAGAGGGCATCCCTGTATTTCGAGGGCCGTATCTGTGCGATCGCCTCGATGGCTTTGCGGGCCTCCAGCCTCGCAAGCTGCGCAGTGTACGCGATCGCGCCGGTGGATTCAATGGCCGCAGTGACGTTCGCGATGTTCTCCAGCCCGCCCTGCTTGATGGCCTCGCGGACGATGCGGGCTTGTTCCGGCGTGCCGTGACGTATGGCGTGGATCAAGGGCAGCGTGGGCTTTCCTTCCGCCAGATCGTCTCCGATATTCTTGCCCGTCTCCTCGGCCGAGGAGCTGTAGTCAAGGACGTCGTCGATGAGCTGGAACGCGATGCCCAAGTGCATGCCATAGGTTGCCATGGCCTGCTCTTCGTCCAGGGAAAGCTCGCCGAGAACTGCGCCAAGCTGGGAGGCGGCCTCGAAAAGCTTGGCGGTCTTGCAGCGGATGACCTCCAGATAGCGCTCCTCGGTCGTGTCGGGGTCATGGCAGTTGAGAAGTTGCATGACCTCGCCTTCGGCTATGATGTTGGTCGTTTGGGCAAGGACCTCCATCACCCGCATGCTGCCCACCTCCACCATCATCTCGAAGGCACGCGAGTACAGGAAATCGCCCACCAACACGCTGGCTTCGTTGCCCCAGATGGTATTGGCCGTTTCCTGGCCGCGACGTAGCAGCGAGCCGTCCACTACGTCGTCGTGCAGCAGGGTGGAGGTGTGGATGAATTCGATCACGGTCGCAAGATCGATATGCCGGGTACCGGTGTAGCCGGCCGCCCGGGCCGCCAGCAGCACCAGCATCGGGCGCAGGCGCTTGCCGCCGCTGTTGACGATGTAATGGCCAATCTGGTTGATCAGGACGACGTCGGAGTGGAGCCGCTGCTGGATCATTTGATCCATCGCGTGCATGTCGTCCGCGACGAGCGATCGGATAGGTTCTAGATCCACGGCGGCTTTGGCTCGCTAACCAAAATGGGGTGGGGTGAACATGGGTAGCGGGTAAAGATACAGGATTGCGGGTGTCGGGCACAAGGAACCCGAGGATGTGCGGGGACGGGCGCGGGAAACAATCGGGCGGCGGTTTGACCTATGGGGAAACTCTCGTTAAAATTTGCTGCTTTTCAAGCGTCAGGCTAAGCGCGCCCATGGCGGCGGGCAATTGTGGAGAAGAATGGTATGTATGCGGTAATCGTGACGGGTGGCAAGCAGTACCGGGTTGCCGAGGGGGATTCCCTGAAGGTCGAGAAGCTCGCCGCTGACGAAGGCGCATCTGTGGAATTCGATAAAGTGCTGATGGTTGTCGATGGCGACAACATCAAAGTCGGCGCCCCTTATGTGGACGGCGGCAAGGTCAGTGCGACCGTGGAGCGTCACGGGCGCGGTGACAAGGTCAAGATCGTCAAGTTCCGTCGCCGGAAGCATTATCGCAAGCAGATGGGGCACCGTCAGCATTACACGCAACTGAAGATCACCGGCATCAGCGCCGGCTGAGCGGTACAGGACACGAGGTAAGACAGCAATGGCACACAAAAAGGCAGGCGGCAGCACGCGTAACGGCCGCGATTCCCAATCCAAACGTCTTGGCGTGAAGCGCTTCGGTGGTGAAAGCGTGCGGGCCGGCAATATCCTGGTCCGGCAGCGCGGCACCCATTTCCATCCTGGTCCGAACGTCGGTCTGGGGCGTGACCACACCCTGTTTGCCACGGCCGACGGGCGCGTGGTGTTCGAGACCAAGGGGAGCAAGGGGCGCACCTACGTCCGCGTAGAGGCTGTGTGAGCCAACTTCCGCTCTCGGCTGAAAAAGCCCCGTCTCGTACGGGGCTTTTTTGTGTCCGAGCACGCAAGCCACGAGAATAGGAATAGAATATCCTGGTCATCGTTGCGCCCTTCTTGGTCATTTGTAACTGGTCGCTAAGGTCATGAAATTCGTCGACGAAGCAACGATTCGTGTGGAAGCGGGCAACGGCGGGAACGGCTGTGTGAGCTTTCGGCGCGAAAAATTCATTCCGTTCGGTGGGCCGAACGGTGGTGACGGCGGCGATGGCGGCAGCGTTTATCTCGTTGCCGATGCGGGGCTGAACACGCTCGCGGATTTCCGCTTTCAGCGGTTGTACCGTGCGGAGCGCGGCCAGAATGGCATGGGGAGCAATTGTACCGGCAGGAGTGGTGCGGACCTGTTCATAAAGGTCCCGGTAGGCACCGTGGTCGCCGATGAGGATACGGGCGAGGTGTTGGGTGACCTGGTGAGCGAGGGGCAGCGGTTGCTGGTGGCCAAGGGGGGGCGCGGCGGTTTGGGCAACACCCATTTCAAGAGCAGTACCAATCGGGCCCCGCGCCAGAGCACGCCCGGTACGCCCGGCGAGGCGCGCAATCTTCGGTTGGAGCTCAAACTATTGGCCGATGTGGGGCTGCTGGGCCTGCCCAATGCCGGCAAGTCCACCTTCATCCGCGCCGTATCGGCCGCCCGGCCCAAGGTGGCGGATTATCCCTTCACCACGCTGTATCCCAACCTCGGTGTGGTAAGTGTCGGTCCCCATAGGAGTTTTGTGGTCGCCGATATCCCGGGCCTGATCGAGGGCGCGGCCGAGGGGGCGGGGCTGGGAATACAGTTTCTGCGCCATCTCTCCCGCACCCGGTTGCTGCTGCATCTGGTGGATGTGCTTCCCTACGGCGGGGCATCGGACCCGGTGGAAGACGTGCGCACGATCGAGGCGGAATTGCACAAATTCAGTCCCGAGTTGGCGGCCCGGGAGCGTTGGCTGGTGTTGAACAAGGTGGATCTGCTTCCGCCGGACACGCGCGAACAACACTGCGGCGATATCGTGCGGCGGCTGGGTTGGCAGGGGCCGGTGTTCCTGATCTCAGCGATCGAGGGAAAGGGGACCCGTGAGCTGACCTACCGGATCATGGAGTATCTGGAACAGGCGGATCAGGCGCGGACGGCTGATCGAGAGAGGCCGGATAATGACCTGCACGATGGGGATGACGTCTGATGCGGCATGCGCTGTTTGATTCGTTCTTTCGTTTGTGTCTGATCTGATATGAAAACTCGTCAATCACTGGGGAAATCCCGGCGCTGGGTGGTGAAGGTGGGCAGCGCCTTGCTCACTAATAACGGCCAGGGATTGGATTATGAGGCGATCGGTTGCTGGGTCGAGCAGATCGCGGATCTGCGCCGCAGAGGGGTCGAGGTGGTGCTTGTGTCTTCCGGTGCCGTGGCCGAGGGGATGAAACGGCTGGGGTGGACCAGGCGACCGCACGCCCTGTATGAGCTTCAGGCCGCCGCCGCCGTCGGGCAGATGGGGTTGGTGCAGGCTTATGAGTCGCGTTTCAAGGAATTCGGACTCCATACCGCCCAGGTCCTGCTGACCCACGACGATCTTGCGGATCGGCAGCGTTATCTCAACGCCCGCAGCACCCTGCGGGCGCTGCTCAAGCTCGGCGTGGTGCCCGTAGTGAATGAGAACGACACGGTGGCGGTGGAGGAGATCCGCCTGGGCGACAACGACACGCTGGGCGCCCTGGTGGCGAATCTGGTGGATGCGGACGTGCTGGTGATCCTGACCGATCAGGCGGGCATGTACGACGCTGATCCGCGCCGCAACCCGGATGCGAAGCTCATTCGCCAGGCTCGCGCGGGCGATCCGGAACTGGAGCGCATGGCGGGCGGCGCGGGCGGTTTGCTGGGACGGGGCGGAATGCTGACCAAGGTGCGGGCGGCGGCGCGGGCGGCGCGTTCCGGCACCGCGACGGTCATCGCCTGGGGGCGCGAACCGCGTGTGCTGGAGCGGATTGCTGCGGGCGAGGAGATCGGCACCCTGCTGGTGCCGGCCCGCGGCCCGGTGGCGGCGCGTAAGCAGTGGCTCGCCAGCCAGTTGCAACTGCATGGCCGTTTGATTCTCGATGAGGGGGCTGTGCGCGTGCTGAAGGAGCAGGGGCGCAGCCTGTTGCCGGTGGGGGTGACGGCGGTGGATGGGGACTTTGACCGTGGCGAGGTCGTGTCCTGCTTTGGCCCCGACGGCAAGGAAGTGGCGCGCGGCTTGGTCAATTACAGCGCCGAAGAGGCGCGCAAGATCATGCGCCAACCGAGCGACCGGATCGAGGAGCTGTTGGGTTACGTCGACGAGCCGGAGCTCATCCACCGCGACAACCTGGTCCTGGTCTGATACAGCACCTGTCTGTCCGCTGTTGAGCGGCAGACACGCAAACAAAAAGCCGGTCTGAGACCGGCTTTTTGCTGTGTCGGAGCGCGCGACGCTCAGCCTTGCATCGTGTGCAGATGCTGGTTCAAGCGGCTCTTGTGGCGCGCAGCCTTGTTTTTGTGGATCAAACCCTTGCGCGCCATGCTGTCGATGACCGGAACTGCAGCCTTGTAAGCAGCCTCTGCATCGGCTTTGCTGCCCGCGGCGATGGCCTTGACGACCTTCTTGATATGGGTGCGCAGCATGGAACGCATGCTTGCATTGTGCTGGCGGCGCTTCTCCGCCTGACGCGCGCGCTTTCTGGCTTGTGCGGTATTGGCCAAGGTTTAACTCCTGCGTGTCCTGCAGTTTGGAAAGCTGCGTACTATGCGTGTTTTGCCGATGCTTGTCAACGGCCGGACGGCTGGCGTTTTTCCAGGATGGCGCTCTTGCGCCGGACGCGCGGCCGCGGGATGCGGCATTCGCGTGCCGCCGGCAGGCCGCCTCCCGGCGCAATTTACTGACAGTCTCGGGGCTTGAGGGTTATTATGCCCCATCCGGTTTGCGCCGGCCGCGCCGCAGCGGCGAAAACGCGCCTCGATAGGCATAACCTGACCAGCCGTTTCTCTGTCTTCATGTCCAGCAAGCTCCTGAAGGCCACTGCGTCCGTCGGAAGTCTGACCCTGGTGTCGCGCATCCTGGGGTTCGTGCGGGACGTGGTGATCGCCCAGGTGTTCGGCGCGGGCAGCGGCACCGACGCCTTTTTTGTCGCCTTCAAGATCCCGAATTTCCTGCGCCGGCTCTTTGCCGAGGGGGCGTTCTCCCAGGCCTTCGTGCCGGTGCTGTCCGAGTACAAGGCGCGGCGCGACTTCCATGAGTTGCGGCAATTGACCGACAGCGTCGCGGGAACCCTGGGGGGTGTGCTGTTCCTGGTCACCCTGGCGGGGGTGGTGGGGGCGCCGCTGCTGATCATGCTGTTTGCCCCGGGGTTTCTGCAGGAGGCCGGCAAGTTCGACCTGGCGGTGGAGATGCTGCGCATCACCTTCCCGTACCTGTTGCTGATCTCGCTCACCGCGTTCGCGGGCGGCATTCTCAATACCTACGGACGCTTCGGAGTGCCGGCCTTTACGCCGGTATTTCTGAACCTTTCCATGATCGCCGTAGCCATCTGGCTGGCGCCCCGGATGGAGGAGCCGGTGGTGGCGCTGGCCTGGGGAGTGTTTCTTGCCGGAGTGGTGCAGCTTGCGTTCCAGGCGCCGTTCCTGGCCCGGCTGGGATTGCTGCCGCGGCCGCGCTGGGCCTGGCGCCACGAGGCGGTACAGCGCGTGCTGCGCCTGATGCTGCCGGCCCTGTTCGGGTCGTCGGTGGCGCAGATCAACCTGCTGGTGGACACCCTGATCGCCTCCTTCCTGGTGAGCGGCAGCGTGAGCTGGCTCTACTATTCGGACCGCATGGTGGAGTTCCCGCTGGGGGTGTTCGGGGTGGCGCTGGGCACCGTGATCCTGCCGAATCTGTCGCGGCAGCACGCCCAGGCGTCGCCCGAAGCGTTCTCGCGCACCCTGGACTGGGGGCTGCGCTGGGTGGTGGTGATCGGCGTACCGGCGACGGTGGGGCTGTTCATGCTGGCCGGCCCGATCATGGTCACGCTGTTTCAATACAAGGAGTTCACTCCGCATGACGCCGAGATGGCGGCGCGCAGCCTCATGGCGTTCTCCGTGGGGCTGATCGGGTTCATCGCGGTCAAGGTGCTGGCGCCGGGGTTTTACGCGCGCCAGGATACCCGTACCCCGGTGCGGTTCGGTGTCACCGCCATGGTTTCCAACATGGTCATGAACGTCGTGCTGGTCTTTCCGCTGGCCCATGCCGGGCTGGCGCTGTCCACGGCCCTGGCCTCCTTCATCAATTCCGGGCTGCTGTATCGCGCCCTGCGCCGGGAGGGTGTCTATCGGCCCGAGGCGGGCTGGGCGGCACTGCTCATGCGGGTGATGCTTGCGGGAGCGGTGATGGCGAGCGTGCTCTGGATCGGCAGCCATGATCTGTCCATGTGGTTCCCGCTGAGCGCCACGGAGCGGGCGACGAATCTGGTGGCGTGGATAGCGGCGGGCGGCATCACCTATTTCGTGAGCCTGTGGCTGCTGGGCCTGCGCTTCCATCATCTGCTGGTGCGGCATCGCGGGGACAAAGTGCCGGCGGTGCGGGGGGCTTCGGATGAAGGCATGCCGTGATGGCGCGCGAAACCGTTCACGGCGGGAACGGTTTTTTGTGAACCATCGCGGGCAACCGGGAGGAAAACCGCGGACACTCCGGTTAAAGTGCGCCTGACGATGTTGGTATACTTGCAAGATTTCAGGTCTGCCCTACAGCCAAACGATGGAATTGATCCGCGGTTACCACAATCTGCGCCCCAAGCACCGGGGCTGTGTTGCGACCATTGGCAATTTCGATGGCGTGCACCTCGGGCATCAGGCCGTGTTGGGGCAGCTGGCGGAAAAGGCCGCGGAATTGCATCTGCCCACCACGGTCATCATCTTCGAGCCCCACCCGCAGGAGTTCTTTCAGCCGGATGCGGCCCCGCCCCGTCTGACGCGCTTTCGCGAAAAACTGAAGGCCCTGCGCCGCTATTCGGTGGACCGGGTGCTGTGTCTGCGATTCGACCGGCAGCTTGCCGCCATGGCGGCGGAAGACTTCATCCGCCGGATTTTGGTGGAAGGACTGGGCGTGCAGTACCTGGTGATCGGCGACGATTTCCGCTTCGGCCGCGGGCGCCAGGGCAATTTCGGCATGCTCCAGGCGGCGGGCCGGGCGTACGGGTTCCAGGTGGTGAACATGCACACCTTCACCGTCGACGGCGAGCGGGTGAGCAGCACGCGCATCCGCGAGGCCCTGCGCCGGGGTGACCTGAGCGCCGCGGAAAAGCTGCTCGGGCGGCCTTATCGCATGTGCGGCCGGGTGGCGCACGGCGACAAGCGCGGGCGCTCCATCGGGTTTCCCACCGCCAACATCTTTCTGCACCGCCGCACCACGCCGGTGCAGGGTGTCTTTGCCGTCGAGGTGTTCGGCCTGGACAAGGAGCCCGTGGCGGGCGTGGCGAACGTGGGCACGCGCCCCACGGTGGACGGGCTGCGCAGCCTGCTGGAAATCCATCTGTTCGACTTCGATCAGGAGATCTACGGTCGCCATGTGTACGTGGATTTCCTGTGCAAGCTGCGCGACGAGAAGCGGTTTGCGAACTTCGAGGACCTCAGGGCGCAGATCGTGCGTGATGCGGACGAGGCGCAGCACTTTTTCCGGATGCGCTATGCCGCCGCGGACGAAGGAGCGGCGACCGACTAGTCAAAGATTTTTGTGGGCTCCGCCGAGGGGCCGTTTGTTCCCGCCGAAGTGACATGACTGACAAAGTGGATACCGTGACCGACTACAAACATACGCTGAACCTGCCCAAGACCGATTTTCCCATGAAGGCGAATCTGCCCCAGCGCGAACCGGAGATCCTCCGGCGCTGGCAGGAGACGGACTTGTACGCGCGGCTGCGCGCGGCCCGGCAGGGGGCGGAGAAATTCATCCTCCACGACGGTCCGCCCTACGCGAACGGCGAGATCCACATCGGCCACGCGGTGAACAAAGTGCTCAAGGACATCATCGTCAAGGCCCGCTCCATGGACGGCAAGGATGCGCCCTACGTGCCGGGCTGGGACTGCCACGGCCTGCCCATCGAGTTGCAGGTGGAGAAGAAGGTCGGCAAGGCGGGCTTCAAGGTGGATGCCAAGACCTTCCGCCAGGAGTGCCGCGCCTATGCCCGCAAGCAGGTGGAGCGGCAGCGCAAGGACTTCCAGCGTCTGGGCGTGATGGGCGACTGGGAGCGGCCCTATCTCACCATGGACTTCAAGTTCGAGGCCGACGAGGTGCGTGCCCTCGGGCGCATCATCGCCAACGGCCATCTGGACAAGGGCTCCAAGCCGGTGCACTGGTGCACCGACTGCGGCTCGGCGCTGGCCGAGGCGGAGGTGGAGTACGCCGACAAGACCTCGCCCGCCATCGACGTGCGCTTTCCGGTATTGGACGAAGCGGAACTGCTCGCGCGCTGCCACCATGTGCCGGGTAAGGATGGCGTGGGGCCGATCTCGGTGGTGATCTGGACCACCACGCCCTGGACGCTGCCCGCCAACCGTGCGGTGGCGGTCAATCCCGAACTCGATTACGTCGTGGTGCAGTGCGAAACCGATTCCCGCGGCCAGGAGCGGCTGCTGCTGGCGGATGCGCTGCTGAAGGATGCCATGGCGCGCTACGGCATCGAGCAGTATCAGGTGGTGGCCTACTGCCGCGGCTCCGACC
>Ga0265294_10009962_pt1 | contig 10882 bp, 2 predicted proteins | sample MunlanPumphouse3_FD_192504 | JGI IMG/M metagenome (GOLD analysis project Ga0265294, IMG submission 192504) | Groundwater microbial communities from a municipal landfill in Southern Ontario, Canada - Pumphouse #3 | ecosystem: Environmental > Aquatic > Deep subsurface > Groundwater | place...
CCTGACTGCAACGCACGTACCCGACGACGAGAAAGAGGCTACATGAAACAGACGCCGGAAACCATTATACTTGTGAATTTTGCCTGTGCGGACATTCAGTTGTTGGCGCGTGGCATTCGTAGTGAGGGCATCTACACGATGGTCATGCCCTACACTGTGAGCAAAGAGCGGATCATGGCTGAGAAGCCGTCCGGGCTGATATTCTGTCACGATGGGGAGCCGGCTGCGGCGACGGCGCCCTTGGCGGCGCTGGGTCTACCGACGACGACTGCGAGCAGCCGGACTCCGGTCGCCGAGTTGACGGCGTTCTGCAAGGAGCGTTGCGGCTGTCATGGCAGCTGGCGGATGGCGTCCTTTATCGATGATGCGGTCAAGGACATTCGTGAGCAAGTGGGTGACAGCCGGGTGGTATTGGGCCTTTCTGGTGGTGTAGACTCTTCCGTGGTTGCAGCGCTGGTGCATCGTGCCATAGGCGACCGCCTGACCTGTGTGTTTGTCAATCATGGCTTGCTGCGTAAGAACGAAGCCGAGATGGTGCAGGAGATTTTTGCGCGCAACTTCAGCATGAATCTGTGTTATGTGGACGCATCGAAGCGCTTTTTGGACAAATTGGCTGGCGTAGCTGACCCGGAGCAGAAGCGCAAGATTATTGGCAAGGAGTTCATTGATGTCTTTGCCGAGGCCGCCCGCGAGATTGGCGCGCCATTCCTTGGCCAGGGCACGATCTATCCGGATATTTTGGAGAGCATTCCGATGGATGGCAATCCCGCCGGGGTGATCAAGAGTCATCACAACGTAGGCGGGCTGCCGGAAGATTTGCATTTCAAGCTGGTCGAGCCGTTGGAGCGCCTGTTTAAGGACGAAGTGCGTGTGGTAGGTCGGTTGCTGGGTTTGCCTAGCGAGTTGATTGATCGTCATCCATTCCCGGGGCCCTCGTTGGGTGTTCGCCATGTGGGGCCCATCTGCCGGGATACTCTCGCGATGCTACGTGAGGCCGATGCGATTGTGACGGACGAGCTGATCAAGGCTGACTGGTATCACAAGACCTGGCAGACCTTTGCTATTTTTGTTCCGGTCAAGACCGTCGGCATCAAGAATCACCAGCGCAGCTACGACTACGTGATAGCCATTCGTTCCATCAACAGCGTGGATGCGGTGACGGCGCAGGTTGTGCGCCTGCCATGGGAACTGCTGGAAAAGATGTCCGAGCGGATTGTGCACGAAGTCAATGGGGTGAATCGCGTGGTTTATGACATCACGGCGAAACCGCCGGGCACCATTGAGTGGGAATAATGCCGCCTACTGTTGTGCCAGTGCGACAGTAACAAATAAGCAAAAAGCCCGCATGGACCATCGGTTCATGCGGGCATTTTGCTTATCGGAGCCTACAGCCAGGAGAAGAGGGCTTGTTATCGCCCAAGGGCTGGCAGAGGTATTGGCTTGGCCTGGTAAGGCATCGCGGTCTGGTCAGTCATTGCCGTCCATGCGGCGGACGGGGAAGCGCATACGCAGATCACGCATATAGTCGTCGTAGCGGCGTTTTTCCTCGGCCTTTTCGAGGGTCTTGCGGATGTCATCGCGCAGCTGGCTGGTCAGCTCTGGGACGCCGCCTTTTTCGTAGTCGATGAGTTGGACGAAGAAGACGCTTTTTTCGAAATCGATGGGCTTGGTGGCGACTTGACCTCTTTCCATGTTGGTTACGGCGTTGACGAGCCGCTGGTCGATATCGCAGAGCCAGCCCTGATCGCCGCCGCCGGCCGCGTTGGCTCCTTCCGAATACTCTTTGGCGAGATCTGCGAAGGGCGTCCCCTGGGCGATTTTGCTGGCGACTTCTTTGCAGACATCGTCAAAGCGGTTGAGGAACCGGCCATCTTTCTTGAGTTGGATGACTGCCAGGCGGTAGCGGGTGGGGGTGCTGAGTTTTTCGGGGTATTCGCGGTAGTAGTTGTCGATTTGCAGGTCGGATATCTGTAGGCCCTTGGTGACGCGTTCGCGTAGAAGCAGTTCGACGGCGAGGTCTTTGGTGACTTTTTCCTGGAAGTCTTTCATGCTGAGGCCTTCGGCGAAGAGACGTTCTTCAAATTGTTTGAGATTGCCGCCGGTGGTATCCTTGACGATTTCATCAATGCGAGATTGTAGGAAGGTCTGGGGGATTTTGGCCTCGATACGTTTGAAATCAAGATAGACCAGTTCGCGGTCGATCATATCATCAAGGATTTGTTTGCGCAATGCGATAACACGGCGACGGAGTTCATCGCCGCTGAACTCCTGCTGGAGTCTTTTTTCACTGTTGGCGGAGCGCATTTGGACATCAAGGGCGGTGATGACCTCATCGCCGACGATGGCCAAGAGGGCGTCGCCGAAGCTGCCCTGCGCAAAGGACTGTATGGCGATGCAGCAGAGAACGGCACAAAGGAAGGCGCTTTTTTTTATCATTGGGTCTTCTTTCGCTGGGAACAAACACGGTGGCCACGGCGTAGGAGACAACGTCGTCGCGGGTGGCCTAGGGACCGCTGGATAGCGACGCATGCGAGAGAGCTCATAATCTAGCTCCCCTGCCGCTGATTTGCTATGGGGAAGTGGGGCAAGGTGCGTACTGTGGTGTATTCGGTCACCCATTGAGAATGGCCGGCTTCAGGGGACGCCAAGGACCAGTGGGACTGATTGGCGGCGGGGCGCTGGGGCGAGGACTCACGTCTCACGTCTCACGACTCATGGCCGGGACTGTGGGGACTTTCGGGACCGTGGGGAATGACGCTTTGGACACCAAGGACTGATTGGGGACTTCCTGGACTTCGGGGACCGGTTGCTTGATACCCGGGGCGTCCTACCGCGGCAGAGAGGCAAGGTGTGCGTCAATTATCAATGGGTGACCGATTACCTGTGGTGTAAGCGGTCACCCATTGATAATTGAGCCATAGAGCTTCTGGCTGAGTCAAACGTGTCCGTTTCCCTGGCCGCGAAGCGGCAGAAGGGCTGCAAGCGCGAAACATACCAGCCCAAGGCAAGCGGCGCCGAAGGCGCGCGCCGCCCTGGGTAGCGCGCCATATTGGTCCGTGTTCCTCAGCCTCTTTGGCTCCAGTCGGCTAAGCTGACTGGAGCCAAAGAGGCAATGGAACTCACTTGCTTACCTGTGGTTGACTTCGGCGGCATGTTTGGCCGCCATTATCAATGGGTGACCGCTTACCACTGTGGTAATGGCTAACTCATAGGGAAGTCTTGTGCTGCTGGGGGGGGGCATATCTATGGCGTGAGGCATGCCCGAATAAAAGGGGCGTCAGCCGCTGGCAGACTGACGTCCCTGATTGTTGTTATTGATTTTGAAATGGGCTAGGGGGACAGATACAGGTTATTCTTCTGGGGCGAGGAACAGCCAGTAGGCGGGTCCGGGTAGTAGTGTTTGTGCGCGGACGTAGTTGCCATTGCGCCATTCCCAAGCGGTGACATCTTCGGGGACCGGTATTTCGTGTCGTGGTCCCGTGAAGGTCCATTCGCCGGGGGTGAGTGCCGGGATTGCCGGTTCTTGGGTTGCGCAGAACACGCCGCGCAGCGGTGGCGCGGTGGCTGGATCGGCGCAGAAGCCCCAGAAAGCGCTGCACATGGGGGCTTCGCCATCGGTGATGACCATGGCGAAGTTGACATTCTTGGTGCTGGTGGTGCTCGACGCGACAGTGACGACCTTGAAGCGAAGCATAGCCGTGAGGCCGGCCTGGGTGCTTGGGGTAATGCTGTCGAAGGGCAGGAAGATGGCATTCCAGCCGGTCTGCCAAGCGTAGCCGGGGTTGTCGTAGGCGAAGGACCAGGTTTCGAGGTGGGCTTCGGCGCCGGGTAGTCCGGAGAGGGCCTTGTGGAGGCCGTCGAGGGTGATGGTGAGGTTGAAGTCGCCGTCGTCGTCGACCAGTTCAAGGAGATTGCTGATGGTGTAGGTTTTGGCGTCCACGCGGGTCAGGGCCAGTTGCGGGCAAGCTGTGCCGGCGAAGGTCAAGGTGATGTTGTCGAGGGTGAACTCGCCATCGACGATGTTGTCACTGAAGGTGATGGTGAGACTGTCGGTATCACCGGGTTTGGCGGGCATGTCGCTGACGGTGACGGTGAGCGGCGTAGTGTCGATCTGCAGTGGCAGGGTGACATCGGCGGCTTGGTTTCCAGCCGGGTCGCTGATGGTCAGCACGAGCGTGTAGTTGCCGCCGTCGCGCAGATCGACGGGAATGGACGTCTGGAGTGGCTCCTCGGCTGTGTGGTCGTTCTGGTACAGTGCGATGAGGTTTTCCGAGCCTTCCACGCTATAAGACAGATCGACATGCACGGGTCGTTCCGAGAGCAGGAAGGCCAGGGAGAGTTCCTCGTCGTCAGCCAGCCAAGTGATGCCATCCGTTGCGGAAAGGCCGTGGTCGGGAGCCAGAACCAGATTTGCGGCGACCGGCGCGGTGTTATCGATGAGGACCGTCTGCGCAAGCGTTGTGCTGTTGCCGGCCTGATCGGTGGTGGTGATGACCAGGTCGTGGCTGCCCTCGGCGAGGAGGAAGGCCAGTGCGAATGCCTGGTCGTCGCCCTCGCAGGTCTTGGTGGCCAGGATGGTCTGCCCCTTGCTGATGGTGACCGTCAGTTGTTTTTCGGAGAGATCGCCGTTGAAGGTGATCGAGGTCTCTGTGGCCAACTGGGTGATGAAGTCGCCGGCGGTGCCGGTGTCAGGAGTCATGGTGAGATTGGTCGTGGTGGGCAGCGTGTTGTCGATGACGACTGTCTGTTCAAGTGTCGTGCTGTTGCCGGCCCGATCCGTGGTGGTGATAACCAGGGCGTGGCTGCCTTCGGCCAAGTTGAAGGCTAGTGCGAAGGCCTGGTCGTCGCCGGTGCAGACTTTCGTGCCCAGGACGGTTTCGCCTTCGCTGATGGTTACAGTCAGGAGTGTCTCGGGGAGGGTACCGCTGAGGGTGAGGTCGGCATCGGCCGCCAGCTGGGTGATGAAGTCGCCGGGAATGCCGGTGTTGGGGGCGATGGCCAGATTGGTGAGGGCTGTCGGCGCGGTGTTGTCGATGACGATGGTCTGTTCGAGCGTCGTGCGGTTGCCGGCGACATCCGTGGTGGTGATGACCAGGGCGTGCGTGCCCTCCGTGAGGAGGAAGGCCAGGGCGAAGGCCTGGTCGTCGCCAGTGCAGGTCTTGGTGGCTAGGACGGTGTCTCCCTCGCTGACGGTGACGATCAGCAGCTTCTCGGGCAGCGTGCCGCTGAGGGTGAGTTCGGCGTCGGCCGGGAGCTGGGTGATGAAGTCGCCGGCGGTGCCGGTGTCAGGCGCGATGGCCAGAGCCGTGGTCGCGCCTGGCGCGGTGTTATCGACCACGACATTGGCCAGTTCGTTGTCGCTACTATTTCCGGCGGCGTCAGTAAGTCGGACGACGAAAGTGTAGGTCTCGTCGGGCAGGTAGGGCAGGGCCGCGTTGAAGGCCGTGTCGTCATCCTGACCGTACTGGTGGCTCCCGAGAGAGATGAGGCCCTCGGCGGTATCGCGGAACCACTCGGCCTTGAGGCCCTTTTCGGGCAGGGTGCCGGTGAGGAAGAGCACGGGGGCTTCGGCCACGCGCAGGAGCGCGCCGAGTGCGGGCGGGGCATTCTGGCTGGTGATGAGATCGCTGTCGTAGCGCCCGGTGTCGGGGCTGATGTCCAAGTCGGCCATGAGAGCCGGCGTTGTGTTATCAATGACAACGGTCTGGTTGAGGACGGTTTGGTTGCCGGCCAAGTCCGTGGTGGTGATGACCAAGGCGTGGCTGCCTTCGGCGAGGAGGAAGGCCAGCGCGAAGGCCTGGTCGTCGCCGGCACAGACTTTCGTAGCCAAGACGGCTTGGCCCTCGCTGATGGTGACGGTCAACAGCTTCTCAGGCAGGTCGCCGCTGAGAGTGAGTTGTGCATCGGCAGCCAGTTGGGTAATGAAATCGCCGGCGGTGCCGGTGTCGGGCGCGATGGCCAGACCGGTGGTAGCGGCTGGCGCCGTGTTGTCGATCACGACGGTCTGGTTGAGGACCGTGCTGTTGCCGGCAGGGTCCGTGGTGGTGATGACCAGGGCATGGTTGCCTTCGGCGAGGTTGAATGCCAAGGCGAAGGCCTGGTCGTCGCCCTCGCAGGTCTTGGTGCCCAAGACGTTTGCGCCTTCGGCGACGGTGACAGTCAGCAGCTTCTCGGGGAGGGTGCCGCTGAGGGTGAGCTGCGCGTCGGCCGCGAGCTGGGTGAGGAAGTCGCCGGCGCCGCTAGTGTCGGGCGTCATGGCCAGGGCGGTGATGGCGTTGGGGGCCGTGTTGTCGATGACCACGCTTTGCTGCTTGACGGAGGTATTGCCGGCAAGGTCAACGAGGGTGACTTCGAGGTCGTGTGCACCTTCGGCAAGATCGAAAGAGAAAGTGTGGAAAGTCACGGCGTCGAGTTGAATAAGTGGTTGTGCAGCGCCGTCAAGGCTGGTCAAGATGATGACGGGCACTTCGCTGCTTTGGACTCTGATTTCGAAGGAGCTGCCCTGTGAAACAAAGTCGTGGTTGCTGCTGCCGCTGTCGGGCGTCATGGTGAAGGTTGCAAATGACGGCGCCGTGTTGTCTATCAGGAAGGCATATTCACTAGTAGTGCTGTTGCCAGCCAGATCGGTGATGGTGGCTGTGATGATGTAGCGGCCTTCACCGATGCCGGTGGCGCCGAAAGTGAAACCTGTGAGGTCATCAGCGGCGAAGGTCTTGGTCCCGCCGAGGTCGGTGGCGGCGCGGCTAACGCTGGCCGCACAGCTGACGTCAACGCGGCTGGGCTTTTCCGTGACTTGGGCGCTGAAAGTCAGGGTTTCGTCGATGGCGAGTTGAGTGATCCAGTCGCCAAAATCTTCACCGGTATCGGGTTCGATGCCGCCGTCGATGAGGGCTTGTGGCGCGGTGTTGTCGATGACCAGCGAGAGCTGTTGTTCGGTGCTGTTGCCGGCTTCGTCCTTGACCAGCAGGGTGAGTGTATAGCTTCCCTCTGGCAGGTTGAAGGCGATGTTCATGGCGCTGTTGCCCTCTTCGGGGACGAAGATATCGTCGGAGAGGGTACTGCGGTCGCCGCCGGCAGCGGGCTCTACGAAGAGCTGGTAACTGCAGGGCAGTTCTGGCAGGGTGCCGGCGAGGGTGAGATCGTCATCAGTGGCCAGTTGGGTGATGCGGTCGCTGGCAGACAGACCGGTGTCGGGCGTCAGGGTCAGATTGGCGATAGTCGCTGGTGGGGTGACGTCATTGCCCCAGGCGACCGAGCGTAGGCCGGTGCCGCTGGTGCCGAGGACGTCCTTGACGCCCGATGCGTCATAGCGCAGGGAGTAGAAGTCTACGACAGCCGGTAGGACGCCCAAGCCCTTGATGAAGAATTCGCCGATATTGACGGGGTCCTGGACAATGTCGATGTCGGCGGGCAGGTTAATAACCTGGCCGTTTTTCTTGAGACGCAGGCCGGCGGTGGTGACGGTTTCAGGGTCAATATTGCCCAGGAAGCTGAGCTTGACGTCGAATTCGCCTTCCATGCCGGCTTCGGGAACGATGCGTTCCATGCTGAAGAGGCTGGGGGCGACGCCGTTGCTGCCACCGAAGTCGTACTGGCGGACCCACATGAGCTGCTTGCCAACGGCACCGAAGAAGCCTTCGGGATCGGCAATGCCAGCGCATTGGACGGTGAGGACGAAGAAGCCGTCCTGGCTGGTGAAGGCGCTCAGGCCGGAAATGACGTAGCTAAGCTCGAACTCATCTTCGGCATCGGCAATGATGGTCAGTTCGGCGGCGAGTTCAGCGGGGGTGATGAGCACGCCCTGGCGGCGGAGAGTCATGTCGTCGGTGGTGAAAGTGGCCGGGTCGATCTTGGTATTGAACATCACTGTGACTTCATCGACATCGCCAGCGACAATGTAGTTGTTGACATCTTCGTTGTTGGAGCTGAAAGCGGCGAACTGGGTGACTCTGACGGCAGCGTCGGGGAGCTTGGTCAGCGCGACGGTGTAGCTGTAGGTGCCGACGCTGAGGTAGTCGATCACATGCAGTTTGTTCTCATTGATGGGGTCGGCGCCATCGGGGATGGTGCGGTCAGTCTGCCAGCAATTGCGGAAGGGCAGTTCGATGTCGGCGCGAGTGGGGGTGTCGTTGCGGAAGGTTGCGGCGACTTCATAGCGTCGTTCGCCTGGGACAGCGTCGGCGTTGGCGGGGTCGTCCATGGCGATGTAGTGCCAGCCGGGCTGGAGCGCCTCAATCTCGAAGGTTACTGTGGGTGGATCGGCGTTGAGATTGAAGGTCGGCCCGCTGATGATTGTGTGGTTGCTGGTGAGGACTTCGGCGCTTTGGGCGTTGTCCTGGAACCAGATGGTATCTGGCGTATCTGCGGCATCAACAAAGTCATTGACCAGGAAGATGGTGGTATCGCGGTCTAGGGCTTTGCCGCTGCGGATGAGTTCGTGGATGTCCACGGACTCAATTAGACTGAGCTCGGGGTTGCCGTTGCTGTTGAGGTGGGAGTACTTGGCTTCCATGTCGATGAAGTGTCCAAGCAGGGAGCTGGTGAGCCACCATTGAGCGAGGCCGGTGGTCTTGGGCTGGATGTCGCCGAGGTTGACCTGGCCCAATGGCGCGTTGTTGGGCTGGCCGTTGAGCATGGACGCTTCGGTATTGTAGTCCCAGAGGGCGAACTCAATGAGCAGTCCCTTTTCGTTGTCGATGATCTTGGGCTGGCCCGAGTCGATACGGAAGTTTTTGGCGATGCCGAAGCCGTCGTTGTAGACCAATGCGGAGAGTTCGGCCGGGTAGGACGGCTCGATGACAGTTCTGGTGAGCGGGTCGTCGCCAAGCACGTCGCGCTGCAGGAAGTAGTGTATTTGCAGGTTTGGGCTCGGGTTGACGGTGAGGGTGCTGGGGGTGAGTTCGATGGTCGCCGTTGCGCCGGAGAAAGGATTGATGTAGGTGAGGGTGCCGCCGAAATTGTAGACGACGGGTGTTTCGGGGGCGGCGCCGCGTTCGGGGATGAAGCGCACCATGGCGGAGCCAGTGGCCTTGGCGGCGAGGGTGCCGGTGCCGTCAATGGCGGTGATGCCGTTGAACTTGTCGTTCAGGGTGAGGACCTCAAACAGGTCGGTGCAGTCTTCGCCGGTGGCGTTGGTGACCTTGACCGTCAGGCCGAGGGCGGTGATCGGCAGGGTTTCGTGCCCGTTGGTCATGGTCAGGGTGCCGTCAAAAGCCTCGCGGGTCATGCTGATCTTCTGCTTGATTTCCAGAGTGACCTTGGCGCAGACCGAGGGCGAGTTTTTCGATTGTTCTTCGGTGTAGGCATATTGGGCCTTGACCAGCTCGTAAACGTTTTCGTAGCCGGCGTTTTGGGCGTCCGTTTCACATTGCACAATGTTTTCGTTGATGCCAAGGAGTTTGGCCAGGCTGATGATGGGGTCGCCATTGCCGTCGGTGTCACCGGGCAGATCGGCGCCGGGGCCGCCGGGCAGGCTTTGCCAGTAGGCCATGGTGCGGTTCCAGCGGGCGACGAAGGCAGCAAGGTCTTCGAGGGTCACGTTGTCTGGCAGCACCGCGAGGAGCTCGGGGGCGTTTTCGGCGATGACCGGCGCGATGCCGTCGGGGCCGGCGATGGTGAGTTGCTTGAAGACTTTGTTAAAGGCGCTGAGTTGGGCGTTTTCAGCTTCCAGCCAGATATCGTCGCCGTAGTATTCGATGAGGGCCTCGGCGTGGTGGCCGGCTTGACGGTAGCCGATGAAGGCGATGTCCTGGGCTTCCTCAACCCAGCTGGGAGCGCCGGTGGCGCGGGTGCCACGGGTGCTGGATTCGCTGAAGCCGTCGCTCATGCCGGGGACGGGCCAGGGGGTTGGCGGCTTGCCGTCGAGGCCGTCGCAGGCACTCATAAAGCCGCGGATACAGCCGAGGATATTGGCAAATTTGCCATAGGTGCCTTCGGCGACGCAGCCGAGGCCGGCCAGGGTTGCATCGGTGCCAATGTTGACCCAGCCTTCGACGCCGTTATCATAGTTTTGGACTAGACTGATAATGGCGTCAACGACGCCAAGGACGCAGCCGATTGGCAGGAAGCCTAGACCACATTTTAGGGCGGAGCTGAGCAGGCCGTTTTGGCAGGGTATGCAGCTTTCAGGCAGAGAGGGCAACGAGGGGATGGTTGGCTGGGTGACCCAGGCAGAGCCGATGTACGGCACGCCCGGAGAGAAGCCGCCGCCGCCACCGCCACCGCCGCCCCAGTTTGCGGGCGGGCAAATGCGTAGCTGCATTTGTTTTTCATAGCGGTGCCATTTGAAGTCTTTGCCGCATTCGTAGTAGTACACGGTGACCGAGCTGGTTGTGCAGGGGTCTTCGGTACGGGTTGCGGATGCGGCGCGGCGGACGATGACGGGCAGGACAACAGCTTGTTGTGGCAGCAGCGTCTGTCCATCGTCTGGCTGGGTGCACTCAAAGGTGAAGCTGCCGGCGTTGTAGAAGTCCAGGCGGACGTTATGGGCGGCGATGAGGCCCTCGTTAGTGAGCACGGCGTTGACCATGCGAGTGGTACCGGGGAGCATATCGGTGAAGTTGGTGGGCATGTCTGTGCGTACGACTGGCATGGGCACATTGGTTTCATAGACGACGGTGAGGACGACCTCGTATTCGTCTTCGATTTCTGTGGGGACGACGTCCCATTTGTAGGAGATGGCCTGGAAACTGAGGAAGAGCTCGACGGTGGCTTGCTGGCCGGGGGCGATGTCAATGATGTCCGTGGCGCTTTCATGCTGATCGGCGCTGATGACGACCTGGGCTTTGCCGACGGGGATGTTTTCGATGATGCAGAAGGCGTCCTCGCCGGTATTGCCGGTGCCGAGGATGGCGCCGGTGTAGGGGTTTTTGACGGTGACGGT
>Ga0265294_10009963_pt1 | contig 10882 bp, 11 predicted proteins | sample MunlanPumphouse3_FD_192504 | JGI IMG/M metagenome (GOLD analysis project Ga0265294, IMG submission 192504) | Groundwater microbial communities from a municipal landfill in Southern Ontario, Canada - Pumphouse #3 | ecosystem: Environmental > Aquatic > Deep subsurface > Groundwater | place...
ATGGCTGTCGTTTGTACTTGGACACATCACCGATGCCAAACCTTCGCAGTACGTCAATCTGCTTCCGGCAAACTTCAAACCCGAATTGTTTGAGTAAAAGTCAAGATGCGGTTGGCGGGGTGGATACCAACATATTAATAACAATAGAGAACCACTTGAATGAAAACATCAGAAAAGTAGCGACACAAAATTACAAAATTTTTTTTGTAAAACAAATAGCTCTAATGTTTGAAAAGAAAGTCTAACTTTGCACTTTTTTTTAATAGACGCAAAAATGAAGAAAGGTATTGATTTTCGCCCTCAAATATTTGAGGCACTAAAGCATTATTCCAAAGAGAAATTCATGTCAGACCTGATGTCAGGTGTCATTGTAGGCATTGTGGCATTACCATTAGCCATTGCCTTTGGTATAGCTTCGGGAGTCAGTCCCGAAAAAGGCATCATAACAGCCATCATAGGTGGATTTATTGTTGCTCTGCTGGGAGGAACTAACGTTCAGATTGGAGGTCCCACAGGTGCATTCATCATCATCGTTTATGGCATCATACAGAATTTTGGTTTTGAGGGATTGGCTATTGCCACGGTTGTGGCAGGTATTATTTTGGTTATCATGGGCATACTTAAACTCGGAACCGTAATTAAATTTATTCCCTACCCCATTGTTGTCGGATTCACAAGCGGTATTGCAATAACCATTTTTACAACCCAGATGAAAGACCTTTTCGGATTGCATATTGACAAAGTTCCGGCCGACTTCGTTTCCAAATGGATTTGTTATTTTCAACACCTCAACACTATCAACATTTGGTCTTTGCTCGTAGGCTTGGCAAGCATTCTGATTATCGTTCTTGCACCCAGATTTTCAAAAAAAATTCCGGGATCGCTCATCGCTATTGTGCTTATGACTACGATAGCATACATACTGCGCAACTTTTGCAACGTCAGCGGAATTGAAACCATTGGCGACCGGTTCACAATTAATGCCTCCTTGCCGACACCGGAGCCTATCAAGTTCAACATGGAATCGATTAACTTACTGCTGCCGTCTGCTTTTACAATTGCCTTATTAGGAGCCATCGAATCGTTGCTCTCAGCTACCGTTGCCGATGGTGTCACCGGCGACAAGCATAATTCCAATACCGAACTGATAGCTCAGGGAGCAGCCAATATTATCGTCCCGATATTTGGAGGTATTCCCGTAACCGGTGCCATAGCACGTACCATGACCAACATCAACAACGGCGGAAAAACACCCATCTCAGGCATTATTCATGCTTTTGTGCTTTTACTAATTCTTCTCTTTTTAGGACCACTTACCAAACACATTCCAATGTCGTGTTTAGCAGGTGTTCTAATCATTGTATCATACAACATGAGCGGATGGCGTACCTTCCGTTCTCTGATGAAAAACCCCAAAAGCGATGTCTCAGTACTTTTAATTACTTTTTTCCTGACAGTGATATTCGACTTGACCATTGCTATTGAAGTTGGTCTGCTGATTGCCATGCTACTGTTCATGAAACGTGTTGCCGAAACCACTCATGTGTCGGTCGTAAAGGATAGTATCGACCTCTCTAACGAAAGCGAAATACATCACGACAAAGAAGTACTCACCTTGCCGGAAGGCGTGGAAGTTTACGAAATTGACGGACCTTTCTTTTTCGGTGTTGCCAGCAAATTCGACGATGTGATGCACAGCATTGGCAAACAAGCCAAACTGCGAATCATTAGAATGCGTAAAGTTCCATTCATGGACTCAACAGGATTGCACAACCTCGAAAACCTTTATCGAATGTCAAAAGATGAAGGCATCACTCTGATTCTTTCCGGTGTCAACAAAAGTGTAAGAGATGTTCTAATCAATCGGAATTCGATAAAAAAGTCGGAGCCGAGAACATTTGCAGCGACATCAATGAAGCTGTTTCAAAAGCATGGGAACTGTCGGGCGCACAAGTTAAGACAGACATGGATTAAAAAAACAGTCGGAACCTTCGTCCCGACTGTGTCATTCAATTCACTCACACTGATACAACAGCGTAATTCTTATACGTATTCGGTTGTCCATACATTGGACAACCGATTTACTTTATACCCATTTCGTATGCTTTTTGCAATTCAGGATTACCCTTAATTTCGCCTTTGTGCCTTGCCCGCACGGTACGCCTCTTCCATGTCGCGATAGGTGCCATAGTAGTCGCAAAACGGCTGGTGAATGAGCAGCAAATCAACGTAATCGGTCTGCAATTTACACAGCGATTCGTCAATAGAAGCGGCGGCTTTGGCTTCGCCTGCGTTGCTAATCCATACTTTAGTGGTGATAAAAAGTTAGCTACGCAACACACCGCATTTCTTAATAGCATTGCCAACACCTTCTTCGTTGAAATAAGCCTGCGCCGTATCAATCGAGCGATAACCCACACGAATTGCATTGAGTACGCAACGTTCTGTTTCTTCGGGCGGAGTCTGATAAACGCCATAACCGAGAATCGGCATCTCTATGCCGTTGCTTAATTTTACATTTTGCATAATCATAAATTGTTAAAGTGCAAAAATATAACGTGAATACGGAATGAAGAAGACCCGAATTACGTTTTCCATACCATTTTTACGCTCCTCGGATAAGCAACGCTTCCATCGCATCAAAATTAATTATCGTGCCTTTCCCTGAATGAAAGGTGATAATTCCGTCACGCACCATTTCCGAAATCGCTCTTGACAAAGAAGGTCGCTCCACGCCGATATAACCGGCAAGTGAAGCCACACTCCTATCCAATTCAAATGCTCCCTTTTTCTCCCGTGAGAGCAGATAATAGGCGACTTTCGCCTTAATGCCTTTTTGAGCAAAAATCTTCAATCTTTCAGAAATATTTTGCATCTGATTGGCATTAAAATCCATAAAACCACGCATAAATCCGGCACACTTTGCCATTTGCTTCTCAACCGCCTCTTTTGAAATATAGATTACTTCACATTCTTCCAACGCAATTACGTCAACAGGAAAACTGTTGTCATCGGCAAACAAAAAGGCTGCTGCAAGTGGAAATGGTGCAGATATGTCATTCATCGGAAGCGTGAGACCCGAACTTGATACTATTTCCGTTCTAACTTTTCCACGAATTAACATAACAAGACGCGTAACTTTATCACCTTGATAAGCAATATATTCATCTCGCTTGAAATTTTTTACGGTATGCGAAATGGTGCATTGCAATTTTTCAATCTCTGCTGCCGGCTTTTCACGACATAGGGTACAAAAGAATAACAAATCTTGCTTTTCCATAATTTTTTTTGCAAAAATAATAATTTTTTTGATTGGTAACATTTGTTACGGATTATATTGCGTATCGTAAATACTTTTACCGAAAAATAAGAAACAACAGTTATGAAAAGAAAAATCATTTCAATAGACGAGCAACTTTGCAATGGTTGCGGTTCTTGCGTAGAAGGGTGCCACGAAGGTGCGCTTCAACTTATTGACGGAAAGGCACGTATTGTAAGCGAGCTTTATTGTGACGGGTTGGGAGCCTGCATTGGTGAATGTCCAACCGGAGCGATTAAAATCGAGGAACGTGATGTTGAGCCTTATAATGAAACGGCTGTTATGGAACGTATCTCGTCCAAAGGTGAAAAAACAATCGTTGCACATCTGAAACATCTGAAAGACCACGGCGAGAAAGAATATTTTGTACAAGGTATTGATTATATCCGTGAACACAACCTGAATGTTGACATAAGTTCGCTGACCAATGCAGAGTCAAAAATGGCATGTGGCTGCCCCGGCTCAATAGCTCGTTCATTTGCTGCTTCGACTGCAACTGCTGTCGTTTCGGAAGATAATGTGCCGCAGTCGCAACTTACGCATTGGCCTGTTCAACTTCATCTTTTAAATCCTGAAGCAGGATATTTCACCGGCGAAGATGTTGTTTTGGCGGCAGATTGCACAGCCTTCGCTTTCGGCGATTTTCATAACAGATTTTTAAAAGGAAAGAAATTGGCTATCGCTTGTCCGAAATTGGATAGCAACAAAGAGGAATATGTCGAAAAAATTACTAAAATGATTGATTCAGCCAAAATAAACACTCTGACCGTTGTTATTATGGAAGTTCCTTGTTGCGGAGGCTTAATGCAGATAGCGAAAATGGCTGCCGACAAAGCAATGCGGAAAGTGCCTATTAAGCAGGTCATAATCGGACTTCAAGGAGAGGTAAAAAATGAAACTTGGGTTTAACCTTAAAATTATATTATTATGAGTATGTTTTGTTATCAATGTCAGGAAGCAGCCGCCGGAAAAGGCTGCACTGTAAAAGGAGTTTGTGGCAAAGAGCCTCAAACAGCATCATCAATGGATTCTTTGCTTTACATTGTTCGTGGTATAGCCATTGCGAACAACGAGCTTCGCAAAAAAGGCAATGCCGATAATAAGGCAAGCCGGTTTATCCTTGATGCATTATTCTGTACTATTACCAATGCCAATTTTGATATTGCTGCTATCGAAGAACGTATCAAAAAAGGTGTTGAGATTCGTAACGAGCTTATCGGAACAGCTGAAAAGAGGGGTATCGCATTGCCGAATGTCGATGAGTTACACAAAACGCCACACTTGCCGGTTGGCGTTTTGGCTGAAGAGAATGAAGATTTACGCTCGCTGAAACAGTTGGTTATTTACGGTGTAAAAGGTGCTGCTGCTTACGCTGAACATGCTCTCAACCTCGGTTATGAAGACCTTTCGATTTATGAAGGTCTTGAAACGGCACTTGCTGAAATTTCTCGCCACGACATTGGGGCTGACGAATTGGTAAATCTTGTTCTTGGTGTCGGACAGCTCGGTGTCAAGACAATGGCGATGCTTGACAATGCCAACACCTCAACGTATGGCAATCCTGAAATTACCAAAGTAAATATCGGCGTGCGTAAAAATCCTGCCATTCTTATTTCGGGACACGACTTACGCGATATGCAGGATTTGTTGGAACAAACCGAAGGAACGGGTGTAGATGTTTATACTCACAGTGAGATGTTGCCGGCACATTATTACCCTGCCTTTAAAAAATATGCCCACTTTGCAGGCAATTATGGCAGTGCGTGGTGGAAACAAACCGATGACTTTGAATCTTTTAACGGTCCTATTCTGTTTACGACCAACTGCATTGTACCTCCTCGTTCGACCGCTACATACATCGACAGGGTTTATACTACCGGCTCTGCCGGATTTCCCGGATTCCCGCATATTGCAAACAGAGAACAGGGAAAGTCGAAAGATTTTTCGGTTATCATAGAACACGCCAAACGCTGTGCTCCGCCTAAGGAGATTGAAACCGGCGAAATTGTCGGAGGTTTTGCCCACGCACAAGTCTTGGCTCTTGCCGACAAGGTGGTAGATGCCGTTAAATCGGGTGCCATTCGTAAATTTGTGGTGATGGCAGGCTGTGACGGTCGCATGAAAAGTCGCAGCTACTATACCGACTTTGCCGAAGCATTACCAAAGAACACAGTTATTCTCACCGCCGGTTGTGCAAAATATCGCTACAACAAGCTTCCGCTTGGCGATATTGGCGGCATTCCACGCGTTTTGGATGCCGGACAGTGCAACGACAGCTATTCGTTGGCTTTGATTGCCCTCAAGCTGAAAGAAGTCTTTGGTTTGGACGACATTAACCAATTGCCTATCGTTTATAATATTGCATGGTACGAGCAAAAAGCCGTGATTGTTTTATTGGCATTGCTTTCTCTTGGAGTAAAAAACATTCATCTCGGTCCTACCCTTCCGGCTTTTCTTTCGCCCAATGTTGCCAAAGTCCTGATAGAAAAGTTCGGCATCGGAGGAATTACAACCGTTGACGAAGATATGAAGTTGTTTATGTAATCCTGAAAAATTTCTGTCATAAAAAAAAGGGTGCTTGAAGTTTTATAATTTCAGGCACCTAAAATTTCAAATAAGAAGTGCAACCTATTGATGTTCTTTTGTTTCGCTACGCTTCACAAAAGAACATCAATAGGTTGCAAATAGCAATAACAAAAAAAAGAGACTTTATTTTTGATAAAGTCCCTTAAGATTAATTAATTTTGCGTTGCTATGATGTACAAACAATTAACCTCGGAGCAAAGGTATGTAATTTCTGCCATCCGGCATACGCTCAACGACAAGCGACAGCCCGTAAACAGCGAAAAACAAAGCATTGCCTATCTTAAATAGGATAAGCATAGACCAACGTCCGCCGGAAGTTGACGGTAAACGCTTTGGTGATTGGGAAATGGATACTATTGTAGGACATAAGAACAAAGGAGCCATAGTCCGGCTACCAAGCTATTGTCCTTGACGGAACAAAGCATGCTTATGGAAAAAATTGCTGTTTATCAATTACAAACAAGCAACCCATACAAACATGTGACCCCGCAGGGGTCGTTGGCAGCTGTGTCATAAATTTCAGGCTATAGATATGCGACCCCTACGGGGTCATGTCAGGAAATTTATAAGCTGATAAGGCAAACCCAAAATTGTTGCAAAGCAACAATGCAGACCAGCCTTGGCTGATGTGGTTTTGACGCAGCGGAAGACTTTTTTGTTACTTTTCTAATCATAAAAAAGTAAAGGAAGAAAAAACAGAAAAACAATATATGCAAATAAACATCTTGATTATAAACACTTTAAAATCAAATGCAACTAATGCAAATTTGACATAATATCAAAAATTACACCTTTAAATCTATATTTCTCAATTCTTTATTGTATTTTCGCAATGCTACTTGAATCTACGTCTGTTGGGTCGGGTCAGGAAAAGCCATATCCGTTGGTTCATGATGTCCTGTGTTTAACCTAATGCCACGTCTAATATCATCATCAGTACAAATCCGAACATCAAACCCCAAATACCGATATGAGAATCATCATCAAATCTTATGTCGGGTATTAAATCTTCGGCGACAACAAATATCATAGCACCGGCGGCAAAAGCAAGTAACCACGGTTGTAAAGCCTCTATATATGATGCGAGGAAGAACCCTAAAACGGCAGCAACAGGCTCTACGGCACCACTGCCCATTCCCATGAGAAAGGCTTGTTTAGGTTCCCCGACAGCTTGTTTTATCGGCAGTGACACAGCAGCTCCTTCGGGGAAATTTTGTATGCCTATGCCGAGAGCTAACCCCAACGCCGAAATGAACGCCGCATCAGTGCCGATAGATGCCGCTGCACCAAAAGCAAAACCAACAGATAATCCTTCAGGAATATTATGAATGGTTACGGCTAAAAATAATTTTGCCGACTTATTTATCGAACTGTGAAGACCTTCTTCGTGCTGTGTCCCCTGATGAAAATGCGGTACTAATTTATCTATGAAAACTAAAAATAAGCCCCCTAAAAGAAAACCTGTCGCAGCAGGTAAAACACTCCACTTTCCCCATCCCGCAGATTGCTCCATCGCCGGAATCAACAACGACCATATAGATGCTGCTATCATAATGCCGGACGCAAAACCTAAAAAAACAGAATTTGTCCTTGGCGAAATATTCTTGAAAAAAAATACAAGTGCCGCACCGGATGTCGTCATTAAAAAAATAAAACATATCCCTAAAATAGTCATCATAGTATGTGACATAAAACCTCCTTTTTTATTGTTAATGATTGATAAACAAAATATTATATCGTTAAATCATTTTTGTTTTGTATTATCTGTATCAAAAAGCAAAAGTAGTAAATTTTTTACATATACAGCATTTTAGCCATAATCATAAAAATCGGAAAAGACGTTATGCAAGCGCAACGCACAGAATTTCAATAAATTATAAATTATACTTCTTCCGATAGATTTTTCCCTTGAGATAGCTTCCTGAAATCGCTCGGTGTCAATCCGGTCTCCTTTTTAAAAGCAACATGAAAGGCTTGACGGTTGTGATAACCACTCATCTCACTGATAACCTCCATCTTGTAGCGATTATTATTTTTATCGGTTAGCAATTTAACAGCTTCGTTAATTCTATATTCATTGAGGATAGAGGGCAAATTTTTATGTAAATAAGTGTTGATAATCCAAGATAAAGTAGTTTTATTGGTGCCTAATTGCTTCGATAAATCAACAAGGTTGATGTCTTTTTCCAAAAAAATTTTCTTTTGTTCAAAAAGTTCTTGTAGTCGTTGAAGCAAAATTTCATCCTTTGAATCTGTTATAGTCGAAGTATCAAAGACCGTAGTACCGGCTAAAATAATAGGGCGATCAGCACATTGCATGTTTTTACTGACTAATTTTTTATATGCACGTTGTTTTCAAAGACTTGGCAGATATTCCCGGCGGAAGAACGTTGGATGTGACCGGAATGGCGTCCGGCACCACCGTAATTAAGGCAGGGCATATCATTATGAAAGATGATACAAGCGGCGAGTATCAACCTCTTGGCTTGAGCGGTACAGGTTACACTTCCTCGACAACAGTTTTTACTGACTAATTTTTTATATGCACGTTGTTTCTCTAAATATAAATATAGAAAAAAACCGACAACTACAATCAGAAAAATGATAAATAGTTCAAAATGTATTTTAGACGTTTGAATATTTGTGCGTTGTGCTGTAGTTTGAATATAAATATCGCATGCTTCCTTATATTGTTTTTGCTGATATAATTGATAAGCTTCTCTCTCTTGAATTTCGATACGTTTAATAGATTTGCCCTGTGCAGATAACAACTGTGTATTTAACAGCATACAAAGGACTGACATTATCCAAACAAAACCTGAAATAATCTTCTCCATCATCAATAAATTTGCAAATGCAAAAATAATAAAATCTGCTAATTGGTAAAATTCAGACAGTAAAAATTCTTCCAGCAGACATCTTTTTGTAATATTCAGACAAGAACAAAGCCTATGTTGGGTGTTGTTGCAGACAAATCGTTTATTTTTGCAGGCAAATTATTTGCATGTGTAGCTGAGATGAAAATTTATTTATTAATTTAAACTTTATATTTATGTTTGACACAGGTTCAACGGCATTTATGCTTTTATCGACAAGTCTGGTCATGTTGATGACACCGGCTTTGGCGTTCTTTTACGGTGGTTTGGCTACCAAGCGCAACATCTTAGGTATAATGATCCAAAGTTTTGTTTCTTTGGGTTGGAGTACCATATTATGGTTCGTTTGCGGATATACTTTATGTTTTAGCGGCACCATGGCAGCCGGCACCGATTTTTTTGGAATTTTCGGCAATTTTGATAAAGCATTTTTATCAGGCATTTCAGCAACAACTGCATTAGCCGGCAACGGTCAGATTCCGGAATTGGTGTTTATTTCTTTTCAAATGATGTTCGCTATTATTACACCTGCTCTGATTACCGGAGCATTCGTAAATAGAATTTCTTTTAAAGCCTATTTCATCTTTTTGACATTATGGCAATTTTTAGTTTATTATCCTTTCTGTCACATGATTTGGGGCGGAGGATTATTAGCTGAATGGGGCGTACTTGACTTTGCAGGAGGTATTGTCGTACATACTTTAGCAGGTTTTGCAGCCTTGGCATCCGTGTTTTATGTCGGCACACGTGTCGATAAAAATTCCACACCAAACAGCATCCCTTTAGTTGCTATTGGCAGCGGACTTTTGTGGTTTGGCTGGTATGGCTTTAATGCCGGCAGCGAGTTATGTGTCGATGCTGTTACAGCTATGGCATTCCTAAATACTGATATAGCCGCATCTTTCGCATTAGTAACATGGTTGGTAATAGAATGGGGCAGAAAAAGAAAACCAAAATTAGTTGGCGTGCTTACAGGCTCCATTGCCGGTTTAGCAACAATTACACCGTGTGCCGGATTCGTACCTGTGTGGGCTTCTCCTATCATAGGTATAATCGCCGGATTATGCTGCTATTTAGCTGTAGAATGGAAAAATGTCCGCCAATGGGATGACGCATTAGATGTTTGGGGCGTACATGGAGTAGGCGGATTTGTCGGAACAATATTGCTGGGCGTTTTCGCAACTACATCCGTAAATGCTAACGGCGCTGACGGACTTATTAACGGCACAGGTGTTTTCTTTATCAAAGAGCTGATAACCACAGTATTAGCCGCCGCTTATGGCTTTATATTTACCTATCTTATCCTGTGGCTTATCAATAAAATTACACCCGTCAGAATTAGCGAAAAAGAGGAAATAGAAGGTATAGATAGCTCTATTATGGGCGAAAAAGCTTATGATGAAGGCTGCCTGTAAATAGTAAATACATTCATAATACTTTTAAAGGTCGTAGGACTATGTCTATACGACCTTTTTTTAATATTATTGCTGCAACCGCTTCTTGAACACAGCGTCCATCAGCCTCAATAAAAAGTTTTCCAAATACCTATCGAGTATTCAAAGTTATTTGTAATTTCGCAAAATTTTTAATAAGCAGTCGTTATATAACAAATCTCATGAAAGTCATAATCTTCATATTCTTAGGAATTGTAGCAGGCATCTTAATGCGAAAATGGAATTTATCATGGGTCAATAAAACAATAACACCAATTATATGGCTGTTATTGTTTGAATTAGGATTGGAAGTCGGTAGTAATGACAACATAATTTCAGCACTGCCAACATTAGGTTTCGTAGCAGCTGTGATTGCAATAACAGCCACCGTAGGCAGCTGTCTCGCATCATCGGTACTTGCTAAGTGGATAGGTCTAAAAAGAAAAACAGATAAAAAAAATGCCAACACAAATATCGCTGACAGCAAAAAAACACACCCTCTAAAAGGCAGTCTCATCATATTATGTTTCTTTATAACAGGCATAATCATAGGACTTACCGGAATAATAAAAAACACAAACTTTATCGGCAAAGCAAGTACTTATACGCTATTACTGCTTATCCTTTGTGTAGGCATAAGCATTGGTCATAACAAAGATGTTTTTACA
>Ga0265294_10009964_pt1 | contig 10881 bp, 5 predicted proteins | sample MunlanPumphouse3_FD_192504 | JGI IMG/M metagenome (GOLD analysis project Ga0265294, IMG submission 192504) | Groundwater microbial communities from a municipal landfill in Southern Ontario, Canada - Pumphouse #3 | ecosystem: Environmental > Aquatic > Deep subsurface > Groundwater | place...
GATTAAGATATTTAAAGTGAAAAACGAAGAGGCGAGGGTTCACTTCATCCCCACCCTAAAGGATGGGGTATTCGTGACCCTCTGCGCTCCCTTAGTAATAAGAGTAAATCTATTTTCTTTTCTCCCGGTATCTGGTAAAAGAACCCTGTCTGTATTCTTCAAAGGCCACTCTCAACTCTTCTTTAGTGTTCATGACAACCGGCCCGTACCAGGCGACAGGTTCGCCGATGGGTTTACCAGATATAAGAAGAAACCTTACACCTTTATCCCCTGCAGTCACTTCAACAGAATCCCCATCCCCGTAAAGGACCAGGGACTCCTTATCTATTATACAGTCCTCTGCCTGGTCAAGGTATCTTCCCCCTTCAACCTCAAAAGCACAGGCACCTTTTTCTCTGTCGAAATGTCCACTGCCCTCAATAATATATGCAAAAACAGTATAACCAGGAACTGTTATATGGAAAAACTTCTCTTCTGGCGGGACTGCCACATCCAGGTATTCGGGATCGGTTACTATTCCACGTACAGGCCCTTCAACCCCGTTTACTTCTCCGCAAATAATTCTTACTTTCAGCCCTTTTCCCATGAAAAGCTCGGGAATCCGGTTGATTTTGATCTCCCGGTAGCGAGGCTTCATCATTTTGTGCGCAGCCGGAAGGTTTGCCCAGAGCTGAAAGCCCCATAAAGCCCTATTTTCATCCCCATGTGGCATTTCCTGATGGACAATTCCGCTCCCGGCAGTCATCCACTGCACTTCTCCGGACCGAATTATTCCACTGTTTCCCAGGCTGTCCTTATGTCTGATTTCTCCCTTAAGGACATAAGTGATGGTCTCAATCCCCCTGTGAGGGTGCCAGGGAAATCCCATACTATACTCCTCAGGTTTTTCCGAACGAAACTCATCAAACAACAAAAAAGGGTCAAACGCAGGAACATGCTGGAATCCAAAAGCTCTCTTAAGGTGTACCCCCGCTCCCTCGATAGTTGGTATACTCTTCCTTATTTTTCTTATTTTTCTGAGATTATCCACCATAATTACCACCTCTTGAAAGACATTTCCTCCATATGGAAACAAAAACCTGAGCCGCAAGTTCATTTGATTGAAGAGAAACAAATGGAGGTTGTCGTGATTACGTTGCAATCCTGCCAAATCATAGATCTTCCTGATAATAATTTCCTGATTTTTAACGATGAGTAAACTTCCTGGGATTTTTCTATTCCTTTGTTTATACCCATCTGATCCCCCCTATGTAAGTATTGCAGTTGATCTATTTGGTTTTGTTGGAAAAATATGATTTTCGGCGTTAGTAGTGTAGTAGAATTTGTTTATGAATTAATTGATTAACCTTGTTATATCAATAAACTAGTAACTTGATCTTAATCAGCAACTTTTTCTTCAAATTAGTCTATAAAGAATAAACTTAAGTACAATAAGATACATGTTATACAGTTAATACTCATCAAAGATAATTTATGGACTAATCGTTGAAAAAAAAGAAAACTAACTATACAGTAAGTCTCATTAATATTTTCCTCACAGTTCTATCGTAATGTTTGGGGATACAGCATATGGGTGTTTTTTCTATTAGGATAAGTCGTGATCTGAAAGCTTTTCTTAAGGAAGAGGATCTGAACGACTTAACGAAAATAGGATCGAATATAAAGCAATTAAATAGGAAAGATATTAAGAAAATTCGTTCCACACTCCAGAAGTGGAACAGCCCTCAAGCAGTGTCCAACCTCCTGTTCCACCCTTCTCTCATACCCGGGGACATAAGGGCAAGCTGCATCCTTAAAGGGTTAAGAGAGAAGAAAAACTCTTATTATATCCTAGCTACTGTAGTAGGACTTCAGGGAATCAACTCTACAGAATTTTCGGAAGAAGAGAGAGATGATATAAAGAAGAGTTTGATTTTTATCCTCAAAACTTCGGGAGGAGTTATTTCAGCAAGGGCTTCCATTAGTATCTCTGATTATATCTCTTCTGAAGATGCTTTTACCATGTTTAAGCTCCTGGACCATCCTGATGATACTACAAAGCATAATATTTTATGCTGGTTAATAAGAGCCATGGAGGATAAGGGACCCGATGCGTTTATTTCAATGGTAAGAAGTAGCTGTATGCCTGAAGATGTCCAGGAGGAGGCAATAGAAAAACTCCACGAATATCTAAGGCAAAAAGAAGCTGGAGAATACAACTTATTTACAATGCCTCTTTATGTCAATATTCCAAATCTCAGGGAATATTGTAAAGACCATTAAAGTACAAAACACAAAAAATTCCAGATTCATCTCATCGGCGAGTACAGAAGGTTTACGGAAGGAGGCGGAAAGAGACAATAGAATAATTCCAGGAACATCTCAGGCAAAAAGAAGTTGGAGAATGCAGCTTATTTAGAATCAGCTTCATGTTTACATTCCGAATCTCAGGGATGCGCTGAGAAGTAGCTGAAATTTTTCCCTTTTGAGTAATCTTTATCTATTTATTTAGTTTTAGATACCCAATAACCTGGTAACCCGCCCCTTTGAATGATTAAACGAGAAGTGAAGATGATTAATTATCAATTCAACAAGATTCCAAGAAGACTCTTTTTTATAGTCACCAAGAGCTTTAATTCAATATTAAAGCTGCTTAATTGACTTCTCGGCTTTTGAGTTTGCGGGGCAGGAAATTAAAGAAAACTCTCGGAATTCTTCGTGCCGGCTTCTCATGCGTAAATCATTATTGAATCAAGTCTTGCGGTACCTGCTTCTGTCCAGTAACTGCAAACATCACAGTACTGGGTCTTACCATCTGAGCGCATTTTTAGATCAGCGTTGCATTTTGGACATATTTTTAGATGTTTCATGATAAATCCCTTGAATTTTTGAATTTTTTATTTTTAAGTTTGATAACGAGTCTTAAGAGAAGAAAACCGGAGCCGCAGTTTACCGTATCCCCCAATACAGTCTCTTCGAATACCATGCTCCCCCAAACATGTCAGATTCGAAGAAGAATCAGCGGCCTCCAGGTTATTCTTTTGGTGGCAGATAATACCCCACTTTCCAATTCGACTTCCCAACTCCAGCATATACTAATAAGCTAAATTATATAAAATAAATTATATCAAAAATTATTTTCAAGCAAAAAATAGTTTAACGTAAAAAATTTCAAGCCAATCATCACTATTTTCTTGAATACGACTATCAATAAAGTGCAAAGTCAAGAGCATCTGGTATTGTGACTGGTTTAGTGATTTGCAGACTATCCCAAGAATAATGAAATTATGGGGATAAAGAAAAATGTGGCTGGTAATATTGGTCTCAGAAAGGTCTTCACGATCAGAGGATCGATTAATATTCAAAGTTCGATATAGGGAGATAATTTCTAGTTTTGGATCAGCTCAACAATAAGAAATATAATACCTTAAAAGTAAAGATCTTTTAAAGAAAGGTTCTGGAGCAGATTATAATGACCCTTGTTATTGCTTTTATTGGAAAGAACGGTGCAGTCATGGCAGGAGATATGCGCGAAATTACTTTTGAAGGGGAAAAGCCCGATAGAGAGAAGCTCGAAAAAGAGCTTTACAGCGGATCAATAGTTACGGATGAGGAAATGCAAAAGAAAGCAGAGGAGTTTGGGGTCAAAATAACGGTTGCGGATTGCAAGGAGAAAGTCTCGGAAAGAAACGGTGTCCTTGTAGGGGAAGTTTCTTCGGCTGAAGGCGGAGTCGTTAAAAAAAGAAGGCTGTATGCCTCGGCAGGAAATTTCGCAATAGCCGAACTGATCAATACTGAGATGACTCTTACTTCGCAGGGGAAGGGAAGCAATTTCATAGCATTCGGAAACGAGTTTACCAAACAGGTAGCAAACAAGTGTTTTAAAGATAACTGGACTAAAAAAAGCAATCTGCAGGATGCGGTGAAGATCCTCATCCTGTGCATGGAAACTGTGGCCAGAAAAACAGCTTCTGTGAGCAAACAGTTCATGATTGTGCAGACTGCATCGAATGCTGATGTTTTGAAAGTTGTGGAAAAGGACAGAAACTGCTGAAAAATAAATGACTGGTAAGATGTTTTCTGCCTTCTCTGTCCTCCTTCTCCTTATTCTGCTTATTCGTCTGCAAAAAGATCGACAAACTCAAATTTAGTTACATCAAAGAGCCCTTTGTCTCCCAGTTTAAGTTCTGGAATTACCAGAAGGGACATGAATGCAAGGGTCATGAAAGGCGACTCGAGGGAAGTTCCCAGCTTCCGGGCTTCTTCATTTAGCAGGTGGTAGCGGGACGCTACTTCTTCTCCTTCCAGGGTGCTCATAAGGCCCGCAACCTCAAGCGGGAGGTCAAGAAGGTTTTCTGCTGTCCCGACAGCGATGCCTCCTTTATTTTTTATCAGCCTGTTAACAGTTTCAACTATGTCCTCGTCTGTGGCACCCACTGCAATGATATTATGGCTGTCGTGGGCAATGCTGCTTGCAATGGCGCCTTTTTCCAGGCCTATATTCTTTATGAACCCGATACGGACAGGGTCATCAGAATACCTGCTCAGGACAACCATCTTCAAAATATCTCTTTCAGGGTCCGAAACAAGATTGCCGTTTTCAATTTTTGGCACAATAAGTTCCTGGCCTGTAACCAGTTCTCCGTCATTTGCAACTATTACCCTGATTTTTTTAATCCCCTTTTCTGTTGTTTGCTCCTGAATTGCTCCTGCAGGGGGTACGAGTTTTACATCGTCAATTGAAATTTTATTCCTGTTAAATACATTTTTAGCAGGAACTTTTTCCAGAGGGAAAAGAACCTTCCCGTTCTCGTAAACGCATTCCCCGTCTATAAATGTACTCAGAATATTGAAAGACTTCAGGTTATCCACAATGATGAAATCCGCAGGGTCTCCTTCGCGCAGCAGCCCTACATTAAGCCCGTAGTGCTCTACAGGGTTGAAAACAGCTGTCCTGATGAGGTTATAGATATCAAGCCCCTTTTCCTGCCCGCGCCGGATCAGCTTATCAATATGTCCTTCGTATATCAGGGTATCAGGGTGGGAATCATCTGTGCATAGCATGACATGATCCGGATATTCGTCTATCAGTGGATACAGGGTTTCGAAATTCCTGGCTGAACTACCTTCCCGGATAAGAATTTTCATCCCGAGCTCTATTTTCTCGCGAGCTTCTTCATATTCAAAACATTCATGATCTGTTGAAATCCCTGCCCCTATGTATTTCTGCAGGTCAGCTCCCCTTAAACCGGGCGCGTGTCCGTCTATAACTTTACCGTGTTTTCTGGCAGACTCCAGTTTTGCCATCACATCCGGGAATTCCAAAATCACACCCGGGAAATTCATCATCTCGGAAAGGTAATGCAGGTCATCCTTTGCCAGCAGGCGGTCAACAGCATTTCTGTCCAGAACAGCCCCCGATGATTCGAAAGGTGTAGCAGGCACACACGAAGGCACTCCAAAATAGACTTTCAGGGGGGATTTTTTTGAATCCTCAAGCATAAACTCAATGCCCTCTTCCCCCATAACGTTTGCAATTTCGTGGGGATCACTGACAACTGCAACCGTGCCCTTTGCAACAGCCATCCGGGCGAAAACCGAAGGTACGGTCATGGAGCTTTCGATGTGCACATGGGCATCCACGAGCCCTGGCAGGATGTACTGCTCATTATCGTGTTCCTTTTCTTCTACACGAATGATCTTTCCGTTTTCAACGGTAATTTCGCCTTTGAACTGCCGTCTGGAAATAGCGTCAACAATAATCCCCATGTACTTTTTCATGAGGGTTTATTTCACCACAACAATGGATAAATTTTTCCAAAAAACCAGTATTAGGAACTTGGAGAAAAAGAATAAAAAAGGAAGATACAGGTTAATTGGTCGATTATCTTCATCAAATGCAAAAAACTATAGAAATATATAGGCGGTTTTTTGTTGGGTACGAACATCGATTTCGACCATGTAAAAGTAGCACGAAAAGATAAAAAAAGATACACTGTTAAGCCTTCGGGGATGACTATACTTACATGTCCGCCTGTAACTGGAAAATTTTTTATCCCCTGAAGACATAGCAGTACCAAAAAGGATAAGACAAAATGAAACCAACAAGAGTTCCTAAAAATCCCTGTTTTTCTTCAGGGCCCTGTGCCAAACATCCAGGTTATTCTATTGAAGAGCTGAATGATGCACCTTTTGGCCGGTCACATCGGAGCAAACCCGGCAAGGAAAAATTGGCCGAAGCAATTAAAAGAACAAGAGATATGCTTGGACTTCCTTCTGATTATCTGGTAGGTATTGTACCGGCCTCCGATACAGGCGCTTTTGAAATGTGCTTGTGGTCTATGCTGGGGTGCCGCGGGGTTGATGTTCTGGTTTGGGAATCTTTCAGTAAAGAATGGGCAACCGACATCACCAAGCAGTTAAAATTAAAAGATACCCGAGTTTTTGAGGCAGAGTACGGAAAATTACCGGATTTAGAGAATGTCGATTTCAAGAATGATGTCGTCTTTGTCTGGAATGGGACTACAAGCGGAGTCAAAGTACCCAATGGCGACTGGATTCCTGATTCCCGAGAAGGGCTCACGCTTTGCGATGCCACCTCTGCTGTATTTGCTATGGATATACCCTACCATAAACTGGATGTCCTTACCTTCTCATGGCAGAAGGTTTTAGGTGGGGAAGGTGCGCACGGGATGCTTATTTTATCTCCGCGGGCTGTTCAGCGTTTAGAAAGTTATACTCCTGCCTGGCCACTGCCCAAGATTTTCCGGCTGACCAAAGGTGGTAAACTGAATAAGGAGATTTTTGAAGGCTCTACTATTAACACTCCCTCCATGCTGGCTAATGAAGATTGGCTGGCAACATTAAAATGGGCAGAGTCTGTAGGAGGGCTTAAACAACTTATCCAGCGGACAAACGAAAACCTGGCGGTCTTTGAGGCGTTTGTTGCTAAAAATAACTGGATCCATTTCTTAGCGGAAACAAAAGAGATAAGGTCCAGCACCAGTGTCTGCTTTAAAGTTGATTTATCCGAAGAAAAGCTTAAAGAACTGATTAAAATGCTTGAGAATGAAAAAGTTGCTTATGACATCGGTTCTTACCGGGATGCCCCTTCAGGCTTGCGTATCTGGTGCGGTGCTACCATTGAGAAAGAGGATTTAGAATGCCTCTGTGAATGGATCGAATGGGCTTACGATTTGGTTAAATAATAAAATCCTTTAAATAATAAAATCCTTTTTTTATCAGCAAAGAAGGGTCCGCGAGAGATCGTTAATATCTTTTTTGCTGATAGCAAAAGGATGTTTTATCTCAAAATTTGTCTTACGCCGACAGATTTTAAATATCCCTTCAAAATCCTTTTTTCACACCTGATTTATCAGAGAAATTTTCAATTTTCTTACTTTTTCATCACACTTTAACTCCAAAAGCTTTTTATTTTTATTTGAATCTCACGATCAAGATTTATTCTCTTTATATTCTTTTTGAAAATAAGTTCGACCTTCTACGGAAATCAAGCCCGAACCTCAAAAATTCCGATTAATAATTAATACCACCTCTACAGTTATTCCCTTCATGTCCCCCAAAGCCCGATGGCAGTTCTGGATAGACCGCGGAGGCACATTCACAGATATCGTAGCCCGCAGCCCTGATGGAAAACTGATCACACACAAGCTCCTTTCCGAAGACCCTGCTCATTATGAAGATGCAGCCATGCACGGTATCCGTCAGATCCTCGGGCTTTCTGAAAACGAGCCTTTTCCTTCGGAAGATGTGGAAGCCATAAAAATGGGCACAACCGTGGGCACTAATGCTCTTCTTGAAAGAAAAGGAGAACGTATTGTTCTTGTTATAACAAAGGGTTTCGGAGACGCTTTGAGGATAGGGTACCAGAACCGCCCGGACATTTTTTCACAGAAAATCGAGCTTCCTGACCAGCTTTACGAAAGGGTTATCGAGGTTTCGGGCAGGTACAGCGCAGACGGGGAAGAGATTGTGCCCCTGGAGCTTGAGAGTGCTAAAAAAGAGCTTGAAGAAGCTTATAAAGCCGGCATTCGTTCTGCTGCGGTCATCCTTATGCATTCCTACCGGTATCCGGAACATGAGCTTATGCTCGGCAGGCTTGCCACAGAAATCGGTTTTACACAGATATCCCTGTCCCATCAGGCAAGCCCGCTAATAAAATTCGTGAGCAGAGGGGAAACAGCAGTTGTTGATGCTTATCTCTCTCCGGTGCTGCGCAGGTATGTTGATATGTTAGAAGATAGCCTGCAAGAAAAAGGAAGAAAGGAAGAAAGAGGAAGAAAGGAAGAAAGAGGAAGAAAGGAAGAAAGAGGAAGAAAGGAAGAAAGGAAAACTCTCGGCAACCCTGAAGAAGTTAGTGAAATGAAATACAGTGCTGTAAATGGTCCAAAACTCATGTTCATGCAGTCAAGCGGCGGGCTTATAGACTCGGGAATTTTTCAGGGTAAAGACTGCATACTTTCGGGACCTGCCGGGGGAATAGTTGGGGCAGTTGCAACATCGGAAATGGCGGGGGCAAAAAAGATAATTACCTTTGACATGGGAGGAACATCTACCGATGTAGCCCAGTACAGCGGGGAATACGAACGCAGCCTCGAAACAGAGGTTGCAGGTGTGCGCCTTCGCTCTCCCATGATGAGAATTCATACGGTTGCAGCAGGCGGGGGCTCGATTATCCACTACAAAGGGGGAAGGTTCAGGGTCGGACCTGATTCTGCAGGCTCGGACCCGGGCCCAGCCTGTTACAGGAAAGGCGGTCCTCTTACGGTCACGGACTGCAACCTTATGCTTGGAAAACTGCAGCCCGATTTTTTTCCCAGGATTTTTGGCTCAGAGGCAAACCAGCCTCTGGATTCCGAAATTGTGCGCAGAAAATTTGAAGAGCTTGCTGAAACAGTTTCTGCAAACGGGAATACCCTGAGCCCTGAACAGGCAGCAGAAGGTTTTCTTTCCGTAGCAGTCGAGAATATGGCAAACGCAATCAAGAAAATCTCGGTTCAGCGGGGGTATAATGTAAAAGAATACACACTCTGCTGCTTTGGGGGAGCTGGAGCTCAGCATGCGTGCAGGGTGGCAGATGCTCTCGGGATCAAAAGTATTTTCATTCATCCCTATGCAGGAGTCCTTTCTGCATACGGTATGGGGCTTGCAGACCAGAGACTGATAAAAGAACAGTATATCGGGGCTGAACTGTCTAAAGAGCTGGTAGATGAATTAAAATCTGTTTTTTCAGGGCTTGAAAGTGAAGGTAGGTTTTCCATGCTTGAACAGGGGGTTCATGAGGACTGCATAAATGTGATTTACAGGGCACATATGCGATATGCAGGTTCGGACACCCAGCTCTCTGTGGACTTTGCAGACAGCGCCGAATCTCTCAGGTCTGGCTTTGAGGAAGCCCATAAAAAACGCTTCGGATTTATAATGGAAGATAAGCCCATTGTTGTAGAAGCTGCATCTGTAGAAATTGTCGGGGTAACCGAGAGAGCCTCTGACCCCCTGCTTGAACCTGACAAAAATACAGTACCTTCGCCTGTCTCCAGGGTTCGGATGTACAGCTACGGAGGGTTGTATGGAACCCCGGTTTTTGATATGGAAACTCTCAAACCCGGAGCCTGCATAAACGGACCTGCAATTCTTACCGAAAAAAACACTACCATTATAATCGAACCTGGCTGGCAGGGTGAAATCACCGCTCGAAACCACCTTCTTCTTACCCGTAGAATTCCGCTTCCTGCCAGAACAGCTATAGGGACAGAGGCTGACCCTGTGATGCTTGAGATTTTCAATAACAGGTTTATGTCCGTAGCAGAACAGATGGGCTACACCCTGCAGAACACGGCTCATTCCGTGAACATAAAGGAGAGGCTGGATTTTTCCTGTGCGATTTTTGACGGCAAAGGAAACCTGATAGCAAATGCCCCCCACATCCCTGTGCACCTGGGTTCCATGGGCGAGTGCGTGAAGTATCTTATCCGGGCGCGCTCTGTGGAAATGACTGCAGGAGACGTGTACCTCATCAATTCTCCCTATCATGGAGGGACCCATCTGCCTGACCTCACGATTGTTACTCCCATGTCAGGCAATTTAGGAGAGATTCTTTTTTACCTTGCTTCCCGGGGTCACCATGCTGATGTAGGAGGAGTTACTCCGGGTTCCATGCCTCCTGACAGCAGGACAATCGAAGAAGAAGGTGTGCTCAGCGAAGGCATGAAAATAGTTGAACAGGGAAGGTTTCTCGAAGAAAAATTAAGGTTATGGCTCGGTTCGGGCAAATATCCTGCAAGGAACCCTGACCAGAACGTTGCTGACATAAGGGCACAGGTAGCTGCAAATGAAAAAGGGCTTCAGGAACTGCACAGGATGGTAGAGGAATTTTCCCTTGAGACTGTGGAGGCCTATATGGGCCATGTTCAGGACAATGCGGAAGAAGCTGTCAGAAGGGTTATTGACAGGCTTGAGGACGGGGAATTTACGTATCCTCTTGATGACGGAAACGCAATTAAAGTGAAGGTTAAAATCGACCGTGAAAACCGGAATGCAAAGATCGATTTTTCCGGGACATCTTCTCAGCTCCCGAGTAATTTCAATGCTCCTGCGTCTGTCTGCCTGGCTGCTGTCCTCTATGCGTTCAGGACTCTTGTGAAAAGTGATATCCCTTTGAATGCAGGCTGTTTAAGGCCGCTTGAAATTATAATTCCTGAAGGTTCCATGCTGAAGCCTGAGCCTCCAGCATCCGTTGTTGCCGGAAATGTTGAGACTTCGCAATACATTGTTGACGCTATTTTCGGCGCTCTCGGAAGCCTTGCAGCTTCCCAGGGCACTATGAACAATTTCACCTTCGGTAATGCTGATTTCCAGTACTACGAGACTATATGCGGAGGT
>Ga0265294_10009967_pt1 | contig 10878 bp, 5 predicted proteins | sample MunlanPumphouse3_FD_192504 | JGI IMG/M metagenome (GOLD analysis project Ga0265294, IMG submission 192504) | Groundwater microbial communities from a municipal landfill in Southern Ontario, Canada - Pumphouse #3 | ecosystem: Environmental > Aquatic > Deep subsurface > Groundwater | place...
TATACAAGGTTTTACTCAGTCAATAGGTGAGGCTGTTACTGCGGTTAAAGACCTTGACGATGCTATGATAGATTATCAGAAAGTATCTGATTTAAGTGGCGATGCTTTAGATGCTTATACAGAAAAATTAGGTGAATTAGGTGAAACTGTTGCGAGAACCAGAACAGAAATGGTGGAAGCAAGTACCGAATTTAAAAAGAGTGGATATTCAGATGAAGATTCGGCTCAACTTGCACAAATAGCTTCACTATATCAAAACGTGGCAGATTCTCAACTATCTGCTGGTGATGCTAGTTCGTTTGTAATTTCTCAAATGAAAGCATTTAATATTACTGCTGATGATGCAATAACTATAATCGACCGTGTGAACGAGGTAGACGTACTTGCCTTCCTTATAGAAATATAAGGTAATTAAAGATAACTATATCGGTTAAAGATGGGGACATTTAAGACCGAGGAAAGACTGTTTAATAAAAAATAAAAGTTGACAAAATATAAAAAATATGTTATAATATATAGTAAGGGAGTTGAAATATATTATGATATGTAAAAAATGTAATAAATATGAATTGACATATAGGAGCGAATGTAAAGTATGTGGATTTAAAAAAAGAAGAAAACAAGATATTGAGAATGTTTTAAATAAAAATTTTTGGAATATTGAAGAATTAGAACAAATAATATATAGTCTTTTATATGAAAAAGTTTCATGTGTAAATGAAATTTTACCATTTTTAAATAACAAAACATTAGATGATTTAGTTCTTTTGTTGTCTAAAGATATGACTATAAGAGGAATAACCCCTTCTAAAGTAAAGGTGAAATGTGAAGTTTGTAATAAAGACTATTTAATAAATTTATCTCAATATTTTTTAAAAGAAGGATGCCATAGATATTGTTGTTTTGAATGTAGAAATAAAGGATTTGAAAAATTTGGAACTCACAAAGGAGAAAGAAATTCTACATATAATTCTAAACCTATATTGTGCACAAATTGTGGAAAAGAATATTTAGCACCAAAATATGTTCAGAAGCAAACAAATTCTTATGGAGAAAATAATCATTTTTGTTGTCAAAAATGTTATTGGGAATATAGAAGTAAACATTATGTAAAAGAAATGAATATAAATTATGGAACAAAATTGCCTAAAGAAAGGCTTTTACAAATGTCTGAAATTACAACAAAAAGAATTTGTAATGGCGATTTTCCACAAACTCAAACAAAACCACATTTAAAAACAAACAAAATTTTAGATAAATTAAATATAACTTATACTAATGAATATAATTGTAAATATCATTCTTTAGATATGTTTTTAGATGAATACAATTTGGGAATTGAAGTAATGGGTGACTATTGGCATGGCTCTCCAATAAAATATAAAAAAGAAAAATTATCAAAAATTCAATTAAAAGGAATTAAACAAGATAAGTCAAAACATACTTATATAAAAAAATATCACGGATTCGAGATTTTATATTTATGGGAAGATGATATTAAAAATAATACAAAAGTATGTGAAGAACTTATAAAATTTTATATAAAAAATAAAGGGATAATTAAAGATTATAACAGTTTTAATTATTATGTCAACGATAATGAAGAACTATGTATAAAAGAAAACATAATTTATCCTTATTTTATTAAACAGAATCCGTAGAGACTGTAATACTTAATATGGTAACATATTGAGTTGCGTTACCACCTAAACATATAAAGATGTAGGTGAAGATTCAGTCCGAACAACCGAAAGGTTCTTTTGCATAAAAGCAATCGTCACGATATAATCCAATTATCATTAGATAATTTAAAACGTGAGAATTAGGCAGAAATGACCTAATCGCCACAAATTGTGGTTAGTACCATTTTAAAATGGGAAGTAACAGAGTGAAGTAATAATTTTAGTGTATCTTCAACAGATATATCTAGTGCATTAACTAAAACGAGTGCATCATTAGCAACATATGGAAATACAATGGATGAAACCATTGGATTAGTAACTGCTGGTACAGAAATTATGACTGGTCAAGCTGGAAAAGTTGGGCGTGGTCTTAGAAGTATCGGTGCTAATATTGCAAAATTGGCTACTGATGCTGGTGAATTAGAATATACTGTAAATGGAGTAACAAAATCAATATCTCTATTTGATGAAACAACTGGTGATATGAAAAACACATATCAAGTATTGTCAGAAATTTCACAAGATTGGAATAAAATGTCTAAAGCCGAACAATCTACATTGGCAATAGCACAAGCTGGAAAGACGCAGATAGACGTTTATACCAGTATTATGTCCAACTTTGATACAGCTATTAACGCAACGGCAACTTCACTAGATTCGCAAGGTTCTGCAATGAAAGAAAATGAAGCCTATATGGAATCTATGGAAGCCAAACTTAACGCATTAAAAGCACAATTTCAAGAACTTGTATTAGGCGATGGTGGACTTAATTCGTTTCTTAAAGTTTTAATTGACCTTGGTGTAAATATCCTTAAATTTATAAATGATATAGGAGGATTACCAACTATATTATTAACAATAGCTAGTGCTATAGGAATAATTAAAGGCGAAGAAATTGCCACATCAATTCTAAAATTAATAGAATTAATTCCAACTTTAATAACGGGAATTAAAACATTGGGGTGGACTTATGAAGATGGAGCATTAAAAATTACTGCATCTAATACAGCTATGGTAGCATCAATTCCTATAATTGGGTTGATTCTTACGGCTATAACCGCATTGTCTGCCGGAATTGGATTATATTCTTCAAGTTTAAAAAAGGCTCAACAAGCAAGGGAAGATGTAATTTCTAATGCTGAAAGTGAAATTAAAACATTAGAATCTGTAAAAAAGCAACTTAATAATGAATCTTTAACAAGAGATTCATTAAATTCAATTGTTGATAGTAATATTTCTAAATACTCAGATGAAATAAATAAAATTAATGACTTAAATGAAGCTAGAAAAAAATCTATTGATTATATTAATCAAGAAATCCAAGCTAATGCTAAACAAATAACCACAACAGGTGGAGTAGATTATACTAAAGCATTAAAAGGTATGAGTGATGATGTATCTAATAGATTTACAAAATTATCAGCACAAGCATCTACTAAAATTTTAGGGTCTGAACAACTTAATGCTTTAATATCTGCATCAGGAATTAAATTTGATACTTCTAACCTTGAAAATTATAAAAATTCAATATCTGATTTAATTGATTATATCCAAAATTTAGATGAAGGAACTAACACATATAAAAATATTTTAAAAATATTAAGTGATGAATATGAATCTGCTGATTCAGATTTAACAGATTATAAAAACACAATACAAAGATTTGATGATGCTTTGGCTGTTCAGGGTGAAGTTTGGGATAAAAACACAAATAAAGTCAGAAGCATGACTACACTTGAACATGAAGAATACGAACAAAGACAAAATAATAATAATGCTATACAAGATAGTACCGATGTTTTATCTGAGAATGAAGATGAACTTGATAACGACTCAACAACTATTGAAACGGCTTCTGAGCGTTTATCTAATTTATCTAAACAAACGTCTAACACAATATCTTCATTAGATACCTTAAATAATGCGTTATTAGAACAGCAAAAAAATGGTAGTTTGTCAGTTGATACCACATTAGATTTAATTGACAAGGGTTATGCTTTAGCATTATCTTTTGATGAACAAACCGGTGCTTGTACACTTAATAAAAATGCAATGATTGAGTTAGTTACTGCTAAAATTAAAGACCAAGAAGCAGATTTAGTAATATTACAAAATGATATTCAAACTAAGCTAAAAGAAGATGGTATTGTTGCCGCTAAATCAGCGGAAGGTTTTTTGGTTTTAGCTAAAGCAAAGTCTGAAAGTACATTAGATTACGTTCAGAGAACTGGTGGCAACTCTTCAAGTTATGGAGCAAGTAATCAAGAAGATGTTGATGCTTATAATGATGCAGAAGCACAAATAAAAACATTAGAAGCCTCATTAAAAAAACTCAAATCAATTGGAACATCAACATATGGTGGTATTTCTAAATCTGCTGGTTCAGCGGCTAAATCATCTACTGATGCGTGGAAAGAGGCATATGAAGATGAAAAAGATGCTCTTGACCACAAACTTGAAATGGAAGAAATATCTCAAGAAGATTACTATAAACAACTTTATGCTCTTAATGAAAAGTATTTTAACGATACTTCTGAACATCATAAACAATATCTTGACGATTATCAAAAGAATGAAGAAACCATGTATAAAGGTGTTAAACAAATGCTTGAAGATATGGCTGATGATGTCAAAGATAAATTAAAAGAACAAGAAGATGCGGCATTAGATTCTATTGATATTCAAATTGATGCGGTCAATGATGCTAAAGATGCGGCACTTGATGCTATTGATGCACAAATATCAGCTATCAAGAAAGAAAAAGAAGCACGATTAAATGCTATTGATGATGAGCTTGAAGCACTCAAGACTGAGCAAGATGCTGTTGAAACTTATTGGAATAATAGAATAGATGCGTTTAAAAAGGCTAATGAAGAACTTGATAAACAAAATAAGTTAATGGAATATCAAGAGGCATTAGCTAAAGCACAATCTACACAAGTTAAAATATTTCAAGGTGGTCAATTCACTTATGGTCAAGACCAAGAAGCAGTTGATGAAGCACAAGAAAATCTTGACGAATATCAAGATGAATTAAAATATGAGGAAGAATTGCAAGCTCTTGAAGATTCAAGAGATGCGGCGCTTGCAGTTTATGACCAAAAAATTGCTGATTTAGAAAGTTATAGAGACAGTGTAGAAAGTTATTATGAATCTGAAATTGAAGCAATGGAAGCACATAGAGACGAAGTTCAAGAACAATATGATGCAGAATTAGAAGCACTTGAGACTCAAAAAGAAGAAACAAAGAAAAAGTATGAAGAAATGATTGAAAATTATGAAAATACTGAAAAGGCTTTATTTGATACTCAAGTCAATGCTATAACTTCTGAAAATCAAAATTGGACTGTAAGACTTCAAAATCTTGCTGATTTTGTTAAAAATTATAATGCTATGCTAAGTCAACTTGGCAGTGCTAATACTAACGTCAAGTCAAGTTATAGTGGAACTTCAGTTAAAACTAAAGCAACAGGTGATTCTAGTATAAATAATTCTGGTGCATATATAGTTGGTGAAAATCCAAATAAGGAAATTGTTATTGGGTCAAAATTAAATAATAATGGTACTCTTATGAATCTTTCTAAAGGTAGTGGTGTTGTCAATGCTAAATCTACTAGTACATTAGCTGGACTACTTAATAATCTAGGGGAGATTAGTGGTATTGGCGCAACAAGCAATAATAACACCACAAAGTCCGTTAATAATAATTTTAATATAACGGCAAATGTGCAAGATGGGGCTGGACTTGTTGATTATTTACAAAACTTTAGTTCAAGAATGACACAAGAGGCATTTGCTCAATAATAAAATGGGATATATTTCTATATCCCATTTGTACATATAAGGGGGTTATGTTTTGAATAAAAACGAGATAGCAATAGAAGAAATAGAAAAGGGAATTAATATTATGGTAAAAAGGGCAATACTTCCTTATACTAATCAATTTATGACAGGTATTATTATTAGTAATGGGTCTGATGAAGGATATAAAATAAATATTAATTCTATTGAGTATGATAATATTTTATCTTTAGGCAGTTTAACATTATCAACAAATGATACTGTTGTAGCTATTGCCCCAAATGGTCAAACCAATAATATATTTATTTTAGGGAAATTAGGATAGGAGGGGTAATAAATGGCTATGATTAAGCCAATAGCATTAAGTAAAAATGCTTTTGATGCTACACAAGACCAAATATTTTATTTTACTTCTACTGGTGGAAATCAAGTAGTTAAGAATAAAATTACAATAAGATTACAATCTGATAATAGTATTGTTTACACTAATACCGTAATTAGTTATAAATTTAATCAAACTATTCCAGCGAATACTTTAACAAATGGAGTTTATTATAATTATTATTTTAATACATATGATATAAATGATAATGTTAGTGACAATAGTAACGTTATACCATTTTATTGTTATACAACACCAAGTGTAAGTTTTACAAATTTAAGTAATAATGGTGTAGTAAATGCTTCAAGATTTCAAACTATAATACAATACTCTCAGAATGAAAGTGAATTATTAGATTTTTTAATAGTAAATTTTTATACTTCAAGCAATCAATTAATATCTACAAGTAAAAATTTATATTCTACAGCAACACCGCCATTGACTATTAATTATATATTAGAAGGACTTGAAAATAATACAAGTTATTATGTGCAAGCAGTTGCAACCACAGTTAATGGAACTGTAGTATATAGTAGTTTAATAAAATTTAGAGTGGTTTATGAACAACCAGTATTATATTCTCAATTGGAACTTGAAAATAAATGTAACGATGGATATATGCAAATTGATAGTAATATAATCTTAATAGATGGTGTTTGTAATCGTAGTCCTGTACCATATTCATATAAGAATAGTAAAGTATTTCCAGTTGGATATGATGAAGATAATTATATTAAATGGGAAACAAGTTATTCTACAAGTGATGATGTTATTAGTTTATGGACTGAGGATTCTTATAATTATTCATATTTGGATATTTCTTTATCGTCAAGTTATGTATCATGGAATCAAGGATTTTCTGTTCCATCTGATTTTGCGGTAACTATTTATGGTTATCCTACATCTATATGTAAATTTTTACAAATATATGGATATAATATTAATAGTAGATGTGAGGCTAATTTTGTAAGAGAAATTCCTTATGGAGAAACTACTGTAAAAGATTATTTTGAATTAAAGTGTTATATAGATGGGGTGTTAAAAGTATATCAAAGGTCTAATTATGTAGATATTATGAATGTTGATGACTATATCATGATATTCATTAAAAAAAATGGTAATACTTATACTTTAACTTTAACAATAATAACTAGTGGTAATACTAATACAATAACATGGAATACTGCTAGTAATGTAAAATATAATGGACTAACTGATTTTTCTTGGGGTAATGAAACTTATTTACAAGGTACACAACCCACATTATTAGCTTATAATATAGATTCAATTTTCCCTTTAACAAATGTATATTTATATGGTGGCATATATGATGATATAGATATTACAAGTAATATGTCATATATTCCAACAACTTCTATTCCTGTTTGGAATTATAAGACAATTTTGAATTGTACTTTTAATGCAACTATTAATGCAGGAAATGTTGATATTATGCTAGACCAATTAACTAAAATAAAAATAAAACGTAAAAAAGTTAGTGAAACTTCTTGGATAACAATTTATGAAAAGGATATTGTAACAGTTCAAGATTTGGCTATAGATATACAAGATTCATTTATTCCAAGTAATTCAAGTTTTCAATATGCTATTGTACCAATTTTAACTGGAAATATTGAGGGAGATTATATAACTAAAACTATAGCTAATATATTAAGAGGAACATTTTTATCTAATGATACAACAATTTTTAAGTTATATAATAGTGTTCTATTAGGAACAGGCGTTCAAAATATAAGTGTAGGAACATTACAACCAATTGGGAAAAGTTATCCTATTGTAATTCAAAATGGTACAATAAATTATTATTCAAATACAATAACTGCAACTTTATGTGGTTATAATTTTGAAAATACTAGAACAATTGATAGACAAGATGTTACAACACAGGTTAATGATATATTATCGTTTTTAACTAATGGTAACGCATTTTGTATTACAGATTGGAATGGCAATATTTGGATTGCAAAGTGCAATGGTGCGCCAAGTATAACATATAATACAAGTTATGGTAATGGCGTAGCTTATTTAACATTTTCATTTGTTGAACAAGGAAAATATAATAATCAATCTGATATGTATAATAATGGTTTGATAGAGATTGAGAGTTAGGGGGAATTAAAAATGCCGACACAATCTGAATATAATGTTGTATCACAAAATAATCGAACAATTTATGCGAAAATCAATTTATTAAATTATAAGCTTCAAATTGTAGACGAATTAAGTGGTGTGGTGTTAAGTGGTTCTACTTATAGTTGTAGCGCCACTTCTAATATTAGAAGAACTTGTAATATATCTTTAATTCCCACTGATTCATCTTTTAATATATCTGTTGGTAATAAAATATGGTTAGATAAATACATTCAAATTTATATAGGAATAAAAGATATACATACAGAAGAAATCATATATACGAATTTAGGCATATATATGATAAACAATCCTAGTCGTGTATATAGTGCCGAAAATAATACTATAACAATACAAGGCGTTGATTTAATGGCTAAAATGACTGGATTAAGAGATGGTAATCTTGAAGGAATGTCATATGTTATTCCACAAGGTTCAAGTGTTAGAGATTCAATTATTGCTACTATTAATTTAGCAGGATTTACAAATTATGTAGTAGAAGAATGTCAATTTACTGTACCTAATGATATTAATATTGATGTAGGAGGCACTGTTTATGATATTTTAAGTGCATTACTTGAAATAGATTCTAATTATGAAATGTATTTTGATGTAGATGGAATATTTCATTATGCTCCAATACCTACTGGATATAACGAACAAGTTATGTTAGATGATGATATTTGGAAAAATACGTTAATTGATTATTCTATAAATACTGATTTTGAATCAGTTAAAAATATTATTGAAGTATATGGTAAGACCCATAATATTACAAAATATGGGACGGCTACATTATCTGGGTCAACTTATAGCGTAACAATAGCAAAAGTAACTACATTGTCCAATAATAGTAAAATAGGATTCACCACACCTTCGACTGTATATACAGGTTCAGAAACAATTTATTTAAATGTTAATTCTTTAGGAGCTTATCCTATAAAATATTCTAATGGAACAATACCTACTTTAAATGCAAATACATATTATGTAGTTAAGTTTAAAAAAAATACTACTGATGTTACACAATCATATTTTTATTTTTTAGGCGAAGTTACGCCACATGCTACATCAGAAAATACAAATCCCAATAGTCCATTTTATGTAAATGGTACATTTGGAAAGATTAGAATAGTTTTAAGTGGAAGTGATTACGATAATATATATACAAGTGAATTAGCACAAGAAAGAGCTGATTGGGAATTATATACTAGATGTAAATTACAAGATAATGTCACATTAACTTGTGTTCCAATTTATTGGCTTGATGTAAATTGGCTTGTTAATATAACACTACCAAATAAACAAGGAACAGAAACAACTGAACAATATTTAATAAAATCAATAAATACTACATTAGGTATAAGTGGAACACAATCTATCACAATGATGAAATATTATCCACTATATGCTAATTAATAAAATAAAAGGAGAAATAATATGGCGGCAATTAATGTACTATTTACTCGTATTGAAAGTACGGCATTAAATTCAACTAGTATAGTAGATGGTCAACTTATTTATGTTACAGATACGGGTGCAATATATTTAGATAATGGAACAGCCAGAATACAAATTGGTAATTCCAACACAGAATACAATACACTTGTATCTGACATTACACAAAATACACAAGACATTTTAACAAAAGCAAATCAAAGTGCTTTATTAGCTCATATAAATGATATAGGTAATCCACACCAAGTTACGGCAATGCAAGTGGGTTTAGGAAATGTAGACAATACAGCCGACGTTGATAAACCAATTAGTACGTCTACACAAACAGCATTAAATCTTAAAGCCAATCAAACTTCACTTGATTCAACAAATACTAATGTATCAAATTTACAAACAAGTATGGTATCTATAGAAAATTATATTGGTTATACAGAATCATATATATTAGGACTACAAGCTGATTTTGAATCTAACACGTTTACAAGATTAGCAGGTGCGACAAATCTAAATGCTGGAACTGATTTTGATTCTTTTAATATGTATGGTGGAAGAAAAAGATGTAATGTGGCAAATAATGGAACTATAAATGCTTATTATGGTGATACTGGATATATTGAAGATGGCACAAATGGTCAAGTAATGGTTTATCAACCTGTATTTTATTATAAGGTGGTACCACTTAAACTTGACAAAAATACACTTGGTTATCATTTAAGAAAAGCTAATTACTATATATCTGATAAGCCATTAGACGGATTTAAGAGACATCCTGCTTTTTATGATATTAATGGGAAAGAAATAGATTATATTTTGTATTCAGCTTTTGAGGGATGTATTTATGATACGTCTGCAAGTGCGTATCTTTTACACGATGAACAAAATATGGATACGTCAACAGATTTATTTAGTTCTATTGCTGGTGCGAAACCATCAAGTGGATTATCACAAAACTTAACAAGAGCAAATATCAATACACTTTGTACAAATCGTGGAACAGGTTGGTATGGTGATAATGTCAAAGCAGAATCAGCTAATCAAATGTTGATGGCAATTGAATTAGGATATTTTAATACTCAAGCTAAGATTACAGACGGAGTTGTTTCTATTGCAGATAATAATTCTTACAATTGTTCATCTTTAACAGGTTCAACAACTGGTAATGCTACTAATATTGCTACATCTACAATAAATGAAATAAATGGTGTTCAAACTACTTATACTACAAATGGCAAAATTTCGTTATCATATCGTGGTATAGAAAATCCATGGGGTAACATATGGAAATTTGTTGATGGTTTTAATATATGGGGTGATGGTAATTTCGGAGGCGGTATTCCATATATTTGTAATAACTATAATTATATTGAAAATAAAAATACAGATAATTATATAAGTGCTAATTTT
>Ga0265294_10009969_pt1 | contig 10877 bp, 14 predicted proteins | sample MunlanPumphouse3_FD_192504 | JGI IMG/M metagenome (GOLD analysis project Ga0265294, IMG submission 192504) | Groundwater microbial communities from a municipal landfill in Southern Ontario, Canada - Pumphouse #3 | ecosystem: Environmental > Aquatic > Deep subsurface > Groundwater | place...
AGCTATATTTTGGCGTGAATTTAAACGTAATATTAGAAAATTTAAGCAGACTCCTAATTTAAATAAGATCTTTCGTGTTATGTATATAGTTATTTTTTCACTCTTCTCTATATTATTGAGCTCATTAGATGATTCAAACCCGTGGAATGGATTATTCTTTTTTCTGATCAGTTTTACTCTATTTGTAGCAAGTTCAGCCACTAATTTCAAAGAAGATTGGAAAAGAGAAATGTTTGATTACATTTTAGCTATGCCAATAAGTCCTAATGGTTATGTATTATCAGTTAGTCTTTTCGGAGCTTTAATGTCAACTTTTTTTGTTATTCCAAGTTCATTAATACTTGCTTTAATCATGTTGTTGATTTTTAAAAGTTCATTTACTATAATTGTTTTTTTCTACATTTTATTAATACCGTGTGTGCTAGGTTTCCTCATCGCTTTGAGTAATTCTACTTACCTACTTTTCTCATTAAAAGTTCAATGGGTCTATGGAATTATCTATTTGATATTCTTTTTTATGTCTATTATCATACTTCCTTTTTTACAGCTTATCAGACAAATAAATATTTCGTGGATTCATTTTACTTCGGTTTCCATTTTATTTTTTTTTATGATAGACATCCTAATTGTAGTATTTTTGGATAAAGAAAAAGCGGTGATTAAACAATGAAATATATTTTTTGGTTAGAGATTAAATCATTAAATAAACCACTTTGGTTTGTTGTTATATCAATTTCTATCGTTATATATATTTTACTTGTCATCTCAAAATATATCGGTTTGTCTTTTTTAAATTATCTTCCCATACTTTTAATTGTAACAGTGCCCTTGTTTATTCAATCAGATAAATTTAGAAGAATAGACAAGTCAAAAGGGTTAATAGACTATTTTTTAGTTATTTCAAATGCAAGGACAATTTTGTTGATTAGAGGGTTAACGGGTGGATTAATTGGAACGATTATTCTTCTTCTTTCACTACCAATGATAATCATAATAGGGGGATGGAGTTATATTTTATGTGCTATTGCCGCTATCGTATGGACAATTGCCTGTATTTTAGTTGAAGGTTATTGTATTTGGTATAGATATAATAAACTTTCTTCTATCTTCACTATTGCTATCATGTTTGGAGTAATAATTGCAATAAACTTTCCTAAATTTGATTTATTAGTTTTCACTATTTTATTCATTAGTTTTGTAATTTCAGGAATATTAGCCTTATTTTATGCAGAAAAAGATAAGGAGAAGATTTTGAGTTAAAACAAGTGAAAAAAGATATGATAATAAGTAAATAGGAATTAATATTTTGAATCATTAAGGCATTAAAAGATAATTCTACGAAACAGGGGGGAAATGATAGGGGCTAAAGAAAGTATAAGAAAAAACGTTTTTACCATAGAAAGAATATTAAAGGGAGAATTACGTTATTTCTTTGCTATTGTTACATTAAAAGTATTCCAATCAATAGTCTACCTATTAAGTGTTTATTATCTAATACTATTGAAAGAAGATTTGCGGAAAGGAAATGCGCATCAAATTATTTTTAGTTTAGCCATGTTTTTTGTTTTTAGACTTATTATTCTGATTGCTGGCTGTATAACTAAACGATGGAACAAAAAATATTATTGTAATATTGCACACATATTGAGAAGCCTTTTTTATGAAAGGATTAGTGAAATATCTCCATCAAATCTTAATTCATTTATTCATGGAGACTTAGTGACTCTTTTACATCGGATTTAAACGATATCCTTCAATTTAGTGGGTATAAAAAAGTAGAAATAGTATCTAGTATCTTATCCTTAATATTTGTACTCGGCTATGTGGTTAATTTTGATATCCACCTTATACTGATAGCTTTTTTACTAACTCTTTTGCTTTCAGAAGTTATAAAACGTTTTGGGAAAAAACTAGAAATTGAGACTAAAAAACTTCAACAGCATGTCTTAAAACTAAATAAATCAACAGAGGAAGTATTTGATCATATTTTTGAAATTAAATCTTATGAAGCCGAAAATTTTATTTGGGGGAAATAGACCTCTTTTAGAACATTTATCCTTTCGAGCAAAATCTGGTAAAATGACATATATACAGGGAAGAAGTGGGGTAGGAAAAACAACTTTATTCAAGATTTTCTTTGGTTTACTTTCGGCAAATTATGGAAGCATATATTTAGAAATACCAAAAGAACCAGAGAATACCTTTGAATTAAAAATGGATTACCTATATTTCTCAAAATCCATATGTTTTTAATGGTATCATAGGCGGGAATATCGCATTTGAAGCAAATGCCTATAAACAAAAACTTATTGAAGCAAGCAAAAAGGCTGGAATTTATGATTATGTGGCCAGTCTTCCAGAAGTATTCAACACAATTATGCACGATAATGGAAAGGAAATGTCTCAAGGGCGACGTTCTTGAATATATTTAGCAAGAGCTTTTTATAGACAGAAACCTATACTTTTATTGGACGAAATCTTTGCATCACTAGATGACTTAACCATTAATCAAATTTTAGTTTCTTTAGAGTTTATCTTAGGTTCAGAAACCTTTGACATTATGATTACTCATCGCACAGAACACATTCCAAAAGATGCAAAGATAATTTTGCTTTAAATATTGGGTGGGGACAAGAATAATCAGTTCAGGCTGTGTAAAAGTCAATACCAAAATGAACAAAAAATAGAAAATAATAATGTACAAATTAAAAAAAATCCTTTGGTTTGGGACAAATTGCTATTTTATCAGATTCTTACTTGGTAAGTAATGCTGTTTTGGGAGATCCAGGTTCTCCTCCAACTCAAACTCAATATGTATTATATCAAAAGATTTTCGACTTTTTTGGATATTCTTATGGCAAAGAGGTGAATTTCTATATCAAAAAAATTATTTCTTTAATTAAAACAGATTCTCTAAACTCAAAATTTTTATTTTTATGGTTACGGTGCGGAGTAATTTTTTAAGCATCATTATCTTTTGCTATCCCTTCTTATAGTATCTCCCAAGAAAAAAGATTCCAGGTTTCTGAGATGATTTTAACAACAAAGTTGAAGCCAAAAGAGTACGTATTTGCTAAATGGTTTGAAGGTATAATCTCTAGAATAATTACTGGTTACAGTTATTTAGTCATTTTTATTTCATTAACTACTTCCCTATATGCAAGAATATGGAAGTTTGGATATTTGGGTTAATGTAATTTTAGTAGCTATAGCATTTTCAGCATTTAGTGTAGTATTAGGAATAATGTTTGCAAAGAGTGGAATCTTATTAAAGATTCTTTTAGTTTTATTGATAGCAGTTATACCGTTTTTAGTTCTTGCTTTTTATATAATAAGTAATTTAGAATATCTAAGTAGTATAGAAATTCTCCAACATTTAAACCTTGATTTGATATTAGAATTTTCCCTTATCATTTTAACTATTTATGCACTTCTATGGTTGTTTTTATCAATAAAAAATATGGGAATTAAAGATTTTATTAGATAAAGGAGATGATTTTATGCTAAAGAAAGTTATGGCAATTGCAAAAACAGATTTGTTATGCTCAAAAATATTGGTTTTAATGTACTTTTTTATGTTTGGTTTAGGTTTTGGTTTTTTATATGGACTTATCACTCGTTTTACTCAACTTTCGGAGTTCTATTATAATATATATTTACAACAAATGGCTTTTTTGGGCGGAGGGGTAACAGCTTTAACTTTGCCTTTTGGTTTTCTTTTAATAGATAAACAAATTAGAGCAGCTGAAATGGTATTAACATCAGGGATCAAACCATTTGAATATATCTTTTCTAAATGGATTAATGGTGTGTTTTTTGGAATTGTTATCGGTTATACCTATTTGATTGTGTTTACATTGTTAACCTTACCTTTGTATGTGCAATACGGTAATATTTCTGTGTGGTTATATGTATTGTTAATTACCATAATTTTTGCGTCGTTGGGAGTTACCTTAGGTGTAATTTTTACAAAAGTGGATCTGTTAAGAAAGATACTTTTAATTATATTTCTTATAGTTCTCCCAATTTTGTTATTTAGTTTATCGTTTCTTATAAAAAAAACTGGCATATTTTTTAAGTTTTTAATCCCAATTTTGTTAGTTTATTCGCTATTATGTCTCTTTTTATCTGTAAGAAACATAGAAATTAAAGATTTCGTAGTGTAGAGGAGGTTATTAAAGGTGGATAAGCATATTGATGCATCTAATATTGATTTTACTTATGATAATAAACAACTTGTGTTGCATAATGTTTCTTTAAGCACATACCAAGGTGAAAGTGTTGGTTTAGTAGGGCCAAACGGAGCCGGTAAGACAACCCTTGTTAGAGTACTGTTAGGAATTCTTTATCCTACAAAGGGGAATATTCAAATTTTTGAATACAATCCTTTAGATAAGAAGGAAAGAGAAAAGATCTACGGACAGATGGGTTACTTACCTGAAGGTGCTCAGGTATACCCACAATTAACCTTGGAACAATATATTGAACTATTTAAAACACTTCATGAGGTTGAAGATAATTCAATCGTTGAAGAACTTTTAGAGATGTTTGATTTGCAAGATGTATTTAAAAAGAAATTAGGTATCTTTTCAAAAGGTACGAAACAAAAAGCAAAACTTTTGACTATACTTATACATTCTCCAAGGCTACTAATAATGGATGAACCAACGGACGGATTAGACATAGCTTCAAAGGAAGAAACAATAGAATATATGAGGAAGCTAAAAAAGGAAGGAACATCAATGTTAATAGCTACTCATGATCCTTACGTTGTTGAAAGTCTTTGTGATAGGATAATCATGATAAATAAAGGTGAAATTGTTTTTGAAGGAACAACAAAACAATTACAAGATATCACACAAAATGAACCTTGTTATGTAATTGAATTGATGAAAGAGATAGAAAAAGAAAAATTAGAAGAAATTTTGAACAATTTACCTAACTCCCAGAAGTTCTCAATTGAAGGGGCAACAATAAAAATATGGACTGATGATGAAAATTTGGTTAAAGATGTCTACAAAAAATTTGTAGATAAAGGATTAATTGTAAAAAACTTTGAAAGAGTTTTACCGACTTTTTCTCAAGCTTATAAAAACTTTTTGGAAAAATTATAATAAGAGAGTTTGATTTAAGATTAAATATTATAGAAAAGGTAACAGATCTCTTTATCTCTTTCGAAGAAATAAAAGAGCTTTTTAAAATAGGTCTAATAATTTGTTGTTCTTTGATTTTAATACTCAATCAAACTACCAGTTTCTCTTGCCTTGTTAAAACCCAATCTAAATACTAATAGACCCAAAGGTATCGTAAGTAAACTCATTATTATCAAAATTATTATCTCGTTTTTTACATCCATAAACGTGGCTCCTGTTAGTAACGATTTTCTTAAAGCACTTAAAGCATATGTGGGTGGCAAAAAATATGAAAAACTCCTCAACCATGCTGGTAATATTGATATTGGGTATAGTACCCCACTAACAAGACCTGACAGTGTACTAAAAATCCAACTTATTGGATCTCCCATCTTTGTTACCATTATTACTCCTGCACTCATAAGACCTATCCCACTTATACATATTATTGAAAGTATTAAAATGAATAACGATAAAATTATATTTATTGTCATTTGAATATCGAATATCAAAACTAGAAACAAAAAAATAACTCCTACATTTATTGTAGTCCATATGAAACTGTTTATTCCATTGAATATTAACAGTTGCCACAATGGTGTGTTACTCATCAATAAATACTCAAGTGTTCCCATCGACTGCTCTGACCTTATAGAATTTCTAAAAGAATCTAATGCAACTGAGACATAACTCATATACATTGTTCCTGTTATTAGAAATGCCATTAAGTCTCCACCGTAAGGTTCAAGCATGGGGAAGGTGTTCCCTTCTTGCAAAAAATTAGCCATGAATCCAAACCTTAAAACACCTATCAGCATACTTGCTATTCCAAGTATTGCGTACGTTCTATAACTGAAATTTGTTATGAACCCTCTTTTAATGAATATCCATAATTTTTTTAAAAAACTCATTTTTTATCATTCCTCACAAAGTTTATGAATACTTCTTCTATTGAAGGGGTTTCAACATTTATTGTAAGTATCTTTCTGTCTTGACTTTTCAGTTTTTCTATCAGTTGATCAAGTACTTCTGCAGAGTTCTCAACTTCTATTTCAAATTCGTTATCTTTTATCCTTCTAAATAGGTTTATCTTTTCTTTGATGCCATCTTGTGAAATTAAATCTTCACTGATAGCTTTATCTACTTTCACTTTTATTATTTCTTTATTTAATACCCTTTTTAAGTTTTCTTTTTTATCAACAGCGAGCATATTCCCTTTGTTCAATATACCTATCCTATCGGCAAGAAGTTCTGCTTCATGCATATCGTGTGTTGAAAGTATAATAGTCTTATTTTTATTTTTGAGAGATAGGATTATGTCTCTTATCTCATTTGCACTTATGGGGTCGATAGAAGATGTTGGTTCATCGAATATGTATACATCAGGATCATGTAATAGAGCTCTGGCTAAAGAAAGTTTTTTCTTCATACCAGTTGAGTATTTCATATACTTTAAATCTTTAGCGTCTTCTAAATTGAAAAGATTGAGTAGAAAATTTATCCTTTCTTTTAAGTCCTTACTTTTTATACCGTACAAAGTACCAAAGAACTCGAGGTTTTGATAACCATTTAGTCTGTAATAAAACGATCTTTCAAATCCTGTTGATAGACCAATTGATCTTCTTACCTTGTACTCATCTTTTTTGATGTTGTAGTTATTAACCCAAGCATCTCCATATGTTGGTAGTATGAGAGTGGAGATAGTTTTTAGAAGGGTAGTTTTCCCTGCACCATTTGGTCCAAGCAAGACAAAAATCTCTCCATTTTGAATGGATAGATTTATATCTTGTATAGCTCTTATTTCTTTCTTTTTTACTTTGAATATCTTGGTTAGATTTCGTGTTTTTATCGTTTCCATATCAAAAACCACACTTTCATTCATATCTTACGAAAGATGGAAATTAAACTAGAACCTACAAATTTGCATCATTATCATGCAATAATTATTACCATTTCGATATTTTTAAGATCACATTTTTTTATTCATACTAAAATACTACAATTGAACCCAACTTTTCGATTGGTTAATCTCTACCATCATTTCTAATAGCAAATGATGCTAATTTAATTGTTTTCTCCATTTGCACATAGCCAAGGGAATTTTTTATCCCAACATGGTGTGTTACACTGTGGGTTGTAGCAACTTTCACAATTTTTAACTGTTTCGCATCCTTCCTTCTCGTCATTTCCTCCACAAGCAGCTAAATATCTGTCTTTATCAAATACAGGTTCATTTATGAATTCCATAATATCACCCCTTTTAAATTTTTACTCCTAATTTTTTATCAGATAATAACGAAACCATACCTTTTAAATTGTATTTTAAAGGAATGCATGTATATGGTTTCCTCCATGGAGAGCCTTTTAACCTATCAACAACAACTGCATTAAAAACACATCCTCCCATACACATTGGAAGTACAGAACATTCCATACATTTTTGATCTTCGAATGGTTCGTAAGTTATCCATTTTTCAAACTTATGGTTTAATTCTATATTTTCTTTTGTTATTTTACCTATCGCAGAGAATTTATTTCCTATCTCTCCCCAACATTTGTAAATGCTCCCATCGACATCTATTACACAACTATTTTTACATAAGGCATCACATCTGGCCATTCTTAATCTTCTAAATGGATTGAATGGATAATCAGGAATAGCTCTAAGCACTTCTCGATAAAGTTCAACCTCTACTTCAGCAAATTCTTTCAATGTAAGCATCTCATCATTAAATCCTGTGGATAGTTCTTCCACTACTTCAACTGGTTGAAAATCAAAATCAACTCTCCATCTCTTTTCCGCAAGTATCTTTACCATTTTTTTCACATTTTCTATACTATTTTTAGAGATATTTGTTCTAATGGTTACGTACATCTTATCTTGTGCATAGCTTATATTTTCCATAATTTTATCGAAAGTAGGGTTGCCACTTTTAGTCTTTCTATACCTGTCATGAAGAATTTTATCTCCATCAATTGTTACTATTACGGAGTTTACCCCACAGTTCAGTAGTCTATTGACAATGTCGTGAGTTAACAAATAACCGTTCGTTACGACATTCGCTTCATACTTTACGTCGAACTTCTTACATGTTTCTTCAAAACCTTTACTTAAAGTTTCTAATTCATCAAGTGCAAGAAGTGGTTCTCCTCCATAAAAAGTTATGCTCAATACTTTAGGGTGTTCTTCCTCAAATCTTTTTTCCGTCATATTTAGAATTGTGTTTACAAGGTTTTTTGCTATTTTTGCGGGTTTCTTATCCATTAAAGTTATTAACATTTGTTGATAGCAATAAACACAAGAAAAATTACATTCTTCAGTTAGACTTATCGTGTATCTTAAAAATCTATCACTGTATTTGTAATTGTTTAACCTCATTTTCAAATATGTTATTTCGTCAAATTCATCAGGTATAATGTATAATCCTTTTTTCAACTTTTCTATATCTTCATCAGATAGTTTTATTTCTTCTATATTTCCATTTTCAAGAACTTTTTTAACTTCTTTTACTTTGGTTGGTTCAACATATAGAACGGCATTTGAAATGCTATTAAATAAAATGAGATAGTTATCTTTTTCTATAAGCTTATTATACCTTGATATTTTCATCTTTTTTCACCGCTTTCAGCTTTCTTTCCATGTCTTTTGTGAAATACCACAATCTTGCGAAAGATTCTAAAGCAGTTTTTTCTTCTGGACATCCTCTGAATCCTGAATTCACTATAGCATTTCTACATCCTCCAAAACATTGGGGGAGTAACTTACACTTTTTACATTCTTCATCTTGAAAAGCATCATGTTTATACCATAAAAGATACTTCGTTTTATCATATTCGATGCTATTGTCTGTTACTTTTCCAAAGTCGTTCCCCTCATTTACTGCAACTGTGCAAGGGAAAACTTCGCCTTTAGGCCCAATTAAAATAGAAGATTCACAGTCATATTCACAATAAATTGGATTAGAAAGAATAGGAAGAAAAGTTTCAAATCCTTTTTGAGATGCATAGTAATAGAATTTAGCCAACTTTTCGTAAGAATTTTCTCCTCTAAAATTCGTAACTTCACGGTGAATTTCTTTTTCTGTTTCCCCACCTTGAAATATCCATCTAAAATAAATTCTTAGTCGGTCTTTGGGAAGAATTTTAAGCGCATCCACCAACTTATATATTGCGTCATAATTATCTGGGCCAACGTTAACTCGTAAAGTAATTCTTGCTTCTTTTGTCAATTTGAAGAAATTTTTTATATTTTCAAACAAGGTATCAAACGTTGGTCCTCCACCCTTTAAGGGCCTATACTTGTCATGGTATTCTTTTGGGCCATCAAGAGTTATTTGTACGTTGCGTATCATTAACTCGTCAAATAGCTTGGCTTTTTCAGCTGAAAGTAAGTATCCATTTGTTGAAATGGAAGAAGAAAAATTAGTTTTATATTCTTCACAGGTTTTTATCACTTTCTCATTGATATATTTTATAGTATCAAATCTTAAAAGAGGTTCTCCACCAAACCAGCCAATATGTATTCTTCGTTTGCTTTTTGCTACAGTTGAAATATAATTTGCAACTGTTTCAGTTGTTTGATCATCCATAGTTGGCCCTTCATGTGTTTCATAACAATAAATACAATCCAAATTGCATCTCATTGTAGGCATTATTGTGAAACTTATGAAACTAGCGCCATATCTGTTTCTATAGTTCATTGTCTTTAGATGTTGTATTTCATCAAAATTCTCTTCTATTAAATAACCACCATATATAAGGTCATTTTTTAAATTTGCATATTCTCTTGACCATTCTTTATTTGGTGATTCCATTATTTCTTTTATTTTATTATATTTTTCTTTATTTACAGTCGCAATAGCTTCTGTTAAAAGATTAACAAAAACAACTTCGTCTCCATCCTCAAAAATAACATTATAATTCGAGTTTTTATATCTTAGCATTCAAATAACCTCCCCCTTTTATAATGTTTAGTCACTTTAGAAATTCTAAAACTTAAGTTTTATCAATATTTTAGCTTTAAATTTTCTCTTCATGTCAAAAGACCTTTGATTGTTGCCTAATAAAAGCGAATTTACTGACTTGGATGTCACAATTTGATAAATATAATTTCTGTACCCTATTTTCATTGTACCCATTTCTATATGAAGTTTAAGTAAATATTATGTTATTTTTAAATAACAATTAGGAAACAAGGCGTATATATTCATGAAGAAGAAATCCCTAATTCTTTGTAATGCTATAAAGTCGGGTTTAAAAGTTAAAATAGTTGTATTCCAGTTTAGAACAGGTGCATATAATTTAGAAAAGTATCCTGCAAATGCCATATAGGTTCCAATGGATATATTTTCGTTGAGAATTACAGTCCCACCAAGATATAGTAAAAAAACACTAGCAAGAGAAGAAGAGAGGATGAGTAATTCTGTTTCTCCTGACATTAAAATCCCTCGTTTTACCATGGTTTTTGCTAATTGCTCATTTGCTATATTAATTTGTTTTAATTGTTTATCTTCTTTACCAAGTCTTTTAATTTCTTCTTCCCCCAATATTGCCTGCTGCATTTTACTTCTATACATCGCTCTTTTTCTAAAGAAGCCTGGGTGAATTTTTTATCCACATGCAATTTTCAATGTTTATCAAACCACTTTCAACTGCCTTTCTTCCTCTTAACATACAAGGCCAACAGAAATGTAGTAAACCACAATCACCACAAATTTGACCATTAGGCGGAATAATATTTGAAAA
>Ga0265294_10009970_pt1 | contig 10877 bp, 12 predicted proteins | sample MunlanPumphouse3_FD_192504 | JGI IMG/M metagenome (GOLD analysis project Ga0265294, IMG submission 192504) | Groundwater microbial communities from a municipal landfill in Southern Ontario, Canada - Pumphouse #3 | ecosystem: Environmental > Aquatic > Deep subsurface > Groundwater | place...
AATATGTAGCTGTTTAACGGGTTGCAAATATACCAAAAAAAATCAATGTGCAAAAGGATGTCGGTTTTTTTTTACAATTTCTGTGATTCCAGAAATTTTATAAAATTGGCTCCCCAGAATTTTTCGAGCTCCTCTTCTGTATACCCTCTTCGTAACAATTCAATTGTAAGATTTTTCATTTTTGAAGCTTTTTCCATGCCTACAACTCCGCCACCACCATCAAAATCTGTTCCTAAACCTACATGATCTATTCCAACCAAATTTTTCACATAGTCTATATGATCGGCCAAATGTTTTACTGTTACCGAATCTTTAGGTAAATATGAGAGGAAGAAGCGACCAGTAGCCACCTGTATGAGCCCTCCAGCCTTTGCTATAGCAATAATCTCTTTATCTGTAAGATTCCTAGGATGGTTTTTGATTGCATACACACCCGAATGAGAAGCCATAATAGGGAGTTCACTTACCTCCAAAACATCGAACAACGTTTTAACCGAAGAGTGAGACACATCTATTATTATGCCCAACCGATTCATCTCTTTTATTACTTTTTTTCCAAAAGCAGAAAGTCCATTATGCTCCGGCCCATTGGGGTCTCTAGAAGCATCACAGATATCATTATTTTCGTTATGACAGATAGTCATAGCTCTCACACCTATATCTCTAAACATTTCAAGATTTGAAATATCATCTCCTATAGCATATCCATTTTCAATAGCAAGCATAACAGAAATAACTCCATTTCTCTTATTTCTAAGTAAATCTTGGGAACAATAGGCCAAAGATGCTCCGCTATAATTCTCTACATATCGTCTAAATCTTAATAAATTATCTTTTACATAATTCACAGCTGAGTCTAAAGACTTTTTATCTCTCTCTTTTTGCCCTATATATATAGCAAACAAAGCTGCATCTAACCCTCCCTCTCTCATAAGCGGAAAAGTAACTTGTCCAGTAGTAACACCATGGTCTTCTTTCGGATTGTTAATCACAAGAGCTGTATCGTTATGAGTATCTATCGAAAAGATTTTTTTATGAATTCTATCGGCCTGTTCTTGAAGCTCTTCAAGTGTTTTCGACTCATTTTGGCTTAATAACACATGAGAATATGCCACCATAAGAAAGAGTGATAGAGAAAAATAAATCACTAATAATTTAAACAATTTCATTTTTTAAAAAGTTTTAAAACTATTTTTTAACGGGTGATATCCACCAACCCATTCTTTTTGCAAGTAATATAATTAATGCCGAAGCTACTAAACATGCAATAAGAAGCCATATTCCCAATCCATTCATAAAGAGCATCGGTACAAAAGTAATAATAAGAATCTCTACTGGAGCGATTGGCAAATATGCCAAAGCATAATCGTCCATGGCCTTACTTTCAAGTTTAGGATCTACAATTCTTATGAGCGCAATACCCATTGCCATAGTACCTGTCCACCAACCCCATGCAAAGATAGATCGCTCAAACCAATAAGTCTTGCACAATCTTTTACCAAAGTAAAAAGTAATTGCCCACACAGTTATAACCCCAACAACTATAAGAACAACTAAAGGAACAGCATATTTAACAACAACTCCCAACTTTATAGAAGCAACTCCACACGCAACAAGCAAATCTGTGAAGGTACTACCCAAATGCGATGTTTGCCTAGGACATATATAATCGGAAACACCTGTAGCATCGAATACTTTCTTAAAAAGAAGGCCAACAATAAAAGATGCCGAAAAAACAGGAATCTCTAATTTAGGATAATAATATTTTACCCCCTGGCTAAGCAAATAACCAATAAGTGCCACAACAAATACAAAAGCTAAATGAAAAGCCAAAGAATCAATCGAGATAGGAGATGTAGTACTCATACCTGCATTTTCTCTTTTATCTACAGGTGTAAGCCCCGTTCTTAAATCATCCGGAAGATCGGCAAAGTTTTTGATAAAAGAGGTATCACCTTTAACCGTGGCTCTTTTTACCATTATAAGACCAATTATTATTGCCACAACAACTCCTACTGTAGCAGTTGTCATTGCTAAGCTTTTAGCCTCTTCCCATCCCAAAGACGCAAAAGAATCTCCTATTGCAGCAGCTGTTCCATGCCCCCCATAAAACCCAACAGGAAGCATTAGTCCAAATGCCGAGTTTAGCTGCGGCCAAATAAGATTTAAGACAAATAGACCAAATAGACCCATTACTGCCCATTGCAAAAGCATTCCCAACTGAGCATATGCCCAAATAGGACCTACCCTACCCGAGACCTCCTTAAAAGTAAACTTTGGAGAAGAGAGTGGTAAAGATGCAAAAACCAGAGCAATTAGCACTCCTGCATAAGTACCCAATTGGTCAGAAAAAGGGAGCCACCCAACCCCATTAGGGCCCAAAGCCAATCCGAGAAACCCAGCTATAAGAGAAGGAGGTATAAAAAGCTTTTGAATAAATTTTACTTTTACTCGAATAAATTTACCTACAAGTAATAATGCGAAAATAAGACCAAAATCTACAAATAAAGTCCAAGGACCATACACAGAAGAGAACATAAGTTTACGTTAAGTTTAAAGTTAGTTATAAAATCGATATCAAATGTAGTATTTTTGGTCTGATTCTTGAACATATCTTTAAAAAAGATAAATTTGTCTTTTATGAATAGAACGATATTCTTTATAATATTTCTTTTTCCCTTTATTTTTCTACAAAACACCCTGTTCTCTCAAAAAAAGGGTTATACTGTTGGATATAAAGTTGAGGGAAGAGATACTATATATCAAATATCTCTAAGAGAAGTTTACCATTACTCATGGGATAATACTCGTAAAAAAGGGCGTGAATGGCGAGAGTTTTATAAACTTGTATACAATTTTAAAAAAACCTACCCATATGCATTAAAAGCCAGAGATATAATAAAAGAGGCCGATAGCGTTCTTGCAAACTCAAAGTTTAATAATAGGCAAAGAGAAAAATTCATTAAAAACTTTGAGAATGAATTATTTAATAAATTTGAAAAGCCACTAAGAAAAATGAGCTTCTCGCAAGGGAAACTATTACTTAGGCTCATAGACCGCGAAATAGGGCAAAGCTCCTATTCCATAATAAAGAATTACAGAGGGGGCACAGCTGCAGGCTTTTGGCAAGGAGTGGCTAAAATATTCGGATCTGATCTAAAAAAACCTTACGACAGATTCGGGCAAGACAGACTAACAGAAGAATTAGTCCAGATGTACAAAAGAGATACATTTGAATATCTATACTATTCAATATTTCACTAAGATAAGTTCATATAACCATTACGGTTATCCCTTTCTCCACTCCAAAAGACCAGCTTCAGTATCATAAACAAGATAGTCACAGGAATGAATCCACTCCCCTAATATATAAAACCCAGCACCAGCAGGTGTGAGATTATTTCCCGGGGTGTGCATATGTCCAAATATAAAATAGTCTATATTTTTATCCTTTTCTAATTCCGATACTATTAGATAAAGAGGATCATTTACCCCTCTAAAAGAGATAATTTCACCTTTAGTAAGTCTATTATGCCTAGACCATCTATAAGCTATTGCAAATGCCCATCTTGGATGAATCGAACTAAATAGTATTTGCAAAAATCTACTTTTAAAGACTCTTTTTAAAAATAGATGAGACTTTCCACCCATAAGCTCATCGCCATGGGCTAAACAAAAGTTTTTACCATCTATAGCAACCACAGACATCTCGTCAAGTATTTTAATCCCAAGCTCGTTCTGTAAAAAATCATAAGTCCAAACATCGTGATTACCCCTTATAAAGTATATTTTAACACCTCTATCGAAAAGAGTTCCCAAAGCCCCAAGAGTTCTAGAAAACCCTCGTGGAATCACATACTTATATTCATACCAAAAGTCGAATATATCTCCCAGCAAATAGAGAGAATCTGTATTATCGGGCAAAGAATACAAAAAAGAAGCAAATTTCTTCTCTCTCTCCTCAGGATTAAAAGCCCTCAACCCAAGATGAACATCGGAGACAAAATAATATAGTTTAGATTTGGGATTAGACATACGCAATAATAATAGCCACAATACCTACAATCGCACAATATAGAGCAAATCCCTTTAATTTTGTTCTTTTTACTAATGCAATCATAGCTTTACAAGCAAATAATCCAGATAAAAATGCTGCTACAAAACCAGCCATAAGCGCAAACATAGGAATCCCAGTTTTACCTTCAGATAACTCTCCCGAAATCAACTCAAGAAAAACCTCTCCTAAAATAGGCACCAAAACCATTAGAAACGAAAATTTAGCAATATTCTCTCTTTTAACACCTAACAACAACCCTGTAGAGATAGTTGCACCAGAACGTGAAAGACCTGGGATTACAGCTATTGATTGAGCAATTCCAATTACAAAAGCATTTTTAAAAGTGATCCCCTTCTCCTTAGGTTTAATAATTGCCGAGAGCAAAAGAAGAGTAGAAGTAACTAAAAGAGCTATTCCAACAACTAACAGACCTTCGCCAAAAAGAGACTCAACAAAATCTTTAAAGAAAAAGCCCACTATAAAAATAGGGATCATAGAAATAGCAATTTTAAAAATATAGAGTGTCTCTTCATTCATTTTGAACTTGAAAAGTCCTGCAATTAACTCCGCCACCTCTTTTCTGAAAGCCACAATTGTACTTAACACAGTTGCAGCATGCACAGTTATTTCAAACGCAAGATTACTACTATCTATTCCCAACAACTCTTTACCTATTGTTAGATGACCACTACTACTTACAGGCAAAAACTCAGTTAGCCCTTGAACTATCCCTAAAATAATTGCTTCAATTAGATTCATCTACTTCGATTTAGGTTTATACATTATTGCAAAAATCTCTACCACAAACCCTACAAGAATAAACAAAGGAGCAAGCGTTATCCTTCTAAAACTAAACATCTCCTTTCCTGGGAAAACAGAAGGATCGGTAGCACCTCCCCCAGTCATAAGAATATAGCCAATTATCATTAATACGAGCCCCGCCAATAGGTAAATGATATTTTTCCTTGGTATTGCAAACTTTTCTAAATCCATGATAATAAACTTTTTATGTTAATAAACTTATGTTTTTTTTAAAAATATATGCCGAGTTCAATTTAGAGCTTAATAATAAATATCGTCTCCAGACATAGAGACTAATCTATTCGCTATAAAAAAAGTACTTATTACACACAAAACTACCCCCAATAACGGAACTGCGACAAACACTATTGCTATCATTTTTATATCCAGAATTGCAAAAAGCTCAGGAAGATCTCGTTCCATCATATGTATGAGCACCCCCATCAAACCAACAGATATCGCTCCAGAGACCAACCCTTGCCACAACCCCTTTATAAGTAATGGCTTTCTAATAAAAGAACGTTTTGCTCCAACAAGCTTCATAGTATATACTACAAACCTCTTTGAATACAAATTCAATCGCACAGTGTTATTTATAAGCACAAATGAGATAAACATAAGCAGAAGAATGAGAATGCCAGAAGCATATCCTACCTTCTCTACATTATCATTTATCACTTTGACCAAAGATTCCTGATAAACCACCTCCCTAACTAGGGGAAACGACAAAAGCTCCTTTTCAATAGCAATTAGAGAATCACTCTCTATATACTGAGCCTTAAGAAAAATATCAATGGAAACAGGTATAGGATTAACCTCAAAAAGATCCAAGAAATCATCCCCAAGAATCTCCTTCATCTCCTGAGCACCTTGCTCTTTAGAGATATAATCTAATTTTTTTACATATCCCTTATTTCTAAGAGTAGCAAAAACATCCTTAGCCTCAGAATCAGATGCCACCTCTTCAAAAATCATAGACACCTTTATGTTCTCCTTAAAATAAGCCGAAACAGCCTTAGCGTTTACAGCTAAAAGACCAGAAAGACCGGCAAGCAGTAACACCATGCTAATACTAATCACCGATGAGAGATAAGACTGGATGAGCCTTCTGTATACTATGTTCTTCTCTCTTTTTTTCATTTCTTAAACAAGGTCCAAAGATACATAAAATGTCTAATTAAATTAATTTTATTATCTTTGTCAAGAACTTATATTAATTTTTAATAAAATGAATGAGCCCAAAAGAGTCCTTTATGTAAGCTCGGAAATTTTTCCCTATTTACCCGAAACAACAATCTCAAAAGTGGGACGGTTTTTACCGCAAGGAGCCCAAGAAAGAGGGAAAGAGATTCGTTCTTTCATGCCAAAATACGGAACAATAAACGAGAGAAGGAATCAACTTCACGAAGTAATTCGTCTATCTGGCATGAATATTATTATTAATGATTTAGATAGACCCCTAATCATTAAAGTATCTTCTATCTCATCTGCAAGAATGCAGGTCTATTTTATAGACAATGAAGATTATTTTGCACGCAAATTTATATATGGCAACGAACAAACAGAATTCTTTCCCGACAATGACCAGAGAGCAATTTTCTTTGCAAGAGGAGTGCTAGAAACAGTGAAAAAATTACGTTGGAAACCAGATATTATCCATTGTCAAGGATGGATATCTCATTTCCTTCCGCTTTTCTTACGTAAAGTCTATGCCGATGATCCTATTTTTGCCGATAGCAAAATAATATTATCACTATATAATGAAGGTCTTAACCAAGACTTTAATGACCAAACAAAATCAAAAATTTTAGTACCAGGCATTAAAAATAAAGACTTAGATGTTTTGACACCAGCAAATGGCATAAATCTTGCTAAACTAGCAATGCAGTACTCCAATGGTGTTATTATTGGCGAAGAAAACATAGATAAGCAGTTAAAAGATATAGCCGAAAGTTATTCTCTTCCTACGCTTGACTACATAGACACTTCAGAAGACAACAGCACCGCATATATGAATGAGTATATTAAATTTTACGATAAAATTTTTGCTAAAAAATGATAATTAAGAACATTCTTCGTTCTACAGCGGCACTTTCGCTTACTACTTTATTTTTAATATCTTGTATCGAAACCGACAAAACAACAGGTTCTTCACTTGTTCCAGACGATCAAATCCTTAAGGTGCACACTGTAGGATTCGACCTTCCAGTGCAAATGAAACTATCTGATAGTTTGCAAACTAGCTATTCAGGAGCATTAGTAATTGGTTCCAATAAAGATTCCCAACTAGGAACAATGCAAGCATCAGCTGCATTTCAGTTTATGCCAGCTTTATCTGGTCACGATTTTGGTGAAAATCCAGTAGCTCAGTCTTTTAAAATGTATATCACTGTAGATTCTAAATCATTTTTTCGTGATGAAGACCAATTTATACCTCAAAACATCTACGTATACGAGCTTACTAAAGAGTTAGACTCAACCGTTGCCTACAATAACTCTATAACCGATTCAGATTTTTTACCTCAACCACTCAACAAAGGGGGGAACGTATTTTTTGGTGGAGACACGTTAGTAATTGATATATCTTTAGATTATGCCCAGGAATTAGTTTCAGCCACACAAGACGAGAGAGATAGTATATCTATCTTTCTAAAAAAATTCAAAGGATTATATATGACATCCCCTCCTCAACCAGGGTCTTTAGAGGGAGGCCGAATAAACTCCCTTGCACCAAGCAGCATCTATTTTCTTATGAAATACCGCCATGTAGACACAGAGAACAGTATTGACAAAGACAGTCTTATTGCATATTACGTTTACGACGAAAGCCCTCACGTTAACCGTTTTGAACACTCTTCAAAATATCTTGAAAACACAAACCCACAAGACCAAATTTTCATGGAAGGTCTTGCTGGAATTAAACCCTATATAGACTTCAATGAAGTTAAAACTAGCATAACCAATTGGGCTACACAAAATAACACCGATCTTAATAAACTTATAATAACTAAGGCCGAGATTCGCCTTCCATTTGAATATCCACAAGACTATCTGCAATTAAACTACTATCCTTCCCAAGTATTCATCTGTACACGTACAGATTCAACTGGGATCACTACAATTAATTATGATCCTCTTGACGATATCTCATACTATACATCCAATGGATTGATAAACCGCTCTTTTAAATACTACTCACTAGATATAAGTTCATATCTCCAAAAAGTATTACAGAATAAATTAACAGGGCGCTCCCTACAAGCATATATAGCCCCAATAGTCCAAACCAGCGACTACTACACCGGAGTTTCATATTACTATTTTCAAAACACCGCCTATTCCAAAGCAATTCTTAACGGCAACGGAGCTATAAATCACCCCCGTCTAATTCTTTCCTATTCAATAATGCCATAAAACTCAAATTAACCAAAAGAGAATTATATAAATAAAAAAGAGACTGTCCAATGTTTATTGGACAGTCTCTTTTTTATTCTTCTTTTAAAACCAATTATACTTTCTTGAAAACTACACAAGAGTTGTGGCCACCAAACCCAAAGGTATTATTCATGGCTACATTTACTTCTCTTTTCTGTGCTTTATTAAGAGTAAGGTTTAACTTGTAATCAATTTCGGGATCCTCATGCTCAAAGTTAATAGTAGGAGGTATAATCCCCGATTGCATCGCATGGATACAAGCAAGTGCTTCTATTGAGCCTGCTGCGCCAAGTAAGTGGCCAGTCATTGATTTGGTAGAACTTATATTAAGATTATAGGCATGTTCCCCAAACAAAGCTTTAATTGCCTTTAATTCTGCAATATCTCCACGCGGAGTGGCTGTTCCATGAACATTAATGTAGTCTACCGACTCTAAATCAAGACCTGCTTCTTCAAGACAAAGTCTCATTACGTTTATTGCACCAATACCTTCTGGATGTGGAGCAGTTATATGATATGCATCGGCAGTCATTCCACCGCCTGCTATTTCACAATAAATTTTTGCACCTCTTGAAATTGCATGTTCATACTCTTCAAAAACAAGAATACCAGAACCTTCTCCCATAACGAATCCATCTCTGGTGTTATCGAAAGGCCTAGATGCTGTTTTATAATTCTCATTATTTGTAGACATTGCTTGAGAAGAATTAAAGCCACCTACACTAGGCACCGTAATCCCTGCTTCGCAACCTCCTGTAAGAATAAATTCGGCCTTCCCCATACGAATAGCGTTAAAAGCATCTATCATAGCATGAGTAGATGATGCACAAGCCGAAACAGTCGTGTAATTTGGACCTCTGAACCCATATTTCATAGCAATCATTCCCGGAACAATATCGGGAATCATTTTAGGAATAAGGAAAGGACTAAAGCGAGGGATATTACCACCCTCGAAATAGCCCTGAATTTCTTGGAATAGAGTTTCAATACCCCCAATTCCTGTCCCCAAAATAACACCGATTCTATCGGGATTTTCAATTTCCATATCGATTGCGCTATCAGCAATAGCTTGCGCCGATGCAATAAATGCATACTGAGTAAAACGGTCTAATTTGCGCTCCTCTTTTCTATCGATACCGAATTTTGCGGGATCATAGTCTTTTATTTCACAAGCGAATTTGGTTTTAAAAAGAGAAGTGTCGAAACGGGTAATCATATTAGCTCCGCTCACCCCTGCGTCCAGATTATCGAAATATTCTTTAACGCTGTGACCTAAGGGATTAATAGTCCCTATGCCGGTTATTACAACTCTTTTTAATTGCATAAAACTTGTATAAAATTACTTGGTATTGTTTTCGATGTAAGTTATAGCATCTCCAACTGTAGCGATCTTCTCAGCAGCTTCATCTGGAATTGTTATACTAAAAGCTTTTTCGAACTCCATGATAAGTTCTACAGTGTCCAAAGAGTCGGCACCCAAATCGTTAGTAAAACTAGCTGCTGGAGTTACCTCCGATTCCTCAACGCCTAACTTGTCAACGATGATGGCTTTAACCTTTGCATTAATGTCTGCCATGATTCTAAATAATTAGTTAATAAAAATTGTTTGTTATTTCAAAATTAGTGTGCAAAGAAACACAAAAAAATCCAAAAATGAAAATTTAAAGACAGTATAAACTTATTCAATTAATAACTAGTTGTTTTTATTTGTGTAGTATAATTATAATCCAAATCTTAAAATTTCTTGTTTTTCTTATCTTTGCACTATTCAAAGAAATACATATTAATGGAAAACATAAATATAGCAATATTTGCATCAGGTTCGGGTACAAATGCACAAAATATTATTGAGTACCTGAAAAATAAAAGAGAAGACAGAGAAGTTAGTCCATCTCTTATTGATAATTACGGCACCAAAAAGAGCCAAACAAAAATCTTCCCTAAGATTAATGTAAAACTTGTACTTTCTAATAAAAAAGAGGCATTTGTATTACAAAGAGCAAAACAATTAAATGTAAATAGTGCCATTTTTAGCTCAAAATCTCTAAAAGAAGAAAAAATAGTAGATAATTTGCTCAAAGAGAATAATATTGACTTTATTATACTGGCTGGATTCCTAGTCAAATTTCCAGATAGACTTGTAAAAGAATACCAGGGAAGAATAATAAATCTACATCCTTCTCTACTTCCTAAATATGGAGGTAAAGGAATGTATGGCAATATGGTACATAAAGCAATTATTGAAGCAAAAGAGAGTGAGTCTGGAATAACAATCCATCTTGTAGATGAGAAATATGACAATGGCCAACATCTTTTCCAAGCAAAATGTAGTGTTACACCCCAAGATACTCCTGAAAGCCTTGCGGCAACTATTCACAACTTGGAATATGAGCACTTTCCAAGAGTAATATATGAATATATCATAAATTATTACTTTAACGATAAATTTCAGAAAGAATAGGAATTTCCAAACGGAACCCGGTTCCTATATAACGGCTCCCTTCAAATGCAGTAAACACTCCTGCACGTAGCAACCCTTGAATGCCAAAAGAGTATCCTAACTCCTGATGAATAACCTTTTTAT
>Ga0265294_10009972_pt1 | contig 10874 bp, 10 predicted proteins | sample MunlanPumphouse3_FD_192504 | JGI IMG/M metagenome (GOLD analysis project Ga0265294, IMG submission 192504) | Groundwater microbial communities from a municipal landfill in Southern Ontario, Canada - Pumphouse #3 | ecosystem: Environmental > Aquatic > Deep subsurface > Groundwater | place...
AAAAGCATTAAAAATAATTAATGAACAGAATTTTACGACCATTGATACTTGTAAAATTAATGGGCACTATTTCTTTAGCATTGCCGGTATCGGCTTTGATGCAAAAGTGGCTTTCGATTTCAACAACGAAGGACAACGCGGATTCCAGAATTATTTAAAACATATTTTAATAAACTATTTTGAGTATCAATCTGCCCAGTATTTAATAAAATATGACGGACAAGAACTTGAAACGGACGCTTTTTTTATCACTTTTGCCAATTCTTCACAATGGGGTTATAATGTAAAAATTGCGCCGCGAGCCTCTATTTGCGACGGAAAATTGGATGTGTGCATTTGCCAACGCCCCAACTTCCTCAAATTCGTTAATGTGGATTTACCGCATCTGCTTACTAATCATTTCAATCGTTCTTCTCTCGTTCATTATCTTCAATGTGAAAAAGCAACCATTATTCCTTCAAACGGACAAAAAACCTATCTTCATATTGATGGCGATGTCGCAGGAAAAGTAGATGGTATTGAATTAGAGATGTTTCCGAGGTCTTTACTTATTTGTGTAAAAAATGATTATCTCCTAACTTAAATACATACCCTATCTCTATGGCTAAATCAAAAAGTGTTTTCTTTTGTAAAAATTGCGGCTATCAATCTTCTCAATGGTTAGGTAAATGCCCGTCTTGTAACGAATGGAATAGTTTTGAAGAAGAAATTATCGACCGTGGCGAACCTGCCAAAGGAAAATCAAATTTTGCTCAAATCATTCAAAGCTCACCCAAAAAAATAGAAGATATTTCATTGGTGGAAATTCCGCGCATCCACTCCGGATTTTCGGAATTGGACAATGTGCTGGGCGGTGGTATTGTTGCCGGATCCATCACCTTGTTGGGGGGTGAACCCGGAATCGGGAAATCAACGCTGCTGCTTCAAGTGGCAATTCAGATTCAACATAAACGGATTTTGTACATTTCCGGTGAGGAAAGTGAAACACAACTCAAGATGCGCGCCGACCGCCTGTTCCCCGATATGAAACCGGAAGAATGCTACGTCCTGACAGAAACCAATACCCAAGAGATTTTTAATCATATTAAAAATATTCAACCACAAATAGTTATCATTGATTCAATACAGACTTTGCAGAGTAATTTGTTGGATTCTGCCGCCGGTTCCATTTCTCAAATTAAAGAGTGTGCCGCCGAATTTCAACATTACGCCAAAACTTCTGCCGTCCCCGTTTTTCTTATTGGACATATTACAAAAGACGGTTCATTGGCAGGTCCTAAGATATTGGAACACATAGTGGATACAGTTTTGCAATTTGAGGGCGACCAACATTATGGTTACCGCATTGTGCGCTGTATCAAAAATAGATTCGGTTCTACTTCGGAGTTGGGGATTTTTGAAATGCGCAACAACGGGTTACGCGAAGTGCTGAACCCGTCCGAAATTCTCATTGCCGACCGAGATGAGGATTTTAGTGGCAGTGCCATTGCTGCCGTTTTGGAAGGAACCCGAAACATGATGATTGAGATTCAGGCATTGGTAAGCAGTGCAGTTTATGGGACACCTCAGCGAAGTGCCACCGGATACGACACCCGCCGCCTCAATATGCTTTTGGCAGTGTTGGAAAAAAGATGCCATTTTAAGTTAGGCGCAAAAGACGTTTTCCTCAACATCGCCGGCGGCATCAGTGTGGATGACCCCGCCATCAATTTGGCTATTGTGGCTGCTATTCTCTCATCTGCTACCGATATTCCCTTGGATATTAAGACCTGCTTCGCCGGCGAAATGGGACTAAATGGCGAAATTCGCCCTGTTTCCCGCATCGAACAACGCATCGCCGAAGCCGACAAACTCGGATTTAAAAGAATGTTCTTGTCAAAATATAATCTAAAAGGATTCACCAAAGAAAACCTTAAAATTCAACTGATTCCTATTACCAAAGTTGAAGAAATCTACCATCAACTATTTCCCGTTGATTGATTTCAATCGCAATATTAGAGAATCTGATAAACATTCCGTTGAGAGATTTTGTTACTATCACCGTTAAAAAATACAATTACATGGAAAAATCAATTAAAGGAACACAAACAGAAAAGAATTTGTTGGCTGCCTTTGCCGGAGAATCACAAGCCAAAAACCGTTATACTTTTTTTGCCAAAGCAGCGAAAAAAGAAGGATTTGAACAGATTGCCGCCATTTTTGCCGAAACTGCAGCGCAAGAAGAGCAACACGGCAAGCAATTTTTTAAATTCTTGGAAGGTGGCATGGTAGAGATTACCGCTTCCTATCCTGCCGGGGTAATCGGCACAACCGAGGAAAATTTATTGGCATCTGCCGAAGGAGAATATGAAGAATGGAAAGAATTATATCCGCATTTTGCAGAAATTGCTGACCAAGAAGGATTTCCCAAGATAGCTGCCAAATTCAGAGTGATTGCGCGTGCCGAAACCATGCACGAAAACAGGTATAGAAAATTGTATCAAAATATAAAAGAGAATTCCGTATTTGAAAAAGCTGCGCCTACAAAGTGGGTTTGTCGGAATTGTGGTTATGTGCATGAAGGACAGAAAGCTCCCGCTCTTTGCCCATCTTGCGAACACCCGTTGGCTTATTTTGAAGTAAAATCCGAAAATTATTAATACCAATATTGTTAGTAATTTGTCTATTTATTTAATAAACAAATGGTTATAGGTGTTTTTGTCGTTTCATGATTTTTTTGTAAAACAAGAAATAGATATAAAAAAAACTTGTACCTTTGCCGCGAAATACTAACCAAAAATTATTTATTATGGCTTATAAAATTTCTGATTCATGCGTAGCTTGCGGTACCTGCATTGCAGAATGCCCCGTAGAAGCAATTTCTGAAGGTGATATTTACAAAATTGACCCCGACGTTTGCATAGAATGTGGCGCATGCGCAAGTGTTTGCCCTTGCGAAGCTATTCATTTAGACTAATCAAGGCTCACAACTAACGAAAAAGCGGCTGTTTAACAGCCGCTTTTTTTAAACCGAAGTGTCAGCGAGATTAGCGAAAACAGCCTACCTTTCAAGTAATTGTTGCTTTTTTTTAAAAATCAGGTTTTTATTGAAAATAATAAAAAAAAAGTGTAATTTAGCAGATTGTTTTAGTAAAATATAAAATATTGATAATCAACTTAATATAAAAATTAAATTAAAGAATTATGGCATTTCAAGGAACATTGGTAATTGATACCGAAAAGTGTAAAGGATGTGGCGTCTGTGTTGAGACCTGTCCTAACAAAGTGATTGCTTTGTCCAAAAAAGTAAACAAAAAAGGATATAATTACTTGGAAATGGTAAAAGAAGAAGCATGTATCGGCTGTGCAAACTGCGCAGTGATTTGCCCTGACGGGGTAATTGAAGTATATCGTGCTAAATACTAACCATTTAAAAAATCGAATTAAAACACTAATTAATAAAAAAATTATGGCAAAAGAACTCAAATTAATGAAGGGGAACGAAGCCATCGCGGAAAGTGCTATCCGCGCCGGTGTGGACGGCTACTTTGGCTATCCGATCACTCCCCAATCTGAGGTTCTCGAACATCTGATGATTGAGAATCCGGTAGAAAAGACAGGAATGGTTGTATTGCAGGCTGAAAGCGAAACTGCTTCCATCAATATGGTATATGCAGGCGCAGCTTGCGGGAAAAAAGTGATGACCTCATCTTCATCTCCTGGCATCAGCTTGATGCAAGAAGGTCTTTCCTATATCGCAGGAGCCGAACTTCCGGCAGTGGTTGTTAACGTGGTTCGTGGAGGTCCGGGATTAGGGACTATTCAACCTTCTCAAGCTGACTATTTCCAAACTACCAAAGGTGGCGGTCACGGCGACTATCGTCTGATTACGCTGGCTCCGGCCTCCGTTCAGGAAATGTATGACTTCGTACAGTTGGCTTTCGACTTGGCTTTCAAATACAGAAACCCTGCTATCATCCTCTCCGATGGTATGATTGGTCAAGTAATGGAAAAAGTGGTGATCGACGACTATAAACCGCGCTGGACAGACGAATACATCGCTAAAACCTTTCCGTGGGCTGCTGTTGGAAAACCTGCCAGCAGAAACCACAATATCATTACCTCTTTGGAATTGGATTCCGCTAAACAAGAGCAAATCAATATCAATATCCAAAAGAAATACAAAGTTTGCGAAGAAAAAGAAGTACGCTACGAAATGATAAACTGCGAAGATGCTGAATATCTGTTCGTTGCTTACGGCTCATCTGCTCGTATTTGCCAAAAAACGATTGAATTGGCACGTGCAGAAGGTATCAAAGTCGGTCTTTTCCGCCCCATTACCTTATGGCCCTTCCCCAGCAAACAACTGAAAGAAGCCGCGAAAAACGTAAAAGGTATCCTGAGCGTGGAAATGAACGCCGGACAAATGATCGAAGACGTGAAATTGGCTACAGAATGTCGCGTAAAAGCCGAGCATTTCGGACGCTACGGTGGTATGATTCCTGACCCCAATGAAATCTTGGTTGCGTTAAAAAAACAAATTATGTAATTCATAGCGGCACCCGAAACCGTTATTAAAAATGAAAAATTATGACAAGAGAAGAAATAATAAAACCTGAAAACTTAGTGTACAGACGTACGCCGGTGCTTACCGACAACATTATGCACTATTGCCCCGGTTGTGGTCACGGAACCATTCACCGTCTTATCGCTGAAGTCATTGAAGAAATGGGAATCCAAGATAAAACCATCGGTATTTCTCCCGTTGGCTGCTCCGTTTTGGCGTACAATTACTTCGATGTGGACTTCGTGGAAGCAGCTCACGGACGGGCACCTGCCTGCGGAACCGCTATCAAACGATTGAACCCCGATAAATATGTCTTTACCTATCAGGGAGATGGCGATTTGGCAGCTATCGGTACCGCCGAAACCATTCACGCTTGCAACCGCGGCGAAAATATTACCATGATTTTCGTCAATAATGCCATTTATGGTATGACCGGCGGACAAATGGCTCCTACCACTTTGTTGGGAATGAAAACCGCTACCTGTCCTTACGGCAGAACTGTAGAAGCAAACGGCTATCCATTGAAAATCACCGAATTAATAGCTCAACTTCCCGGGACTTACTACGTTACCCGCCAAGCTGTGTTTACACCGGCTCACGTGCGCAAATGTAAAAAAGCCATTCGCCAAGCTTTTGAAAATCAAAATCTTAAAAAAGGCGTTTCTTTCGTAGAAGTCGTTTCTAATTGTAACTCCAATTGGAAAATGACGGCTACCAAAGCCAACCAATGGTTAGAAGAAAATATGCTTCCATTCTACCCACTCGGCGACCTCAAAACCCCCGAAAAATAATTCATCATTTTAGAAATTATTAAAAAGAAAATATTATGACAGAAGAAATAATCATAGCAGGGTTTGGCGGACAAGGCGTTCTCTCTATGGGTAAAATTTTGGCTTACTCCGGCGTAATGCAAGATAAAGAAGTAAGCTGGATGCCATCTTACGGTCCCGAAATGCGTGGCGGTACTTCTAATGTTACCGTGATCATTAGCGACGAACGTATCAGCTCCCCCCGTATCAATCAATTTGATACAGCCATCATTTTGAACCAACAATCGATGGATAAATTCCTAAATACCGTTAAGCCGGGCGGGCTTCTTATCTATGACCCCAACGGAATTACCGAACATCCTACCAGAAAAGATATCAATATTTACCAAGTTCCCGCTTCCGAAGAAGCTGCTAAAATTGGTATTATGAAACTTTTCAACATGATAGTTCTCGGTGGTTTTCTGAAAATTAAACCCATCGTAAAACCTGAGTTTATCCGCAAAGGTCTTGAAAAATCACTTCCCGAAAGACACCACCACCTGATTCCCGAAAACGAAAAAGCGATAGAAACAGGGAAGAATATTCTTAAACCGATAAATGTATTATAATCATATTTGATACATATAATATATATCATGGTAAAAGCGGAACTTTTCAAAGTTCCGCTTTTTTATTTCCAATACGCTATGATTACCCCACAACCTTTACGCTGCTCGCTTCATGTCCGTTGCGACTGACTTCAATGTGCGTTTTGATTCTCTCGCGCAAACCCTCCACGTGACTGATAATTCCTATCTTGCGACTTCCATTGGCGTTGAGATGCTCAAGTGCATTCATCACAGTGTTAAGATGCTCCCCGCTCAATGTTCCAAAACCTTCATCAATGAACAACATCTCTACCGGAAGCCCCTGCTTGTTGATATTCGACAAACCTAATGCCAAGGCTAACGATACCAGAAAACTTTCCCCTCCCGATAACGTATTAACCGGTCTGACTGCATCGTTCTCGTAATTATCAATAATCGTTATTAGAAATCCGGTGCAATCCAATTTGTAACGATTGGACAAGCGTTCCAGATAGTAATTGGCACCGCTCAGCAGCTGTTTAAGTACAAAAGACTGCATCATTTTTCGAAATTTTGTACCTTCTTTATCCCCGAACACTTTATTCATATTCTCCCATTTTTTCCAATCTTCGAACAATAAATCGCACTTTAGCTTTTGTTCTGCAATTCTTCCCCGATTTTCTTGGTCAGATTGAAGTTGCTGTATCAATTTCCCCTTTTCTTCTTGGGCGTTTTTTTTCGTTGTTTCGAGTTCTTCAAGTAGTTGTTTCAAACGATCTGGTGTGTCAGTTTCTTCCAAAGGCATTTTCTTCTCATCGTGCGATATAATGGCGCTCTCAGCCGCTTTTTTCTCACCTTCCTTCACTTTTAAGTTCTCTTTTTGAGCGGCAATATGGCTTCGCTTCGTCAAAATATCGTGATCGCTATAGTTGCACAATTCTTGTAATCTGGTTGAGTTGATGGAAGAATTGTCAGCATAAAACTTTTCTAACAGTTGCTCATTTGTTTTTAAAATGGCAGAAGTTTCCGTTATTGCTCTGTTTAGGGCGGTAACGTCCGTGTTCAGGTGATTCCATTTTGCCTCAAGGTTCGGCTCTTCAGTAGATTGGCAGGGAAGAATTGTTTGCCATTCCGGTAGTGTTGTCAGAATTTGAATTTTTACCGTATCAATTTGATTTTGAGTGTTTTGTAATATTCTTAAGTCGTTTTCTATTGTGGAACATTCTTGAATGGTTTGAAGATAACTTCCAGCATCAGATTCCAATTTTTGAATAAACTGCGTTGCATTACTTTCCCACTCTTTTTGCCAATCGGGATAGCTGATGATGGCTTGAATTTTGCCATAAATATCGTCCGCCTGATTCTTGTAATTACTTATCAGAGAGGTAGATTTTTCAATATTGCTTTTTGTTTCTTCCCATTGTTTCCATGAGTTTTGTTCTTGTTTTTGAGCCGTGTCAAATCCTTTTTGTGTTATTTCGTCTTTTTCTTTTTGTAACCGATTAATTTCATTTTGCAAAAGATGACAAGTATTCAGTTGGGCGGTTAATGCAGCAATGTTTTTAGAAATCCGTTCTTTTTCCGCAATAAAAATATCGTTGAGGTTGGCTGACATTTCATCTATTCCGCATTGATGGCAATGAGTGATGAAATCGTCATATTTCTGCTTACAATCTGTAGTTATCTGTTTGATTTTTTCTTCTTTTTGCTGACGCTGTTTTTTTTGTAAATCGACAAGATTCAGACTCTTGTTAAACAATTCTTGGGCTTCGTCGAAAATTTGTTTTTGTTGCTGTTGTTTTTGTAGAACGGGTTCCAGTGCTTTTGCAAAAGCGTCATCTTGCAATACCGAATCAATGAGATGCCCGCAAACCGGACATTTGTCGTTTACTTTCAGCTGTTGTCGCAGCGTTTTGGCAGCATCATTGACAGATAACAAAGTCTTTTGGTACAACGATTCAGCATCATTATAAGCTTTTTGTGCCGCTTCTAGATTCTCCTTCAATTCAGCCGTTTTATTGTTGTTTTCCAAAATCTCTTTTTCAAGATTTGCTTGATGATCGGATTCCGTCTGCAACTCCTTCTTTTTTTCGGAATAGACTTGATAAACTCTTTCTGTTTCGTTGATGATAGTCAGTAACTCCTGCTGTTTTTCTTTTTCTTTTTCTAAACTTTGTAAGTTTTTTTGTCCTAATTCTTCTTTTTTTTGATTGATTTCTGTTTGTTTATTTTGATTGTTGGTCTTGGCTTGTGCGGTAACTATCTTAGCTGATTGATAAATCTTTTCGAGATTTGGCAAGGCATTCTCATTCTTTATTTTTAGTTGCGATTCTTTATCGATTTCCAATCCCAGGCGTATAATGGATTGTAATTCGGAAACGATGGTCTGACTTTGTCTGAACATCTCGTCCAATGGTTGTTGTTGATCGAGAAAATTCTCTTTCGCAATTTTTTGTTGGGAGAGTGACAGGATGGTTGCTTTTAAATAATTGTAATTTCCAGACAAAGTCGCAAAATCGGTTTTAAGTTCATCCAATGAATGGACATTCGATTTTATTTTTTGTTGGTTAACGTTCCATGAATTAAGTGTTTCACGTGCTTTACCGGTGTTATCCCAATCGGTAATCAGCTTTTCGTTTTCTTTAAAGTCGGGAGCAGAAATTTGGGTTTGTAATTGCTCCCATTCGCGGTTAGTTTTATCCAATTTATTACGGAGTTCCTCGCGCGTAAGCAGCCAATTGTGTTTTTTGTTGATGATTTCGTATTCCTCGTCCGTGGTTTTTTCCGATTTTTTCAAATCAGAAATCTTTTGTTGAATTTTCAAAAATTGCTCCTGCGTCAGCAAAGTTTCTTCAATTGTTTTAATTTTGGTGTATTCGTCTTTGTGTAACTTTTCTTTTTTGTTTGTTTCATCGAAGAGGCGTTTCCCGTATCGCGTATATTGCTCGGTGTTGGTTAGTTTTTCTAAAATACTTGCTTTATCATTATCATCGCTGAGCATGAACTTGGTAAATTCGCCTTGAGCAAGCATGGTAGTTCTGCAAAACTGTTCAAAAGTAAGTCCTATAATTTCTTCAATCAGTTGAGACACCTTATTTTGTATGACTTTATCTCCTATTCGCAATGATGAATTGATTAATAAGGTTCCGTTGATAGCGTTTTTAGCTCTGTGGGCTTCCCAAGTTGCACAATAGGGCTGATCATCGACCGAAAAGTTAAGTTCTACGAAGGCTTGGGTAGTGTGGCGGCGCATGATTTGGGCTACTTTGTCGCTTGCCAAACCGTTGATAGCAACCGCATCTCGAGAGGAAATATTTTTGTTAAAGCGCGGTGTTTTGCCAAATAAAGCCAAACTGATGGCATCTAAGATGGTGGTTTTCCCAACGCCTGTTTCTCCACAAATGAGAAATAAACTATTGTCAACCAGCGGTTTTTGATTAAAATCTATGACCGCGTCGGCAATTGAGGCAATATTATGAATAGTGATCTTTTCTATCTTCATAAACAATTACTTAAACGTTTTTAAATTCCTGATTGACAGCTTTTATAACCGAAGTCAACAAATCCTGTTCTTCCTGACTGAGTGGGTGGTATTGATGGGCAATTTCGACAATTTCTTTGGGGGACAAGTCTCGCAATTCTTCAATTGATTTATTGGGAAGCTCTTCAATTTTTGTTGTTACCGTATTTTGAATCAGATTGATAAGACAGAAACGGCACTTTAAGTCGGAGTAATTTTGAAGTATTTCCTGTAATTTGAGATTGCATTCCGTTACATTGGCGCCTTGCTCGGCGATGATGTTGAGGCGTACATATACGTTTTTGTCAAGTTGCTCTTTTAGAAGTTCAACAGCCGATTCAAAACTGGTTCCTTCCTGACAATTTGGCAATGTTATGGCGGGACGGAGTTCGGTGATGGGCAGGGTAGTGCATTGAGGGACAGCTCCATGTTCCGATATTTCTATCATGGAGACGGAGTGTTCAAAAGCTTCGTCAAAGCTGACGGCGATGGGTGTCCCACAATAGCGGCTGCGTTTCTCTTTGTCCAGCCATTGGGGGTGATGAATATGACCTAAAGCCAAGTAGTCGTAACCATTGCCAAGTGATTCAGTAGTAGCATATTCCAAACCGCCCACGCATTCTGTGGTTTCGTATTTTTCTACTTTATGTCCGGTGGTATTGCAGCCCTTTACTGCCAAATGAGCGGTGAGTACCACGGGCAGGTTCTCTGAATTTAAAGTGGCTACGCTGTGCAGTAAACCCTGAAAAAACGCCGATTGGCGATTGCCGGCTTCGTTATCCGGCACAGGTGGAAAATTCCGCTCCGAACAGTACGGAACCGCAGCGATAAACCCTTGATTCCCAACTTTAATAATGTGATTTTGATAATCACTCGACACGTTGCCGATAATGTGAATGTTTACGAAGTTCCACAGTTTTTTGTCTATTTCAAGCCGCGAATAACTGTCGTGATTACCGGCAGTAACCACAATCTCCATCGTCTTACACTGTTCGCGAATGCTAAGAAGTGCCTCCACGAACATGGTTTGCACATCGATACCGGGGAGTGCGGTGTCAAAAATATCGCCACAAATTACCATGGCATCAGGCTGATGCTCTTTCACGATCGTGGCAATTTGTTTCACAAAATGCAGTTGTTCTTCTTTTCGGTCATAGTTATAAAGTTTATGTCCCAAATGCCAATCACTGGTGTGTAAAATTTTCATATTGAGATTATTAAATATCTGTTTTTAATTCCGCGAAGATATAATTTATCATGTTACAAAAAATAGGTCGTTTATGTTTTTTTTGAACAAATGTATCGCCATTGTTTTTTCTGTTATAGATTATATAGAAAAAATCGAGACTTCTTTTTATAAGTTCAATTAGTAAAGTTATAAAAATAAGAAGAAAAAAAGGCTGACCCAAAAAGTCAGCCCCAAAAGTGGTAAATTTGTAAATTCAATCTCCTACAAAAGAAAAAACAAATGA
>Ga0265294_10009973_pt1 | contig 10874 bp, 12 predicted proteins | sample MunlanPumphouse3_FD_192504 | JGI IMG/M metagenome (GOLD analysis project Ga0265294, IMG submission 192504) | Groundwater microbial communities from a municipal landfill in Southern Ontario, Canada - Pumphouse #3 | ecosystem: Environmental > Aquatic > Deep subsurface > Groundwater | place...
TTTTGACTAGGACTCTGATTCGAACCAGTTTTAGCTAATAGGATACAACAAAAACAGGCTCTCCAGCCTGTCTTTATTAGTTTTGATGATGCTTGTTTTTTTATAAAAACCGTAGTAGTGCTCGGGGACAGAGATTCGAACTCCGATAAACAGGACCAGAACCGCTTCGAGCCACTTTTATAGTAGCTAATGAATACAGGGTTAAATCTGATTTTACACCGATAAACAAAGGATTTTCCGTTTCTCAATCATTATCAATCTTAGTCAATTTTATATAATCTTTATCACTTCTTGGACACAATATGGCCACAATTTTGGCCAGGGCAATATAGGGAGAAGTGGGACTTAGTTGGAACTTTTTTGGAATAAAAAATACCTTCGATATTAAATTTAAAAATAGTTTATTTCGTATCAGTCTTTTTTATTTTTATAAGTTTATTTAATCTAATTTTTAACAATATTGCAGCAATAATCCAAACAATAGAAGCTTGAAGTATGGTGTTGATTGCTATTGCTAAAGTCGCTCCTATTTTTATACCAACCAAGGAACTAAATATTGTCATAAAGACATAGCTCACCATGCCAAAGTTACTAATGAATTCGTTGCCATTAGCAAAATTTTTGGAGGCGATATCAAAAAAACCAATCAAACCAATAATTAAAGTAATTAAAAACCAGATTTTGTATTTGTTAATTTTTGATTCCATATTTTTATAGTTAATCGGGCGATTGATTATTTAGTTATCTTAAAGTGATTAATGGTTTCATCAAATTCTTTTTTTACCGAAGAAAAGTCATTTGAGTTTGCTGTCATTGAAATCATATATAAAACATTTTTATAGAAAAATTGATACTGTTCAACTGTGTCTTCTGAGGTTTTATCACCCATTGTGCTAGGTGTAGAAAATTTACTCCAATATGCAGGAATTTGATCAACGAGTGTTTGTTTAAACTCAAAATTTTTAACGCCAGGAAGGGCTTTTTCCATATCAATCTTCGCCTGTTGTTTAAACTTTTCAAACTCAATGACATCTTCTATTGTGTTATTATCAGGAGACATGATTCCAACAATTATTGGAACATCCCGAACTGCTAGAGAAATAACAGCACTTCCTTTTGTAGCTTTTTGGACAACAGCTTGTGAATCATTTGAATCCCTGGCGGATATTTTCCAACCATCAGGGAAATCTACAGAAAAATTATACGCCGTATTTTGATAGAGGGTATTTTGTATTTGTGAATATTTTGCATCAGTATTTGTTTTAGGATGAGATAATCCAATATCAGCTACTGATCCAATTATCACTAGTAAAATTATGCCAAAAATCCAATATACATACTTAGAGGACGGATAAAATCTTCGCTTAATATCTATAGCTAAAACACAAAGAACACCTGCGACTATGAAAAAACTGCCAGATTTAATAGCATTAAATAATATAATAGCCAATAAAACATCTCCAATTAAAATTAACTTATCTTTCATAATTTTATTTTATAAAATAGTTAATATTCTTTATTATAAATTATTCTGAAATCAACTATTCGAGATTTTTCTTTTATAATCTTATCAGACACCAGCTATTCTGTAAAACAAAAACAGGGCCTAAATAAGCTCTATTTTTAGCATCCTCGTGCTAGCACGAGGATGCGGGAGACATGGGATATAGTTGGAACTTCTTTAGATAAACATTAGCTAACCTTATTAATCTCTTCTACAACTTGCGGTTGATTATCCTTGCTATTATTAACGTTCAAAGTCAAATCAGTATTTTTCTCTATCTTTTTCAGCAAGGTAATAATGTCGTTAATCTTCCAATACCATGTCTTTACCTCTCTGATTAATAGCCAGATTAAAAGCCACACTACAAACAAAAGTATAATTAACAGCCCGTTATTCTTTATTAGCTCGGTAATCATTTTTATTAAAATTTGGTCTAAAGTTTGACCACTTAGCAATAAATTCATATTGTTTTATTTTAAGATTTCTAGTTAATTTAGAGTTATATCAATCAGGACTGCCCTTTTTGATTATTTATATTTGATTTATGGCTTATCAAGGCAAAAAGCTGGTGACTTACCCTGTCCACAATCTAAATTAAAACAAAAAAATTTATTTAACAAATCAAATTTAGATTTATTAATAAAGTTCATACCAGAATTCTGATAGGTATGTATAAAAACTATATTTTTATCACCCTCTATGTCATTATTATAAAAATTTATCATACAACCATTACAATAATCGCTCCTATCGCTACAGTAACCTGAACTAAGATGTAGCACATATTGATCACCAGAAGTTAGGTTGACATAGTCAAAAATTATGCTCTCATTTATTTGAGTACTAATTTGATCTTTTATTTTCTTATTATATTTATCTTCTAAATAATCTTTTCTTTCTTTATTAATAATTCCAGAAACATAACACTTATCAAGAGAATTAGAAAAACCAATTTTGTCCATATTTAAATTAAAACATTTGTTTTTCTGATAAGCTTGATTTAAAGAATATAAAACTACTAATAAAATGAGTGAAACAAAGCCACTAATGACAAATTCAATCTTCCTATTTTTCATAAAAAATTGTTTTAAACATTATAATTATTGCAATAATAACCTTAAACGCATTCACAAACTTGTTTATTACTTTCCCGAGTTATGCCTGCAGCTGGTTTAAGTAATAAGATGTTACTAAGAATTATCAGCCATTTTTGTAAAACTCCTTGTTCTATTAGAAAGAAAGGCAAGATAGGAGTTAAAAAAGTGAATTGCTCCGACCGAAAGCATCTTATTTGATTTTATCAATAAATTCATTTATCAAATCATTTGAAATTATTACACCCAAACTTTCATTTTCATCTACAGTCACCATTGAAGGTATTCCAATCATGCATCCATTTTGGTCAACTGCCAATCCACCCGAATTACCATAACTAATTTTTGCAGAGGTTATTATTAAACCTTCATCAACTAATAAGCTACTAACAACGCCATCTGTGATTGTAAGGGCATAACCACCGCTGATTGCAGGGTATCCATATACTTTTACAGGTTCGCCGAGTTTTACACTATCAGTCCCACAGTGTTTTTTGTCTGCATAGGCAGGAAATTTTTTAGGATACTCACCATAAGTTTTATTTTCTTCTGTGTCATAAAAAACATCATGAATTTGTAAAAAAGCTACATCGTATTCATCGCTTAAGTTTTCATCCAATATCGGATAGGCGTAATAAATTTCATCGGGGGCTCCAGTGTTAGGATCGGGTAATATAACAAGGCATTTTGTATCATCAATATAGATATCATCTTTTGCACTTTCTGGAATTATGTGTGCATTAGTTAATACTAAGCCTCCTTCAGAAAATATTGTTCCTGATCCGCCAGTAGTCTCTTCATCATCACCCTCACAATAAATATTTACGACAGATGACGCTACATTATAATCATTACCATTTGGTGTGTTAATAAATAAAATTAAAAAATATAAACTTATCGCAACAACGAACAATCCGCTCGAAATATAAATTAATTTTCTTTTTGTAAAAAACTTTGATTTAGATTTAATTTTTTCGTCATGCAAAAATTTGCTACCACACTTTGTGCAGTATTTTGAGCCTTCTTTTACCTCATTTCCGCATTTTATACAAAACATATTTTTTAGTTAACAATTTTTACACCGCAATTACAACAAAATTTCGTGCCTTCAGTTGTTTTTGTGCCGCACCCAAAACAAAATTTATTCGTTTCTTCCGTATTACTTAACGACCTTTCTTCGATAACTTCACCCTCAGCCGATGATGCCCCACTGTCTAATTGCTCAACCTTAGTTTTGTATTCTATTTCTGTTATTTTTCCGTCAATTAATAGTTGGTTTGCTTCTGCAATTGGTTTAATTTGCTCCAATTGATTACTATCAAGAGTTGTGCCATATTGGCAAACTGGGCAACTTAAAAAATATTTAATCGAATAAGGAATGATTGGGATAAAAAACAAAGTAAACCAGGTGGTGTACTTCGTAATTGTCCAGTGTTCTTCATTATTGCAATGACTGCAATGATTTTTAAATATTGGACCGATGTTTTTTATTGTCTGGCGTCCCCAGCCGAAAATAATCATAGTTTAAAAAAGTTTTTTAAATTCCTTTTTCCATTGTGGTTTTTGACCGAAAGCAATATATAAGAAAGTAATTTTTATTAATCTCATTATTGCAATATAAATTAATAAAGTCAGCAGAGAATACCAAAACGCCTTACTATATGTATCTTCGTATCTTCCGCCATAAGTGGTTGAATATCCGATATACGTTGAGTTGCTTTCACTCCAAACGATAGGTATTATTAGCAAAAGAAAACTATATAAAATTATGTATAAAACTTTTAAAAGTCTAAACCACCATTTTTGCTCTAAAGTGTTTGTTACGATTATTGGTTTTGACCCTTGTTTTTCTAAATTTAACTGTCCGCATTCGGTGCAAAATTTATGATTTTCCTTTAATTTATTTCCGCATTTTTCGCAAAACATATTTTTAGTTAGAATTTAAATAATCGATTATTTCTTGTGGCACTTCTGCGCCACCATTTATAGCTTTTTGCAAATATAGTTGCGCATTTAGATGATCCTCTTTTCTTAAATATGCAAGACCAAGCCAGTAAGCTGCATATGGGTGTTGAGTTAAGTTGCTCGTGGATAGCAAAGTAATTGTTTGATCAAAATTTTCATTAAAGTAGTATGCAATTGCTAAATTTTGCTTTGCAATCTCTGATTTTTCAGTGTCATACTCATAAGCTTTTTTCGCATAAAAAAGGGCTTTGGGATAATTTTCATATTGTGGAGCCATTTCTTCAAGGTCGAGATAAAATAAAGCAAGGCTGTTGTTTACTTGGAAATCATTTGTGTTTAGTTCATATGCTTTATTAAAACTTAAAATTGCTGAATTAGGTTTATATTCCAATAAGGCAATTTCGCCAGAAATTAGATAGTAGTCAAAAGAATTTGTTTTGGTAAGGCTTAATGCTTCTTTGAAATTTGTTAATGCCTGTTCATTTTGTCCTTCAGTTACATATACATAGGCAAGGTTTTTTAGGGTATTTATTTTATTCTCATCAAACACTGCATCTTTATTTGCTTGTTGAAACTGGTTTATTGCAGTTTGGCTATCTCCCGAATCAAAACTTGACAATCCCTCATTATTTTTTGTAATCGAATCTTCGTCTAAACTATTGTAAACGCCAATTCCTACCATTGCGAGTACTACAAGAATTGTAATAATTTTCCCAGCACTCCACGAGCTTCTGCCTTGTGAAGTAGGTTTAAGGGGTTGTGCTTCTGGTGCTTCTTTTTCTTCCTTATTTATACCTGAAATTTTAGCGCCACAGCTGGTACAAAATTTTTGATTTTCACTTAATTCTTTTCCGCAATTTTTACAAAACATATTTTTAAGTTAATAGAATTACTATAATTAAACTAACAACAAAAATACCAAATAAAGTACCAGTAATTACCCAAAAATTTCTCCAAAATTTTTTATTAGCTTGAACTGACTTTTGTTTCCTTTCCGTTTCGCTTAAACGGATTGGGGGTTGTTTTTCTCCAAGAATTATCTTGAGCGGATCAGCCATTAATGGATAAATATATAACCAGCTAATCGGCGCAAAAAATATCCACCATAACGCGTTTGCACCCGATAATTTTTCAGCTTCTAAGACTTTAACTGAAAAAATAATGAAATAAACTAATAGCCCAATATATGGTATAACTAGCATAACAGCTAACTCGCTTTCTGATTCGCTAAGACCTCGCATTGCTATTATACTTAAAAATACAATCCAAAATAGTACTCTCAATTGTTTTAGATATTTTTTTGCCTCTTCCTTACTTTTAATATTTGTTCTTGCTTGATATTCCTCAACTGTTTCTCTTGTCTTATCTACGTTCACATTAGCCCTCCCAATTTGTTTAGTTTTCTTTACTTTTTGGGGAATTAATAAATCAGCACCAATATTAACTCCACAATGGTGACAAAACTTGCAATTTTTATCCAGGCTAAGACCACATTCTGGACAATACATATATTTATTATTCAGAGACTAATTTTTAAATTATGTTTATATAAAATAATCAATCAATAAATAATTCATCAAACCCCTCCCCCGATCTAAACAAAACGTCAATATCCTTCTCTATCAAATCTAGCCAGTTACCAAAAATTTCTTTTATATATGCACCAGTATAAATACTTTCAAACTCTAAGTTAACCAACCCATCTTCTAATTCACAAAAAACCTTGGTGCATATAAGCACTTTGTTAGAACTATTAGTAAAATCAACCATTTTGTTATTCCACTTCTTCTTGGTTTTTAGACTGATTCTCATCATTAACATGTTTTGGTTCAAATTAAAAAACAAAATGTTGTGCTTTCTTTCATGCATGGCTATAAGTAGACTCTTTTCACCATCTTTCTTAGCTTTCTCTATTTCAATTGTATACCCTAAAAATTCAAGATGGTTTTTAATGTCGTCAAAAATTGAACTTTCGACTTGACTCACCTTTATGGGCGCTGCCTTTTCTCCACATTTTGGACAAAACTTTGAATCTTCAGGCATTTTAAAATCACAACTTAGACAATTCATAAAATGTTTTTATTTATTTAAAAAAGACCTTAAAAAGGTCGTCTATAATTAACGGCAGCAATTATGCAGGATGTGCTGGCCAATATATTCATTGTTCTAATTAGTAGCTTTAATTAGAAGATAGCAAAGATAAGCTAAAAAATCAATATCAAAATGAAAGCGGGGCGGCTGTACTAGTCTTAGTTACACACCACCCCTATTACGGTTCGAATCACTTGATCTAATATTAATTGTAAATTTAATGATTCGGACATGACAAATTATTTAATAATTTCCTTTAATTTCCAAAACAATCCACTGCCGACAGGCAATAAATCATTGATAAGACTATAAACATCATCCCTGATTGATGGAACTTGATATAGTGTCTTCAAAGAATCAAATATTTCTCTATCAACATAAATGGAATGAGGAAAACCATCTAAAGATTTAGTAATATATCTACTATCCAGGTATAATTTTAATATCTTTAATGTGTTTTCTGGGGCTAGCGTTGCCAATTCAACTATAGATTTCATTAAGCCATATTCCCAATCTAGTTTTCCCTGACTCTTCTCTAGCGTCTTGTAGGCGCGTTCAGACACCCAGACTTTATCTAAAACACCCTCTTTTGTATTCATCCAAAATCCAAAACCAGACAACACTTCTTGGTCGGCAATATTATTAATAGCCCAATCCCAAAAGCCCTTCAACCTTTCAATATCTATTTTATTTTTAGCAATAAAATCTTTAGCTTTTTCTTTTGAAATAATACTACGACCTATAAATGATATAAATTCTTTTTGTCGTTTTGTGTTTGGCGTTGACCAAAATAATTTATACAATGGATGTTCAAAGTCAAATGTTGGGAAATAAGCAAAAGCCAAGGCAATGTGGGTAGCCAATCCTTCGTCAATATCTTTAAAGTAACGACGCTTGGTGTATCTATCAGGTGTCATCTTAATTGCTATTTCATAAACACCACTCAAGTCTGTAAATAACTCTCCGTAAAGACTATTGCAAAAATGACCCTCAAGAGAAGCTATTAATAAATCATGCTTATCAGTATCTGACGGAAATATTTTATTAAGCAATCCCTTAATCCAATCTCTGTCCCTATAATAAAAGTTAGCCAAATAGTGACCATATTCAAACATAACAGCGTAAGTATTTTCGCCTTCCAATAAATCTTCATACAACTTTTTGACGTCAGTTGATATTTTTACCTTATCTGTTTTATTAAATTTAGTGTCTTCTTTTTGGGCAAAAAATATTAAAGCCTGGAAGGCTTTCCCTCTAACAGAATTAATAGCTGTGCCAAATGGGTCAGCACCATTTTCTCGTGTATTATCTTCTAAATCAGGGTCCGGAAATAATATCAAATCTTTAATAATAACCAATAGCTTATCTCTAAATTCTGGAAAGTTTATTAATTCCTCATTTTTATTTTCGCCCAATAATTCTTTTAAAACATCGGCGGCTGAACTAAATACAGCATTCCAGTTGGCGAGCCAAGCGTTATAAATATCCCTATCTCTTTTTTCTATTACAAACTTATTAGACATGTCTGATGCAACAAGACTTTCAAGAAGAGCTATAAGATTGAAATAATCAACTCCAGTCGGATATTTATTTTCTCTCAAAATATTATAAATACCCTGCAAAAAGGAGTAGGTATAATGCGAATCTAAATTATTGCGATCAAAAAATAAATTGGCATTTTTAACATAATCAGGAAATCTTTCCACAAGATCTTGTTGCATTATCATGCCCATTCCTTCAGCGTTTAAAGGATTTAAAAAATCCTTAACCGTATCCATCTCGTATAATTTTTGTGGATTCCAATCATTTTTTAATTTGCCTGGTATATCTTCAACTTTTATAGACTTTAAGGTGGCTAAATCAATTGGGGCTTTTGATGAGATAAATCCACTAGTTACTCTACTAATACTTGGCTGTGGTTTGTGATTATCTTGAATTTTTGCACCAAATATTTGTTCATATTCAGCAATTTTAGCAGAATCAAGATAGCTTTTTATACATGATAGAATATCAAGACCATGGGCCTTGTAAAACTTTTCTTTTTTAGGATTTCCAAAAAAAGTTAAAACTTGTTTTATATATTCCTTCTGATCATCACTTTCTAAGACGCTAAAACATTTTTTTAGTAATTGTTCATATTCCGCTCCAGAAACAAGCTCTAATGATTTTTCATAGTTAAATACTTTAAACAGATATTCTTTTATCAACTCTTTAAATGCTTGTGGACACAAACTAACCACAAACAGTCTCAAGCGCCACATTGAGCGACTTAACGGCAGTGAGTTAATATATTTACTATATAGTCTTAACGCATTAGACTCCTCGCTACACTTCGTCCCAATAACTCTTTCAGATAATTTTTTTATTACGGCCGCCAAATCACGAATATCATCTCGTTGAGAATGATGATGCCCACTGTCAACATCTAAATCATAGAAATCGACATCAAATAAGAAAAATTGCTCACTAACATCAAAGATTTCAGTTTCCGACTCCTTGTCAGCTAATAATATTACTTCCTTCATTTTTATTGATGCTAGCTCCAGGGCCTGCTCAGCGTATTGTTCTGGTACTTCTGAGAATATTTTAAATAATTTTATCTGTCCTAAATCATTAAAGTAAAATGGATTATCAGAAGTGTAACCATTCGACATTTCGTGTATTTCTTTTTTAGTTCTAGTCGACAAAATCACATCAACTAAGGACAGTAGGTTGTTATAATCACCAATAGAAATAAGCTTTTCAATCATTTTTTCATATTCGAAACCCCAGTTATTACTTTTGTTCATCAACCTGACCCAATTCTCAGATTTAATTTTTGGGACTAACCTTGATATTTGTTCTCCCGGCAAAGAGCTAGAAATCCATAAGAACCTACTGATAACTTCTATATTAAAATTATTTGGTTCAGAGCCAATTTCAAGAATTATGTCAGTCACTTGATCGGGAATCTTTTCCGATACAGATGCTAAATAATCTAATTCTGGCATTCGATATGGAGATCCGTCCAACTTTTTTGATTTTATTGCATTTAATAATCCATTCTTCCAAAGCCAATCGAGCCATGATTCATCAGCTTTCAAAAAGAAGTATCTTTTTGCATCTTCATTTATCCCTATAATAGAAATAAAGTCAGGCACCTGCGTATTGTCGGGGCCATTTTTAAATAATTGATCTATTCTATTGTGCAAATCTATTTGGTTCATATTTGTTCACTGACACAATATTTAATAAATATTTCGTGGAGCTTATAGATTAATTGAATACAAATTTCCTCAAAAATAACATCTTCATTTTGTAAAAAATCTACTTCTTTCATCTCATTAATTCTTCTTTCTGGTAAGATTTTTTGGGCATAGCCTCTTCTTGGTCCAGACACAAAATGAACAATGTCTGACAAATATGTGTATATATCGCTAATTGATGAAAATTGCTTTTCAACCCTAGGGTCTGAGCAATCTGGTATGCATTTAATAGCTTTGTTGTAATCACTTGGTTGCACGAAACAAACTATTTCCCTAACTGATGCGGCACAGTGTTGTCTCCAAAGATTATCATTATTTTTAGTCTCTGGACTAAACATTTTTTTAGTATTTATTATCAATGTCTTTACTTCTACCACTTCTTTGCCGGCATTTTCTCCAAAATATCTTTTATAATTAATGATTGCGGTCATGTATATCGAAACTAAATTAATTACATTGTCTGGAATTTGATAAAAATTGGCGGGAATTTCAAAAGCAAGCGGCTTCACTTCCTCTTGAATCGCCACTTCTAAAACACTTTCTAATAATTTATCGCGCAATTCGTCCATATATATCTAAATCTTAATTTAAGTTTATAACTAATCACTAATAAAATCAATTATATTTAACGCTAAGATTAGGAAAATTATATAACCATGTCATAAGCTTTATTACAAGGTATTTGGCTAATGTTAGCACCTCTGACTATGTATAAGAAAATGTAGAAAAGCTTTGGTGTTTTGCTTGGTTGCTTGGCCGAAACGGATAAACACCAATAAATAGTAAGTAGCTGGCAGTTCGCTGTTTTTAGTCTCTGTTAGGACATCACTGATTGACTCAAATGCTATACAACGACACAAACAATAGCACTTAGTCAATAGCTTTTTAATAACATTAATATTATATTTATATTTTTGTCTAATATTAGCATAACTGATAAGTCGCACAATATACATTATATGCCTTAGTACGACC
>Ga0265294_10009974_pt1 | contig 10874 bp, 8 predicted proteins | sample MunlanPumphouse3_FD_192504 | JGI IMG/M metagenome (GOLD analysis project Ga0265294, IMG submission 192504) | Groundwater microbial communities from a municipal landfill in Southern Ontario, Canada - Pumphouse #3 | ecosystem: Environmental > Aquatic > Deep subsurface > Groundwater | place...
AGCCAAGAACTTGGATAAGAACGAGATTCAGAGGAATCTGTACATCCGGTTACATAAATTAAGGCCGCTATTGCGAAAATACAAACACACACAATTTTTCGCATATTCCACTCCAAATAATAGGTCTATAAAGTTTGTATCACTTCGATTATTACAAGTCAATTTTTTATATTAAATTTCGCATATATTAAGCAGAACCTTGCGTGCTTATACTTATATTCCTTGACAGTTTAAATAAATATTGAGATAATTCATTACTATTAAACGGCGATCGGAAATTGTGCCGATTCGTGTCTTTGTTTTGGGTATTTATCCCAAATCATGCATTTTTACCAAATTTTTTAAGGAATTTATGATGGAAACAGTAACTATTGAACGCATGACTTATGGAATTGACGGCCTCGGGCATTTAAACGGAAAGGTGGTTTTTGTACCTTACGTAGTGCCGGGCGATGAAGTCAAAATCAGAGTTACAGAAGAAAAGACAGATTACATGCGCGGAGAAATTGAGGAAATATTGTCTCCTTCTCCCGAAAGAAGACCCTCACCCTGTCCTAATTTCCCCGAATGCGGTGGTTGTCATTGGCAGCATATTCACCCCGAGGTCCAACGCCGCGAAAAAGAAACTTCTTTGAGGTTTATGCTTAATCCGCTCCAACCAAAAAGTGTGTATCCCATGGAACCTCTACCCATGAGAAACTACAGAAATAAAATGGAGCTAAAAGTAGCGATAAGAGATGGAGAAGTTATTCTCGGAAACTACCAATACAGAAGTCACGAAGTGGTTTCAATAAAGGGGTGCTTTGTGCAATGCCCCGAAAACATGAAATTATACGATAAATTGTTGGCTTTTGTTAATCTCCCTGATAAAAAAGCTTTTGCCGAAACCATTTCGACAATCATTGTAAGAACGCTCGGTCAGCAACAACATTGTAATTTTTATTTGAAAACTGACCCGGATCAACAAACACTCGAAGCATTAAAGCTCTTTTTTGAGCAAACAGATTCATTAGGGCATCTTGAAGTGTTGACTGAAAAAAACAACTGTCTCTCTTTGCACAGACAACAGCCTCTGTTCGCTTTTATGGGCAGACAGTGGTATATCTCCCCCGATTCCTTTTTTCAAAATAATCTCGAAGGCGCAGAAGCAATTTTACATACTCTGATTTCTGTGTACGAAGGTTTCCAACATAAAGGAAAATTCTTAGACCTGTATTCCGGTTGCGGTATTCAAACATTTTTACTTGAGCAATTTTTCGACGAAACTTACGCAGTAGAATGTAATGCTTCTTCTTACGAAGACGCAATTGAATATCAAAAAACAAGACATAACTCTAAAATTAAATTTATATGTAAAAGAGTCGAAGGAATATTTGGAACTCCCATGACAAGAGGACCACTGGCTGCTATACATCTTAATCCTCCGAGAACAGGTTGTTCTCAAAGAGTTATCAGAGGACTAGGGGGCTTAAAGCCCAGAATTATTACTTATCTTTCTTGCAATCCTATGACATTCAGAAGAGACGCAAAAGCTTTCAGGCAAATGGGATACAAATTAGATAAAGTCTATTCGTTCGATTTGTTCCCGGGGACATTCCATCTCGAAACATTGGGAGTATTTGTTCGAGGTAATTGATTTATGAACACTGCCGTCAAAAACCGATTTAATTTTAAAATTTTGATTGTTGAAGATGAGCCGGATAATAATGAATTCTTGGCTGAACTGCTTTCTTTATCAGGTTATGAAGTGGATCAGGCTTTTGACGGCGAGCAAGGCCTCGCGAAAGTTGAAGAGTTCGAACCGGACTTGGTTTTGCTTGATATAATGATGCCAAAAATCGACGGACTCGAATTTTGCAAAAGAATTCGCGCTAAACAAGATTACCGCAATCTAAAGATCATTTTCATTACCGCTCGCGGTAATCTTGAAGAAAAAATTAACGGCTTTAATGCCGGAGCTGATGATTTTTTAAGCAAGCCTTTTGCGCCAAGCGAATTGTTGGCAAGAATTAATGCTCAGTTGCGAATTGTCGAACTCTCAGCGCAACTCTCTGCATCTGAAAGAAGACACAGAAATTTAATTGAAAACATGCCCGATGGATTAATGCTCGTATCTGAGGACTTTAAGCTTGAATTTTTCAACCCCAGATGCTCTGAATTGTTGCATGTAGAGCTTAAAGAAGAATATTTAAATAAAAATCTCAGAGACGCCATTAAACATTCATATTATTGTGATGAAATTTGTAATCTTATAAATTCTGCCTCAAAGATTATGACAGAATCAAATTTTATGAAAACTGTCGCTTTGCCTAACGAAAACTACCCTGAAATACTTGAAATAAGAGTAATTTCACCGGAAGTTTACGATTCTAAAAGGGAATATGCACAAATTATTTTGCGCGATGTTACGGATAAATACAATATGGAAAGATTGCTTGTTCAAACAGAAAAAAATAACTCGCTCGGAATAATGATTGCAGGTATTTCGCACGAAATAAATAACCCGCTGGCCGGAATATCTAACGCAATTTATCTAATGAAAAAAGGCAAATATGATGAAAAAAGACAGTTAGAAGTCTGTGACATGATGCTTGAAAATGTTAATCGTATAAGCCGAATAATTGATGATTTAAGAACCTTTGGCCACCTTGAAAGGGTTGATAACGGCGAATTTTTGATAATACCGGTAGTTAAAGAAGCTATAAGGTTAATTGACTACCAAAGACAAGATGACAACACAGAAATTACTTTTGTTCACGAAGACTGCTCTTGCAAAGTCATGGGAAGCAAAACTCAGTTCCTGCAGCTTGTAATGAATATTTTGTTGAATGCTCTTAAGGCAGTAGACAAGAAAGGGAAAATCAATGTTAGTTTGTCAAAAACCAATTCACTGGTTCCTTCGGCGGTGCTGACAATTGAAGACAACGGCTGCGGAATTCCCGAAAACCAAATTAATCAAATATTCGATCCCTTTTTTGCCGCAAAAAGAGAATGGCAAGGAACAGGCCTTGGGCTCGCAGTTTCTTATCGAATAGTGCAACTGCTTAAAGGTACGATTAAAGTGGCCAGTAAACTGGGTGTGGGCAGTAAGTTCACTGTTACTGTTCCGATTGTGTAGCTTTTTTAGGCGATCAGTGAATGAATTTTTTTGAATTAAGTATTTTTTGCGTTTCCAGAAAATCTTCTTTATCTTTTTCAGGAACAAATACTGCAGAATTATAAGATTTGGAATCATTACAATAAAAATGATTCTGCTTAACTCTTGATTTTTGATTCCAAACTTCGTTGTTTTCCGAAATAAGAATCATATTCGGCGGAGTGGTTGCAGCTATTTCAAGCTTTTTTATCGATAAAGGAAAAATACCCCATTTTGAAACGATATTACCCGTCATAAAACGTTTGCCATACTTTTCAGTATTAAAATATGCAGCGAAATCTTCTGTAAAAGTGGTTTTTATGTTCTTTTTTGCCTTTTCTTCTTCTTTTAAGGCTTTTCTAACAGCATTTATACTGTAGTTTACCGATACATCGGCTTCTATGTGAAAATTAACTGCCTCATTGGGATTAAGCCAAAAATTGTAGGTGTTACGCTCAGGAGTATAATTGAAATCTGAACCATTAATTTTGATTTTAACAGAAGATAAATTTTTTGGATAAAGTATTCTGAATTTTACTGAAGTGAAGGCTTTGGTCCGTGAAATGTTTCTTAAATCAGTATTCACGACGGTATGCGCGTAGTTGTCTTGTATCGTTGCAATCGCAGTTAAAGAATCGGCTGCATAATCCTTTGTCATACCCTGCTGAATAATTATTTCAGGAAATCTGGGCAAAAGATTATGGGGATTGGCAAAAGTCAGACCGGCTAAATTCAATAATAGTATGGTTAAAAATATTGTTCTTTTCATAACTGCATTATAGTTTTTTTTTATGAAAAGTCCAGTTAAAAGGTGATATATTGTTATCTGATAAATTATTGGCTGAGATTCGAAAGGCTATAAATGAAAAACATTGTATATGCAGATTTACACACTCATACAACAGCATCAGACGGGACGTCGAGCCCGGCAGATGTAGTGCAAAAGGCAAAAGAAATTGGATTGAACACCATAGCAATTACTGACCACGATACGCTCGGCGGCTTTGATGAAGCTATGGCAGAAGGTAAAATTCAAGGAATTAATGTGGTTCCCGGTATTGAAATTTCTTGCGGATGGGAAGGAAGAGACTCTTCGGTTCATGTTGTGGGACTTTTCATAGATCCTAAATCAAAAGAATTAACACAAATGCTTGAAGAACAAAAAAAATATCGATTCAAAAGAGCTCTTAAAATATTGCAGCTACTGGAAAATGAGGGTATAGATACAAAAAAACTGTTTGATGAGTTTAATTCTACACCCGAAAAAGTTCTGGGAAGACCTCATATAGCCCGATATTTGGTCGAAAATAATTATGTCAAAGATTTTCAGCAAGCTTTTGATAAATATTTATTAAGAGGGCGCCCCGCATACGTTCCAAAACAAAGTGTTCCTCCCGAAACAGGGGTAAAGATTATTCATAAAGCCGGCGGACTGGCTGTGGTCGCTCATCCCGGGCTTGTGCCCGACTGGGACAGCGTTTGGAATAAATTGAAAAATTTGCCATGGGACGGTATAGAAGTATATTACAGCGAACATAAAAATAGCGAGGTAGATAAGTTTCTTGCCCTTGCCGAAAGATATAATTTGGTGCCTGTCGGCGGAAGCGATTACCACGGTGAATACGGTAAACACACCGGAAGATTGGGTACGGCAGGTTTAACAAAAGAACAATACGATGTCTTGCTAAGAAGATTACCCTTAAAGGAAGCGGTGAACTGAAATGGAACATAAATTTGACAGTGATATTAAAGAAAACAAAGAATATACAGAAACAAATAAAAAAAAGGTAGGACGCTTGTGCTTTGTGGCAGCTTTTACTTCACCGACTTTTTCCGGAAGAGTCGCTTCTGAATTGCTTTTGGCTACTAGAGCCCTTGAACTGCCGGTTTCCGCATCCGACAGAAAAACATATTTACATACAAAAGATTTTTATTATGCGCCATATATTACAAAAGTGCTTGAAAGACCTGACTCCGGAAGGTTTAGGCTATGGGTGTCTTTGTTGAATGATTTGCCCGAAAAAATCGAAAAAGGGAAGATGCTTGTTGTTACAGCCTTTGACCCGTTTTCATATGACAAAAAACGAGTTGTTGCACTTAATAATGCCGTGAAAGTTTGGGTGCCCTCTGAAGCTCACCTAAAAGCTTGCCTTAAAGAAGGCCTTGCCGCTGAAAAAATCGAAGTATTTCCTGTCCCTGTTAACACCAGAAAATTTCACCCACGAGTAGTTTGTCCCGATAATTTAAAACCCCAAGAGGGAGTCTTTAGGTTCATTCTTTCGGCTTCCCCGATTAACAGAAAAGGCATTGAAGAAGTTTTGTACGCGTATATAAAAGAATTCAAGCCTAGCGAAAAAGTTGAGTTACTTATCAAATTAACTCATTATCCTAATTTAAAAAAGAATTTAGCTTTTGAAATACAAGATTTAAAAAAGAAAACCGGGGCCCTAAACAAGATGTTCGCAAAGGTAAGAATTATTACAGAAATTATGCCGGACAAAGAATACGCGGGCCTATTAGCTTCCTCTGATGCTTATATATACGCAGGAAAAACATTGAGCTCTTCTATTACCGTCAAAGAAGCTATGGCTTGCGCTTTGCCTGTAATAACTCACCAAAATGCGGCTGAAGTGTTTGGCTTGCAGAATGAATACGCTTATATTGTTCCCGCCGAAACTAAGATGGCTAAACCCGAAACAATATATTCTCAATCAAGCGAAATGGCTGTGCTTGAAATAGATAAGCAAGAGTTAGCCAAAGCGATGAGAAGCGCTTTTAATAACCCGGCAAAAAACTCTAAAATGGGTTTGAAAGCCCAGAGATTTATTAAAACTTTGCCGGATTGGAAAGATTTTGCAAGCAAAATATCAACTGTAGTTAAAAATAGATGAGTCTTTTAAATGCATTTTTTTCATTGTCTGCATTGACAGTTTTGTCAAGAGTAAGCGGCTTTGTTAAGGTCGCTGCTCTTGCTGCTTTTTACGGTCGATCTGTTGAGGCGGATATGTATATGGCAGTCATGCTTTTGCCCGACTTGGCTTATAAATTTTTGAGTGAAGGTTTGGTCTCTTGCGCTGCGGTTCCCATGTTTGTGGAGTTAAGAGACAATAAAGAAAAAATTAAAAATATATTTTGGACACTAATTTGGATTTCTCTTATTGCAGGGTTTTTGGGGACAATAATTTTTGCCGTATTTTCAAAACCTATTTGCGATAATATTTTGCCCGGTTTCAGTGGGCTTGAAATGCAGCGTGTTCAGTTTATGTGGTCGGTTATAGGGATATATTTGATGTTTGCAATTCCTTCAGGAGTTTTGACTTCGTTTTTAAATGCGAACATGAGTTTTGCTTTGCCTGCAGTCGGACCTTTATTGGTTAACGCTTTTATTATTGCGGGAATATTTGCGGCTTCGGGCGGAGCAATAGAAAAAATTGTGTGCGCAACTGTTGTTGGAGCGGCTGCTCAAGCCTTTTGGTTAATGTTTCTTGTCAAAAAAAGCAATATTTTTAAATTTGATTTTAAAACAATGTTTGTTTTCGATAAACAGGCTGCAAAGGAATTTATTTGCGCTGTAACGCCGATTGCAATATGGGTTTCGTCGTTGACTCTTATACCTGTTTATGAAAGATATCTTCTGTCTATGCAGACCGGAGGGTCTCTGGCAGCGCTGAACTATGCAGAAAAGCTATTTAATTTGCCACTGGGAATAATTTCTATAAGCCTGGCTAACGTTATTTTGCCTCGCCTAAGCTTGTTAAATGACAAAGAAAGAAAAGTTTTTATTTTTAAGTCTTTTGCGGCCGCTTTTCTTTCTGTCTTGCCTATAGTTGTATTTATCTGGTTTTTTGCCGAAGCTATTGTTGAGCTGGTATATAAAAGAGGTCAGTTTTCACTTGAAGATGCTTCGGTGGCCGCAGAACTTTTTAAAAGCTATTCTTTGGCATTGTTGCCTGTATCTCTGAATCTGGTTTTGAACAGAGGGTTTTTCTCGAAAAGAAAATATTTCTTACCCTTCCTTTCCGGTTTGATTTCTTCGTCGGTTCTCTTTTTTGTCGGAGCCGGTTTTGTAACAAAATTTGGTGTGGCAGGAGTCGGGTATGCGGCTTCATTAGCTTATTTCGTTCAAACCTTTATTTTGTTTGTATGTACGGTTCTATAAGTTTGACATAACACTCTTTACAGTGATATAATCGGCAGTCCTCTCGTACGCTCTGTACTTATCAAAGAGAGGGCAAATGCTAAATTAGGGGTAGACAACATGTCCAATCCAGGTTTTATGTCTATGCGATGGCTCAGAATGCACATTAAAGAAATTATTTGGGCTACCGTTATTTTATTCTTATTGTCTCTTTTTGTTATTGGTTACGGTACAACGAAAATCAATGAACAAAATGAAGAAAAACAGCGACAAAATGAAGCGGCTATGGCGGCAGAAGATAAATCGGCAGTCCCTTTCCCGCCTCATATGACGGAAAAGCTGAATATGCCCGTGATACACGTCTCTTATCCAACCGAGACAGCTTCTCTCACAAGTGTTATAGATGTTAAAACCCTTTGGCAATCAATGAAATCTTTGCAAGGCTTCGATGAAGTTTCGCAAATGCCAAAAGGAATCAGAGAATATTATATGGGCATGTTTAAAGAAAGAGCGATCAATACCTTGGTTACCGAAGCGTTAGCCGATATGTACGCAACTGCAGTCAAAATTAAGCCTAACTTTGATGTTAAAGCGCTTGTTGACGCCGACAGAGCACGAATTACTCCGGCTGAATTTGACAGAAGATTGCGAAATGAAGGCATTACTTCTGAAGAATACGGTAAAGAAAAAATCAAAGCCATGGTTTTCTCTGCAATACAACAGCAAATACTAAAACCGATTCCTTTTGCCAGTGCAACTGAAGATGTTGTCAAAAATTTCTATGAAGAAAATAAACATCGTTTTGCGTTAGACGATAAAATTTCCTTTAACCACTTATTGGTTTCTCCCGATGATTTCTCAGGAAAAACTGAGGTGGCAGAAGAAGCCATAAAAGAATATTACGACAAAAATACATCAGAATTCTTAAGCGGGAACAGAGTAAAAGTTTCTCATATTCTTTTAAATTTCAGAGACCAAAAATATCTCGATACTATACCTGTAAGTGAAGCTGACCTTAGAGAAGCTTATGAAAATAACAGAGCTAAATATGTAACCGGCGAAGAAGTAAAAGCAAGACATATTCTGATTAAGACAAAAGATAAGGCAGAACTTGAAGACTCTTCGGCATCTGCTGAAAAAGTTAAAATTGAAAATATTCTGAATAGAGCAAAAAGCGGTGAAGATTTTGCAGAACTTGCAAGAGAATTTTCTGAAGACAGCAGCGCCAATAATGGCGGGGACTTAGGACAATTCGGCCGCGGAACAATGGTTGAACCATTTGAAAATGCTGCCTTTAACGCAAAAATCGGAGACATAGTCGGGCCTGTCAGAACTCAGTTCGGCTATCATATTATTAAAGTCGAAGATAAAATACCGGCTACAGATAAATCTTTTGAAGATGTTAAAGCAGATCTGATAGCTGAATTCAAAATTACTCAAGCTGAATTGAAGGCAAGTGCCGAAATGCAAAATGCCAGAAATCAGATTTTTTACTCCGGAAAACAGTTTAACGATTTCATAAATCTTTCAAATGCGGAGTCTGCAAAAAATAAAGGTCTGTTGCCTGTATTCTTTAACGGAAAAATTACTAAAGATTATGATCCAAAAGACGCTCAAATTCTAAGAGCTGAAATCGCTGATTTCTCAGGGGCAATTCTCCCTGAAATTGAAAAAGCTGTGTTCTCATTGAAACTTGGTGAGGTCAGCGAAATTGTTAAAACCATTAAAGGTTTTCACCTGCTTAAAGTCGAAGAAATACTGGAGCCCATACAGCTCTCTTACTCTGATGAAGTTAAGCAAACAATTAAAGCTAAACTTGACGCTGAAGAAAGAAACAAGCTCGCCGCAAAATATGCGGAACAGCTGAAAAAAGAAAATCCCTCAGCGGATGTTCTGAAATTGGTTGAAGCCTATACACAAAAAGAAAAGGAAAGCAAAATTTCCTTTGAAGGTCTGCCGTATTCCAAGAATCCCGGATTCGCAGCAAATGAATTGTTTGAAGGTCTCGGATTGTTTTCTGATAACGGCAGAACCTACGTTTCAGAAATCCATACCGCTCTGGCTAACCTTTTAAAAGGTGATTGGAAAAATAAGGTTGCCGGCCCATTTAAAACACAGTTTGGTTGGCACTTTATTGAAGTTACCGATTATGAAAATAACAGATACGAAAGTTTTGACCTCGTAAAAGACTCCATAAGGCAGATGCTTGTGCTTGAAGCTAATCAGGCTGAAGTGCAAAAATTCTACGAAGAAAATAAAGAACAATTTGCCGTCCCCGCTTCGAGAGAAGTCAGACAAATTATTGCAAGTTCCGAAAAGAATGCAAATGAAGCTTACGACAGACTTAATAAAGGTGAAATATTTGTCTTGATTGCAAAGAGCTATTCAATTGATGGAGTGCAGGCAGGCACATTAACTACCATGGAAAAAGGAAAAGTTTCAACAGAGTTGGCAGAAGCTGTTTGGGCGCTTACAAAAGGCCAATACACAAAACCTGTAAAAACTCCGTATGGATACGTTATAGCTCTATACGAAGGCAACGAAGTGCTCGAAGGAACAAGACCTCTTAACGAAGTTGAAGTGGGGATCAGGCAACAATTAAGACAGCAATACAGTATGAGTGCTTTTGAATCATTTTTCAAAGGCTTGCTGGCAAAAGCTTATGTAACACGAAATGATAAGCTCATAAAAGAAATGTAATATGCTAGCTAAAGACTGTCCGATATTCGGACAGTCTTTTTCTTTTTAAGAAAGGTATAAGATGAGATTAGATAAATATTTGCAGGTAACAGGTTTGATAAAAAGGCGAGCCCTGGCTAATGAAGCATGTAAACTTGCCTTGATTACCGTAAATAATGTGATTGCCAAACCAACAAAAGAAGTTGCCGAAAATGACATAATAAACATCAAACTGGCAAAAAAAGAGCTTGAAATTAAGGTTTTAAAACTTATTACCTCTAATTCTTTAAAAAAAGCACAGAGAACAGAATATTTTACTGTTTTAAAAGAGCTCGACCGCAAAGGTGAAAGCGAAGATTTTTGGAATGAATAATAAATTTATAAAAGCAAAAAAGTCGCTTGGGCAAAACTTTTGTGTCGATGACAGAATTACTAATGAAATAATACAAATAATTAACCCCGATCAAACTAAACAAGTCTGGGAAATCGGCCCGGGGCAGGGTGCTTTAACTAAAAGCCTGATTGCAGCCGGCGCAGACATACATCTGTTTGAAATAGATGAAAGAATGAAAGAACCCCTGACTGCAATATGCAATGAAACTAATATAACCTGGGGTGATTTCTTAGAACTTAAATCAGATAAATTGCCGTCTTTAAAAAAGCCTTTGTTCGTATGCGGAAACTTGCCTTATTATTGTGCGACACCCATAATTAAAAGATTTCTTGAATCCGGACCATTAGCGGAAAAACTTGTGTTTTTGTTGCAGAAAGAAGTGGCTGAAAAGGCGGCTGCTCAATGCGGCTCAAAAGATTACAGCTATCTCTCGCTTCACACTTCATTCTTTTCAAAAGCTTATTTGGGAAATACTTACGGACCCGAATCTTTCAGGCCGAGACCTAAAATTGACAGCAGAATTCTTA
>Ga0265294_10009978_pt1 | contig 10872 bp, 9 predicted proteins | sample MunlanPumphouse3_FD_192504 | JGI IMG/M metagenome (GOLD analysis project Ga0265294, IMG submission 192504) | Groundwater microbial communities from a municipal landfill in Southern Ontario, Canada - Pumphouse #3 | ecosystem: Environmental > Aquatic > Deep subsurface > Groundwater | place...
TGATGGCGATATTTCTGATTTCCATAATTTAACAAAATTAAACCCGCCCATAAAGGGCGGAATAATGTATTTGTACTATATTTTGAAGTTGAAGTCAATAGGTTTCTTCTATGCAATTTTCATAAGTGATGAGACCATCTTCTTCAATGAAAGCTGTATTTCCTTTGTTCCAGAAAACAAATGATTCATCTTCTGTTGCATAACGTGCTCCAGACGCAGATATTGTTTGAGAAAGAAGGAAGTCTCGATCATCATTTAAATATAATTGAACGTTATCATTAAAAAAAGTTGCATAAATTATTTTGTTGTTTTCACAAGTAAATGTAGCATAGATGTAGTTGTTTTCTACATTGCCATTATCATTAATAGGAACATATTCTTCATTAAATTCTTGATTTAGTTCTAAAATGGCTTTGGCTGTGCCCCATTTTTGTCCTAAATAAAAACCTAGTGCAAATACTGCAATAAAAAGAATGATTGCTGTTATTAATGAAAAGGGTGTTGTTTTGTTCCATTGAATATTCATAGTTTTATTTTATTTAATTATTATCTCTATAATTATTATACTTGTATTTTTTTTAAAATCAAGAAGTCATTTTTCCACAATTTTGTTGACACTTTTTGTCCGTATGATATTATAATAGTATGAATTTAGCTAAATGTGCATTTTATTATATGCTTTCACTTGTGACGTTATTTATAACGACAATCTCTTTTGGAACGGTTTTATTTGAAATTATTGATAAGTTTTTTCCTGATTCTTTAGAAGCTTTTTATTATAGTGACACCGTATTAAAGTCTGCTTTTTCTTCAATTTTAATAGCAGCTCCTGTTTTTTATTTTATAATGAATAGAATTTATGCAAATTTGAAAAGCGGTGAGTTTGATAAAGATGCAGGAGTAAGAAAATGGATGATTTACTTTATATTATTTGTTTCAAGTATTATTGTAATAAGCTCTTTGATTGGAATCCTAAATAGTTTTTTAAGCGGAGCATTGACTACGAGTTTTATTTTGAAAGTTTTAAGTATTTTATTTATAGCTGTTCTAGTTTTTGGCTTTTATTTTTATGATATTAAAAGACAAGATTTTGAAAAAGGGAAAGTGAATAGATTGTTTTTTATTTTTTCTTTGATTTTAATTATTTTTAGTCTTGTTTCATCGCTTTTAATGATAGAGTCTCCTAAAGAGGCACGTGGTAGAAAATTAGATGAGAATATTTTAAGAGATTTTAATAATATTAAATTTGCTATTGATGATTATTACAATAGTAATGAGGTTCTTCCTGTTAGCCTTAAAGAGCTTCGTCCTGTAAAATATTTAGAAATCAGTGATTATGATTATGGGATTGTTGAAGACGGAGTTTATAAACTATGTGCTGAGTTTTCTTTGTCTAACCTAGATAAAAGCAGGAGTTATTTAGATGAGGATTGGAAGCATGACAAAGGATATTATTGTATTCAAAAAGAGGCCATGATTTATATAATTAAAAGATAAAATATGGTAGATAAAAAAACAATTTTAATTTTAGGATTAGTTTTACTTTCTTTAGGAGGAATAATTTTCATTTTATTTTCATTGTTTTCAAAGCCAGAGGAGGTTATTTTTAATGAAGAGGAAGAGGTTAATGTTATTCAAGAGATCAATGATGAACTTTTTAAAATTAGAAATATTTTAGAAAATGACATTGCTTTGTTTAATAAAAATCCTGAGGTTTTAAATATTGTAGAGAAATTAAAAGAATTAGGGTCAAGGAATATAGTAAGCAATATTGATAGCAAGAATCAATTATATTGCTTTGCTTTAACAAATGATGGTAAAAGCTTTTGTGTAGATAATAATTTTATAGGAGATATTGATGTTTTTTATTGTAATAAAGATAATGCGTCTTGTGCCATGTCTACAATCGAGGAAGAAATTGAAGAGATTGAAGAAATTGAAGAAATTGAAGAGATTGAAGAAATTGAAGAAGTTATGTTTGTTTTAAAAGAGGAGGCGTTGATTAAAGATACAGAGATTTTGATTTATGAAAAAAGAGATGGAGGTGTTATTGTTATTATAGATGATGAAGAGTTTGGTCCTTATAGTGAAGCGGATCTTGTTTATAATGAAGCGGAGTGGGGGGTTTTGATGAGTTACAATCAAAAATGGTATGTTAATATAAATGGAAAGGCAAGGGGACCTTATCTTAAAAAGCCAGTAATGGAATTTTATGAAGATAACTTAGGCTTTTCTTTTGAAAAGGATAATAAATATTACGTAATTTTAATGGATCAAGTCTATGGGCCATATGATGACCTTTTAGAATTTGACATTAATGAAAAATAAAAAAATGGAAAATATACAATCAAATAAAACATTTAAAAACTTAATAAATATTTTTATTTTTGTTTTAATTATTTCTTTACCTTTTTTGGTTTTTAATTTAGGGAAAGATAAAGATAGAGATAATTTAATATCAGTAACTGGGTTTGCTGAGATTTATGCAAAGCCTGATGTGGCTACAATAACATTAAGTGTTGTTTCTGAGAACAAAGATTTAAAGATTGCAAGTAGTGAGAATACTGCAAAAGGAAATGCAATTATTGAGTTTTTAAAAGAAAATAATATAGAGGAGAAGGATATTAAAACTAGTCAGTATAGTGTTACGCCAAGATATGAATATTATAATGATTATAGAAATCGTTATTTGGCTGGTTATGAAATTAGACAAAGCTTAACGATTAAAGTAAGAGATTTGGAGATCGTAGGAGATATTATTGAGGGAGCAACAGAAAAAGGTGCTAATGATATTAGTAATCTTCAATTTGTAATTGATAATAATGAAGATTTAAAAGAGCAAGCTAGAGAAATGGCTATTAAAGATGCTAGAAATAAAGCTCAAAAGCTAGAAAAAGATTTAGGTATTTCTATTAAAAATATCGTTAATTTTTATGAAGATTATGGAGTATATTATCCTGTCATGGAGGGGTTTGCACTAAAAGAGATGAGTCTTGATTCAACAGCGAACAGTCCATCAATTCAGGTAGGAGAAAATAGTATTGTATCTAATATAACGATTGTTTACAGGGTAAAATAAAAGAACTCTTAAATTGTATTGATTTATGTAATTAAATTTGGTAAGTATTCTTTACCATGAATTTTAAGTTAGAAACAAAATTTAAACCAGGAGGAGATCAACCTAAGGCAATTGAGGGTCTTTTTTCAGGATTTAAAAAAGGACTAAATAGGCAAACGCTTTTAGGAGTGACTGGTTCTGGAAAAACATTTACAGTAGCAAATGTAATTCAAAAATTTAAAAAACCGACACTTGTTATTTCTCATAATAAGACACTGGCTGCACAACTGTGTAATGAGTTTAGAGAGTTTTTTAAAAAAAATGCTGTAGAATATTTTGTTAGCTATTATGATTATTATCAGCCAGAAAGTTATTTACCGAACACGGATACATATATTGAAAAAGAGGCACAGATAAATGACGAGATTGACAGATTAAGACATGCTTCTACACAGGCACTTTTAACAAGAGAAGATGTGATTATTGTTGCGTCTGTTTCTGCTATTTATGGTTTAGGGTCTCCTAAAGAGTATGAGAAAATCGTTTTTGAATTTAACAAAGGAGATAGTATAAAGCATAGCGAGCTTGCTTTAAAATTAATTGAGATTCATTTTGAAAGAACGACGAGTGATCTTAAAAGAGGATCTTTCCGCTTAAGAGGACAAACGCTTGAGCTGATGCCTGTTAATGAAAAAGCAATTTATCGTTTTATAATATCAGATAAAATAGAGAAGATAGAGCTTTTAGATTATATTACAAGAGAGCATATCAGAGATTTAGATAAGGTGAGTATATTTCCCGCAACGCATTATATTATTAATGAAAATGAAAAATATTCTGCTATTAGTAGTATTAGAAAAGAACTTCATGAGAGATTAGAATATTTTAAAAGCCAGGGTAAGATTTTAGAATATGAAAGGCTTAAAAGAAGGGTTAATTATGATCTTGAATTAATAGAGAATATAGGGTATTGCCAAGGAATTGAAAATTATTCGGCACATTTTGATAAAAGGAAAAAGGGTGAGCCTCCTTTTACATTGCTTGATTATTTTAAAGAAGCTCAAAAAGATTTTTTAACGGTTATAGATGAATCACATGTTACTCTTCCGCAATTAAAAGCAATGTATAATGGAGATAGAGCAAGAAAAAAATCTTTAATAGAGCATGGCTTTAGATTGCCATCAGCTTATGATAATCGTCCTTTAAAGTATTCTGAATTTAATGACTTAATTAAAAATGTTATTTATGTTTCTGCAACTCCTTCAAAGGAGGAAATTAATTTAAGCCAAAATGTTGTAGAGCAAATTGTAAGGCCAACAGGATTAGTTGATCCAAAAATAGAGATTAGGCCAATTGTTTCTACTTCAAGAAATTTATCTCAGGTAGATGATTTAATAAAAGAAGTTGAAAAGCAGGTGAAGAAAGGAGAAAAAACATTAGTGACTACTTTAACTAAAAGAATGGCTGAAGATTTAACTGCTTTTTTAGAAGAAAAGGATTTAAAAGTAAAATATTTGCATTCTGATATTAAAACACTAGAAAGAGTTGAAATTATTACTGATTTAAGAAAAGGATTAATAGACGTTATTGTTGGAGTTAATTTAATTAGAGAGGGGCTAGATATTCCAGAGGTGTCACTTGTTTTGATACTAGATGCTGACAAAGAAGGTTTTTTAAGAAATGAAACGAGTTTAATTCAAACAATAGGAAGAGCAGCGAGAAATGAAAATGGTAGAGTTATTTTATATGCAGAGGAGGTTACTGCCTCTATTGAAAGTGCAGTTTCTGAAACAAAAAGAAGAAGAAAGCTTCAATTAAAGTACAATAAGGAGAATAATATTACACCGAAGACTATTGAAAAAGCAATAACGAATATATTAGATCAATTTGGTTTAACAAAAGAGAAGAAAGAAACATTAAGAATAGATCTTTTAGGAGATGCTAGAGATTTAAAAGAAATTTTAAAGGCAAAGAAAAAACAAATGCAAGAGGCGGCAATGAAATTAGAGTTTGAGTTAGCAACACTTTTAAGAGACGAGATAAGAGAATTAGAAAAAAATGCAAAAAAAGATAATTATAAAGGGAGCAAGAGAACATAATCTTAAAAATGTTTCTTTGGAGCTTCCTAGAGATAAGATGATTGTGTTTACGGGCTTGTCTGGGTCAGGAAAATCTAGCTTGGCTTTTGATACTATTTTTGCAGAAGGACAAAGAAGGTATTTAGAGTCTTTGTCTACTTATGCTAGACAATTTTTAGGAGGGATGCAAAAGCCAGATGTTGATGAAATAGAAGGGTTGTCTCCTGCAATATCAATAAGTCAAAAAATGCATAATGCAAATCCAAGATCGACAGTGGCTACATTAACGGATGTATATGATTATTTAAGGATTTTGTTTGCAAGGATTGGAAAGCCATATTGTCCTATGTGTATGGCAAAAATTGATAGAAAATCAATTGATGAAATTATAGATATTATTAAAGAGAGGTTAAGAAAGGAAAAAGAAGCTTTAATATTATCCCCTGTTATAAGGGGGAAGAGAGGAGAACATTATCAACTAATTCAAGATTTATATGATGCTGGTTTTTTAGAGGTTCGAATTGATTCAGAGTTTAAAAAATTAAATGAAACAATTTTTATTGAAAAGGGAAAAAGACACACAATTGAAATTGTAATAGATAGATTTAAAGATTTTAAGTTTGATAAAGAATTTGAATTTAGATTAAGTGAAGCAGTGGAAACAGCGACTCAAATGTCAGACGGACTTTTAATTTTAAAATTGGAAAATGAAGAAATTATTTTTAATACAAATTATTCTTGTCCTGAATGTGAATTTAGTTTTCCTGAAATAGAGCCAAGACTATTTAGTTTTAATAGCCCCTATGGATCTTGTGAATTTTGTAAGGGACTAGGAGTTGAAAATATCTTTTCAACAAAAGAGTGCCCTTTTTGCTTAGGAAAAAGATTAAATCAAACTGCTCTTTCTGTTAAAATTAATTCTAAAAATATTTGGGATGTTACAAATTTAAATATTAAGGAGGCTTACTCTTTTATTTCAAATTTAGAACTAACAGCAAAAGAAAAAGAAATTGCAGAAATTATTTTAAATGAGATTAGAAATCGTTTGGAGTTTATGCTTAATGTTGGATTGGAATATATTGATTTAAATAGAAGGGCAGGAACCCTCTCTGGAGGAGAAGCACAAAGAATTAGATTAGCTTCCCAAGTAGGAACAAAACTTGTTGGTGCCCTTTATGTTTTAGATGAACCTACGATTGGTCTTCATCAAAAAGATAATGAAAGGCTTGTGAAAACATTAAGGGATTTGTGTGATATGGGAAATACAATTATTGTGGTTGAACATGATGAAGATACGATTTTAACATCAGATTGGATTGTTGATTTTGGCCCTTTGGCAGGAGAACACGGTGGTGAAATAGTTTTTTCAGGACCTCTTGAAACAATGCTTTTTAATTCAGAGAATAAACTTGATGTTAAAATGATAGGAGATCAAGAGAAAAGCTTAACAGGAAAATATTTGAGAAAAGAATTAGAAATAGATGTACCTAAGACAAGGAGGAAAGTTGATAAAACAATTCCAATGCTTGAGATTAAGAATGCTTATGCTAATAATTTAAAGCATATTAATACAAAAATTCCTTTGCAAAGGTTTGTTTGTTTGACTGGAGTTTCAGGGTCAGGAAAGTCAACGCTTATGAATGATGTTATTTATGACTATATTTATTTTAAAAAAATAAGGTTTGAGGATTTTAAAAAGAAAGTTTCTGAAATTAAGAATTTAGAATATATTGATAAAGTAATAAAAATAGATCAATCAGGAATAGGAAGAACACCAAGGTCTAATCCTGCAACATACACTAAAGTATTTGATTATATTAGAAATTTGTTTGCAGCAACTAAAGAAGCAAGGATTAAAGGATTTAAAGCAGGAAGATTTAGCTTTAATGTAGATCAAGGAAGATGTGAGCATTGCCAAGGCAGAGGAGTTCTTGAAATAGAAATGCATTTTTTACCAAATGTTGAAGTTGTTTGTGATATTTGCCATGGAAAAAGATTTAATAAGGAAACGCTTGATATACATTATAAAGGGAAAAATATTGCAGAAGTTTTAGAGATGACAATTGAAGAGGCAGTTTTGTTTTTTAAAGATATTCCTCAAATTTTTGATAAGTTAAAAGTATTAAATGATGTTGGGCTTTCTTATTTAAGATTAGGACAATCTGCAGGAACACTCTCTGGAGGAGAGGCACAAAGAGTTAAGTTAAGTAGAGAGCTTTCTAAAAGAAGTACAACAAAAACATTGTATTTGTTAGATGAGCCAACAACGGGTCTTCATTTTGAGGATGTTAAAAAATTAATTGAAGTTATTCAGAAATTGGTTTCTTTGGGAAATACGGTACTTGTGATTGAGCATAATTTAGATTTTATTAAAGCAGCAGATTGGGTGATTGATTTAGGTCCTGGTGGTGGAGACCTTGGAGGAGAGGTTATTGCAGAAGGAACACCTGAAGATCTTTCTAAAAAAAGCACTATTTCTTATACAGGGAAATATTTAAAAAATATATTATGAATATTCAAAATATAGAAGATAAGCCTGGAATTTATCTTTTTTATAAAAATGATGAACTTTTATATGTTGGAAAAGCAGTTTCTTTAAGAAATAGAGTGAGAAGCTATTTTTCTAATTCAAAGAATATGAGGCCGATAGAACTTTTAATAAATGAGGTAAATGATATTAAGTGGATTGTTACTGATTCTGCCTTAGAAGCAGCTATTTTAGAAGCTAAATATATTAAGAAGTTTAAACCGAAATACAATGTGATGGGGAAAGATGATAAAAGTTGGATTTACCTTTATTTAACAAAAGAGGATTTCCCTAAATTAAAGACGATAAGAGAGCACGATCTAAAGGACTTTGATAAGAAGAAGATAAAGAAACTGTTTGGGCCTTATCCAAATATTAAAACATCTGAGCTTGTAAGGATTTTGCATGCGCTTTTTTTTATTTCAAGATGTGAGCCCAATCAGAAAAGAGCTTGTTTTGATTTTCAGATTAGAAAATGTTTAGGTGTTTGTTTGGGGTTACTTGAAAAAGAGGAATACGATAAACAAGTAATAAAGCCCCTTGTTCAATTTTTAAATGGAAATAAGAAGGCTGTTATTAAGAATCTAGAAAAACAAATGAAAAACTTTGCAAAAAATGAACAATTTGAAGAAGCAAGTAGGGTGAAGTTTCAAATAAGTAGACTGCAAAAAATACAAGATGCTGCACTCATAAGTAAAAGTTTTGTTGAAGATATTTTTAAAAAAGAGACTTTTATAAAAAGAATAGAGGGATATGATATATCTAATTTGGGGAAGGATTATAAGGTGGGGAGTATGGTAGTTTTTGACTTAAATGGTCCTTTAAAAAAAGAGTATAAAAGATTTAAAATTAAAACAGTTTTAAAACAATCTGATATTGATTGTTTAAAAGAGGTTTTTGAGAGGAGATTAAAGCATGAGGATTGGGGATATCCTGATATAGTGCTTGTTGATGGAGGCAGGGCACAAGTTAATTTAGGGAAAAGATTATTTAAAGGAATTTTTGTATTTGGCATTGCCAAAGGAAAGGATAGAAAAAAAGATGAATTTATTTATGGGTCTAAAGACAAGGAATTCATTGATTTTATAGAGAAGAATAAAAAACTATTTTTAAATGTAAGAGATGAGGCGCATCGTTTTGCTATAACTTATCAAAAAAAGCTTGCGCAATTAAAATAGTTTTATTATGCTTAACTTATGAAAGTTTTAATTGTAGACAAAAAGAAACCTAAGGAACTTTTTGAAAATGCTAAAAAAGTAGCTTTGGAATTTAAAGAAATTGAAGTTGCTTTTTTAAAAGATGAAAGTGGTTTTTATGAACTTCCCTTGGTTGTTATAAATAATGTTATTGTTTCTTCAGGAGAAAGTTTAAGCAAAGAAGAATTAAGAAAAGTTTTTAAAGATTTTAGAGAGGGGTGTTCGGGTTGTAATAAGTGTGGCTAGTTGACACAATTATTTTACATATGGTATATTACTAATTAAAGTATGCCTGAACAAAACAAAGTTACAAATAAAAAACTTCTTTTACTACTCTTAGCAATCATTGGAGTTTCTGTTTTTTTGTACTTTACCTTTTTTAATGAAAAAACAGAAGAAGAGGAATTAAGCTTTGATTGCTTTGAAACTAAAACAAGAACAATCTCTGGAAATTCAATGTTTCCCTTAATTAATGACGGAGAAGTAGTAACCACTTATGAAAACTACTATAATTGCAATGAAATACAAAGAGGAGACATTGTCATCTTTAACTTTAAAACAAGAGATGAAGATTACATTAAAAAAATATTAGGAATGCCAGATGATCTCTTAGAGATTGAACAAGGATTTCTTAAAATAAATGGAGAGTATTTACTTAATTCAGAAGGAAGACAATACAAAGTAGATAGCATCAAAGAAAAAATCTTAACCATACCTCTTGTTAATCAACAAATACCAAGAAACGGCTACTTAGTCTTGGGAGACAATGTAGATGTAAGTGTATTTGATTCAAGGCAATATGGATTTATTAATAAAAGTCAAATAATAGGTAAAATTAAAAAATAATATGAAAAATAAAATATACATTGGTTTAGGAATTATTCTTTTTGGAGTCGTTACTTCTTACATTGCTTTCAGTTGGACAGAGCCAACGTTGATGCCGTCGGATTACGCTGTTCCGATCAACACGAGTCATAAAGAGCAAAGCGTTGATGTGAATAAGCCAGTCATTGAAAATCTTGATGCAGACAAACTTGACGGACTTCACGCAAATGAAATCATGGCAGCCACAACAGCTGCTACAGGAACATCAACATTAAATATTGTCGTCGCTCAGTTTGCAAAGAATAATCCAGGGCTAGGATTTCCAGCTTGTCCAGAGGGTTTTGTTCCTATTTTACATGATGGTTTTGTGCAATATCAAAATCAAGAAAATGTTGTGGGAGCATATTATGATGGCACTACTTGTACTTACACCACAAGAGCATCTTTAAATGGAGTGGATATGCCACTATTCTTTCAAGTTTATAAAAATACTCAAAATGCAGTCTGCCATAGGGCTGGAGCTCAACACTCCGTCAGTAGTTCACCTTTCAGCATTCCAGTAACTTGCGTAGGTGATTGCAGTAATTGTAGTGACGCAGCCAGTGTTTCTTTAACTTATTCTGTTTGTGCAAGAGACCCTTTATCAGGGACATTTCAGGGAGGGACAATATCAGAGCCAGTTGTTACATCTTTAAATGTAGAAAGACTAATAAGTGATATTCCTTATAAAGGAAAAGTACAAATTACAGCGAACATTAATAATGGAGGGGAAAACGTTACAGCTAAGCTCTATATAAACGGTACATTAACGGAGACTAAAACAGTTACTTCAAGTTACTCATACCTTCATGAGGCACCAGAGAATCAAGACCATGATTATAAACTAGAGGTAAGCAACAGTAAAGGATCTGATGAAAAAACAACCTCTGTTTGGATTGGAGCAATTGGAGGTGGAATGCATACAATAGCTGATTGTGAAACTGCAGGAGGCGAAGTTGTTGAAATTCAGCCAGGACAAAGAGTGTGTAGATTTACAATGGCAGCACCTTTACCGTATAATCAAGAAGCGTGCCCAGCAGGATGGACAGGATATTATAATTGGTCAACAACAGGATGTTCTTCTGTATTTGGACATTCCTGGGCAAACATTCCTGCAGGCTGTGGAATGCACTCTGGCGACGTGTATGA
>Ga0265294_10009980_pt1 | contig 10871 bp, 8 predicted proteins | sample MunlanPumphouse3_FD_192504 | JGI IMG/M metagenome (GOLD analysis project Ga0265294, IMG submission 192504) | Groundwater microbial communities from a municipal landfill in Southern Ontario, Canada - Pumphouse #3 | ecosystem: Environmental > Aquatic > Deep subsurface > Groundwater | place...
AATCAACCAGTCATTATTAGGAGGTGTAGTTGCAGCAAAAGAAGCCGCTATTTTAGTACCGGTATGAGTTACATCTGTAGCAGTAAGTGGAGGAGTTGTAGCTGAGGGCACAAAGATGATGTATGCCATAGGTGAGTAGCAGTTGGGGAAGGTTATTCCACTAATGCCATAAGTAGCACTCTGGTCTACATCTACACAAGTCCAGGGTGCAAAGGTCAGAGCAAAGTTCTCATAGGTCTCAAAACTATCTTCCAGTATAATGTTAGTACTGCTGGGTGGAAGTATGAAATTCACCGTAGTAGTTTGACCAGTTACTACTACTATATTGGATTGAGTAACTGAATCATAACCTGGTGCACTGGCTGTTACACTATGAATGCCGGCTACTATCTGCATACTATAAGCACCACTGGCATTAGTAGTAGCAGTAACATCTCCACAGGTTACCGTTGCACCAGATATAGGTGCCTGTTGTTGATTCTTAACTGTTCCAGCAATAGTTCCTATCTCAGTTATTTTAGGTACGGCATTGGAGAAGGCAGGAATGGACATTATATCGCCAGTATATACCGCTTTTACTGCCCACTTATACATTCCATCAGGAACCAAGTCCCAATCATTATCCAGATAGGCTGTAATGGTTATAACATCTGTGGTAAGTAGAGTCCAGGCACTCTCATTAGTCTCCTGTCCTTCTAGTAAACGCCAGACCTTGTAACCAGTAACTGCTCGGTTATCTCTCAGATTGTAGGTATTTTGTTCTTCTCTAACCTTAATCGTTTCCCAAGAAGCATATCTATTCTGATTAGTTTCTTTACCGGTTAACATTGGCGAAGCATCATTGTTAGTTCCCAAACCTTGATGATGTTTAGCATTATCTGGATTGGTTTTTAATATACCTGTAGTGAAACGACGGATATTATTATCTTCATTGTAAACGAGAGAATTAGAAAGAGGCATACTAATTTCAGGTGCTCTCTCTGGTGCTGAATATCCTACATAGCCTTGAATATTCCAGTTATAATTAAGGTCGGGATTAATCTCTAATAGAGTAGACCAAGTGCCCTGGAAATACATCATATCTCCAAAGCCATCTATGGCAGGACCAGCATCACAACCTGCAGGATAGCCACCGGTTACATTACAACGATAGCCAAACCAGAGCTCTTCGGTTCCTGTAATGGTCACTGAATTTTCTAACATCACTGTATTATAGGTATCTAAGACAGGAGTGAAGGGTTGATCTACAACCATAGTTCCAGGTGCATCAGCATTACCGCCAGTCCAAACACGGATTGAGAAAGTTCCTGCTTGAGCAGGCCAGGCTTTTACGGCATAGAGACTCATACCTGCATAATCTTGTAAAGCAGAAGCAGGAAAACGAATCGCTACATCAAAATCTGCGGCTGCACCTGTTCCTATACTATCATTATTCTCACCACTATCATAATGAATCCATTCACCCACAGCAGCAGGATTCGGTGCCATCCAGGTTAAATTAACGGTGGAACCGCCAGGCACTTCAGTGGCAACTACCTGATAGGGTGGGAAAGCTATTTCATTGAGAACTATATCTCCCATATTGACATTGGTAGAACCGACCACCACTTGACCTGTTGCATTTTGATAACCTGTAGCATGTGCCACATAGTCATAGGTCTGATTGGCATACACATTAGGAATGGAGAACTGTCCACTGGCATCAGTAGTAGCTTCATAGTTTTCATAACCAGTCAGGGTGATAGTTGCATTAGCAAGTCCAACAGTAGGCTGGTCACTTCCTACAATACGACCACTTACCGTAACTTGAGCAAGAGGAGTGAGGGTAAAATTAGTAGTCACCGTCTGATCTTCTACTACAGTTACAGTATTAGTTACTTCATTATATCCGGGTTTAGTAGCAGTAACCTGATGTTCACCTTCAGTCACATAGGGGAAGGTGAAGGTTCCATCTGCACCTGTAGTATAGCTCAAGCTAGTTTCTGCAACAGTAACGGTAGCACCTTCCAGAGGAATATTACCAGTAGTATAAACGGTTCCATTGATAGCACCTAAACCTTCTGTTATAAACATAAAAGTAGTCATTGGAAACATAGCTGTCGGAGTAGTTGTAGGAGGATTGGCAGGGTCAAAATCTATACCATCATCATATACATTACGTGTACGATTAGCCACCGTCCCAACCTGAGTTCTGAATACATCGGAAGAGCTATAATATTGAGTATCCATAGGACGCTCAACCATTACTACCAGATTCCCTCCACCATAGGCATAAGGTGTAGTGAGATGAATCAAGATATCATTTTGACCACTAGGATAGTTCACATTTCCGCTGAATACTTGAGTTAATTGAGTAGATGGTATCCAACCGGCAAAAAGATCTGTCTGGGAAGTTTCTCCTATCCAGATATTAGTAGGTTTATTAGTTATATTACTTGAAAAGTTGTTATAGAATTGAATATCAGTAATCAAACCACCAACATTGAGCTCAGACGCAAGATATACGGTCTCAAACAGAGAGTTCTTCCAATAGAAATCCATAGGCATACGTCCAGTACTGTTACCAGTTCCAACGGTTATAGCTACTATGTCTGAAGGATTGACGATAACATTCAGATAGGGTGTCTGATTGTTAAGAGCTATTTCATCACTAGTCATCTCAACTTCACCATAAATATAGGTTTCCCCTGTTTCAGTAGGAGTCCAGTTAATAGTGAAATCCAAAGTCTGAAGCGCTTCAATGGATGTTCCAGGAATTGAGTTAAGAAGTATATTACCTTCTTTCATCAATTTCACCGTATAGTTGCTCTGGACTGCAGTTCCATTATTCTTGACTGTAATAGTATAGGGTGTAGCATTACCAACACTGGGTGTGGTATTACCGCTGATACTTAAACAAGCTAAATCGTTTACAATAGCCTGTCCAGTGTAGAAGAAAGTAGTTTTAGGAAATTGTCCAGAGAGGGTAGGATCAGCAGGAGGATTAGCAGGATCATAAGGGGTGCTATCACTTTGAGCTTTCAAAGCACGGGCTATTCCAATAGTCTGAGCCTGGAAGTTATCCGAGTAAGAATAATAGTTCGTATCCATAGGTCTCTGTACCATCATTACCAGATTGCCAGAGGGATGCATATAGGGAGTTTGTAATGGAATGATTATAGTATTTTCCCCTGAAGGATAGGCAATAGTGCCATCAAATACAAGAGCCAATTGCGTGGAGGGTATCCATCCGCCACTAAGGTCTGGCTGATTAGTTGTTCCTAACCAAATCTTGATTGGCTTTTCAGGTATATTGCTCTCAAAGTTGTTATAGAAAGCCAAGGATGTTATGGTTCCACTGTTGAAACCCAGTTCGTCTGGATAAAACAGACATTCAAAAAGGGAATTTTTGTAGTAAAAATCTATAGGAACACGAGCTAATTGATCACCTATACCAATAGTTATCGCCTGAACTCCCACTGGTTGTACAGCAATATTTAATGGTGGTGTCTGGTCATTAGTAGGATTCTCATCACCTGCTAAGACTACCTTGCCATACAGTGTAGCTGGACCTGCCGTAGAGGGAGTCCAGGGAATAGTAAAGGTGAGAAATTCTCCAGCTTGAATAGTAGTCCCATTTACTGAACCAACTTCTTGAGTTCCTAATAATAACTTAACCTGATAAGTAGTTTGTGGATTGGAACCACGATTGCGAACAGTTATAGTATAATCATAACTCTGTTCAGCGGTAGGAGTAGTATGTCCAGTAATGGAAAGGGCAGCTAAATCATTAGAAACGGCCACCACAGGATTAAACTCATAGATCGTTCCTTCACCTGGCCAGACATCAACAGCATTATTTTCAGTGGTAGTAGAAGTAGTGGCTGGAGTTCCTGGAGTTATACTGTAAAACCATCCTGAACCTCCAGGAAGCATATTAATACCAATTGAGGCACTAGGAGAAGCAGGATCACCAGTAGATGAACCATAACGAAAATCAATTTTACCATTCTCATAGAGTCTAGCCTGCAAATTGAAGAAAGTAGTAGCGCTGTATTTCCATTTCAGGTTAGTATATTGAATGGTAAAGATGCGGTTGGGCGCTGTGCCGGAAAGCAGATATTCACAGATACCAGCTGCCAGGCTGCAGTCATCCCAAAGAGGGGCTAGAATGGGAACCGTACTAGTAGAAGCTAAGCTGTTGGTATAGTTATAACAATAATATCAATATAACTTATCCTGGTTTCTATACGTACTAGTAGAAGCTAAGCTGTTGGTATAGTTATAACTCGTATGAGAAGTACCCAAACCAATCCATCCATTAGATGAAATCAAAACCTCATTGTAGATATAATCCCCATAGGGGAAGGTAAAACCAATGGGAATTGGCGCCGAGAGGGCATCATCAGAAGAAATACCCGCATTGGCTCCCACGATAGGAGTGTAGGTTCCGCTGGTAGCATTGAAGGTATAGTATTCATCAATACCTGCAAAAGCCAGACATACGGTGATTATCATCACCAGAAGTAAAGTGAGTCTTTTCATAAGTTTTCTCCTTATCTTATTTACTGTATCATTTTACAGTTCAAAACATTAAAGTAATAACAAAAGAATAATATTACTTCGTAATCTTCAAAATATCCACATAACCAATATGTCAAGTGAAAAAATTTGAATTTACCACAACCCTTGGTAATTATTTATCTTTATCAAGATATTTTTGGTTAGTAAAGGGAAAGGGTATCCCCATAAATAAGAGCAAAAGAAAAATTATAAAGAATAAAATTAAAGGTATATAAATGGTAGTTATTGAGACAGATAGAGGGTGCGCAACCTTTATGAACACCTATATAACAAAAAAATTGGTTGCCATCTCGACAAGATATCGGGATATGCAACCTTTATGAACACATACATGGAAAACATAATCTTTATGGATAAGGAAGATGTCAAGAGATATCGTTTAAGAATGGCTCAAGATGCACTAAAGTCTGGGATAAAGCCCTGTGCCCAAGCCTATCAAACCACAGTTAAGACGGTGCGTAAATGGGTGAAGCGATACCAGGAGAATAAGGAGGTTGGTTTGTCAGATCTTCCCCGGAAGAAAGAGCACTGTTCTATCAAGATTGATAAGGAGACGGAGCTAAAGATTCTGGAATGTAGAAAAAGGCATCCGGGTTGGGGTTCCCGGAGTATTAAGGAAGTGCTGGAGCTTAATTATTCTCATGTCTCCATTCACAGAGTAATTAAGGAAGCAGGATTGATTAAGGCTAAGAGGAAAACTTATAAGAAAAGAAAGGATATGCAAGAAGTGAGGAAGCAGAAGAGAGTGTTGAGTCGTTTTCAGGTAGATATAAAGTATCTTGCTGATATACCGGAATACGAAATCAGAAAGATGGGAACACCATCTTCCGGAGTATCTTATCACCCCCAGAGATTATAAATCTGGAGCTACCTATCTGGCTTACAGTCATAAGAAATCATCTACTGCTACTGCTATCTTTATTGATTATTTGCTTTTTTCTCTACATAATTATGGTATTAATCCCGAAACTATTACTATCCAAACTGATAATGGTAAAGAGTTCAGTAACCCTCATAGTCAGAAACTTACTCTCTTTGAAAAGATAATAACAGAAAAATATAAGGCAAGACATAAGCTTATCCCTTACCAAAGACCTACCTATAATAGTGATGTAGAGTCTTTTCATAATCTTATTGAGGAGGAGTTTTTTATTTCGGAAAAACCAAATAACGAAACAGAACTCCTGGCTAAAACTTTTTCCTATCAAATATGGTTTAACTCCTATAGAACCAATAGGGGTAGAGATAATCAAAATCTTGAACAAATCTATCAAACAGAACTGAATACAGACAAAGCTATCCCCATAATACCACTCATTGTGGTTGACAATTATATCCCTCTTATAGGGAATAAGGTCAAAGGGAGGATACTTTTTACCTTTACCACCCAGAAACTTGACGAATTAACTTGACTAATTCCTCATAATTATCTTTCTTTATCCTGGGTTGAGCCATGTTTCTTCTCCTTTTGTTTATATTTTGTTAGTTCCCAACAAAACAATGAGTTGAATTTGGCTCAACCTTTTTCTCCTGCAGCCTTACCAATTTTACACCACTAATGAAGACATAACCTACATTTCTTGCAATACACCTATATTTAATATAGGGATAGGTTAATTTATTACACTATGGATATGGATAAATTTCAATCCAAAGGAACGGTATAATTATATCTATTGCTATGATTTTATTGATTGAGAGTTATCTATTTTTGTTATAATATTATTAGTATTATTCGTAATTTTTTTGGTTATAACCGTACCCAATTTCTTTTCGAGATCTTCAGTCACAGATAAACACTTTTTACCTTCAAAACCTTCTGCCTTAATTGATATCGCCCCTTTTGTATCAATTTCAATAATCAGTTTCTCAATTTTCATTTAACCTATCCTTTTAGCAATTATGCGTAACGAGCCATCTGGCATTTTCTCGTGAGATATAGAAAATCCCTTGTTTTTTAGTTCTCGAGTTGTTACTTCTAAAGTATACTGTTGATTCAAATTGTTTATAAGATTCTGCTGGTTAATTTCAGGATGTGCTATAGCAATCCCCCACCAATCAGCAACAATTTGATAGGAATCCTTGTCTTTAATAAAACCAAAATCATAGTCGCCACTAAGCTGAACTAATATGTCAACTTGCTGTTTATTACCTCTATATCCCCTGATTATAGCTTTATTAGTAACAATTTTCTCAAATCCCATGTTTTTTAATGCTGTAATAAGCCCTTCTTTGTCAGTTATGGCAATTTTAATTGTAGTAAAATGCGACATAATTGATCTCCTCAATTAGCTTGGCGAGCATTATCAGATCCCCATCTCCTTAACCCTTCTATTTGATCATACATTGATTTGTAGAGAGGATTACTTTCGCTCATTGCCTTGAGAATGTATTCTGTAGTTACTGGTTTTTCACCATCATAAAAAGCATTATACATAGCTTCGATTACCATTTGTTCAATTTCAGCACCACTAAAACCAAGATCGTTTTTCTGATCAACCATACCACCGCTTCTATCGGAAAGCATATCATAATCAAAGTTACTCCCAAGTCCATATTTGCGAGTTATTATCCTGAATATTTCATTCCGTTCATCTTTAGAAGGTAAATCAAGGAAAAATAACTCATCAAATCTACCTTTACGCAACAATTCTGGAGGGAGAATAGGTGTATAATTAAGCTTATTTTCTCTCTTTTCTACTCTAACAACATTATTAGCTGTAGCAACTATGAAGACTGGTTTCTCTTTCTCTTGCATCCATGTAAGTAATGAGCCAAAAACTCTTGCTGAAGTTCCAGAATCACCTTGGTAACCAGATATACCTGCAAATGCTTTATCAATCTCATCAATCCATAATATACATGGGCTTATTGCTTCTGCAACTTTGATAGCTTGGCGTATTCTTTCTTCTGATTCTCCGACTAAGCTTCCAAATACTCGACCAACATCAAGCCTTACTAAAGGTAATTTCCAAGCTGCTGATACAGCTTTTGCGGTTAAACTTTTACCAACCCCTTGAACTCCAACTAAAAGAATACCTTTAGGAATAGGTAACCCAAATTTACGAGCCTTTTCTGAAAATGCTAATTCTCTTTGCTTTAACCAGTTCTTGAGTACTTTTAATCCTCCAATATTATCTAAACTCTCTGATGTTTCTATATACTCAAGGATCCCATTTTTCGAGATGATTTGTTTCTTCTCATAATAGATATCTTGAACAAAGTTAGATTGAAGTTTACCATGCTTAATAAACACTTTTGCAATGGCTCTCTCAGCTTGAATAGTAGTCAATCCTTGCAGAGCTTTTATTATTTTATCAAACTCAGATTGGTCATTAAGATATGTCTTCTTATGGAAATTATTACGGGCTATGAACTCAGTTACACAACGTGATAAGATTTGTTGATTTGGCAATTCAAAATCTACTAAGGAAATATCATGTTCAAGTTCATCAGGAATACGCACTATAGATGATAACATTACTATTATTCTATTCCTCTCTTGTTCTCTAAGATCTCTAACAAGGTTTTTTAAAGATCTTATAATTTTTTGAGCATATCCATATTTACTGATATCCAAAAAATAATGAAAATCTTTTAATATAAAAACACCGTCGCCTTTAAATTTCTGTATTTGAGTAATTGGATCATCATCTCCTTCTCCCGGTAAGACAGCATCTTCTTTCTGAATTTTTGTATTATATTTATCAAGACGAATAGCATTGAAACCCTTATTAGAATCCCATGTATATAATGCATAATTTAATTGGTTACATAAAATTTCAAACTCGTCTTCTACCCGTTCTTCTTCATTTGATACAAGATAGATTAATCCAGTTTTTGCAATAATATGTGTTCTGAGCTCCTCTCTCATTTATCCTCCTGAGGTAGTGTAATAACAGATTTAATGCCAAGCGATAAATGCAATTTTTCAAATTCATCATTCCAAATACATTCATGAGTCATTTGCAGATACTTTTTTGCATCATTAATTGAACATCCATGTTTTCGTGCAAATATAAATTCGGCTTGATCGTCGTCTATTAAATCTCTATTTTCAAATTGAATTTTACATGATTTAATACTATTTATGAATTCTTGGGGAAATTCTTGTAAATTATCTATAACCGAGAAATCGTAAACAGCTAAGTCAGTAAGTATCTCATATGCTTCAGAGTATTGTCGCTTCAGTATTAATTCATCCATTTTTTGTTTACAGTCTGACACGAGTTTATTCCAACTTTCGGTAGTTATTGCTTTATATAAATCTCTTCTTGATGATATAAGCTTTAACATATATAGTTTCGATTTGATATCAATACTACTATTATTTGAAATATCATCTATGGATTCTAATATCCCTTCAATGTTTAGGTTATCAACTCTTAAAACATTAACAGCTATCAATTCATCTGAGTTATCCTTATTAACTTTTTTCAAGATTGATCCTTTTATCATCCATCTACCTTGTTCAAAACTCACATCAGTTAACCTTATCACAACTTGATCACCAATTTTAAGTTTAAGATTTCTTTGAAGCTTTAAAGGGTAAAGAGACAATACCCATATAGAAGGTAATATTTCACTAAATATATATTTTTTTTCTAATTCAATTTTTTTTACTATTCCATATCCCGTCTGGTCAATTTGTAATGTGTGTTGATCAAATTCTACTAACTCATATATATCAGGTAGGTCTTCTTGCTTTAATGCAATATCGTATTTATAGATAGTATCAAAAAACGGTTCAAAATCTTTTCTAAGTTTTTGCTTACTAAATACCACTGGTTTATAATATCCTGAAAGATGTCCAGTTTTACCATCAAAATCTTCTAAGAAACCATACCATGCTGCATCTTTTGTTATATTCTCAGCCCGGTTGCAGTTTTTGCCATGTACGGGTTTGAAAGTCACATGCATACCTACTTGTGCCTTAGTGATATTAAATGTTAACTGATTGTATGTAAAGCTATAAACATCACAGGAAGGTGTTATTATAGTGCCTTTCAGTTTTGAATGATCTAATTTACCATTAGGTCTTTGTTTATCCTCAGATGACCAATTAGTATCAATCGTCAAAATATATCCATCAAGAACTTCGTCTGAATGAGTTTCATTATCTATAGCTGCTGAATTTGACTTCAGTTCATAGCTTTCATTGGTATCCGAATTGTATGATTTTACTGTATTAGGCTCTTTGTGAAATAGATTTTTAAGTATATCCATATTTTCCCTCCATTACTGGAAATCCTGTTATTACGCATTGACCATCTTGGTTTATAATAATTTCCATAATACTGGGACCCTTAAAATCATTGCTATTGAATGCACTTGTAATTAGTATAACTTCTTGATTTGAAGAGCCATATAGAGAATGCTGTATTCTCTTAGTCATATCATACTGACCTGCGATTATTGCATCACTTAAATCAATTATTTTCTTGCACAATCTATTACTTGACAGAAAAATATAATTATAACCTGAATAAATAATTATATTAAGATTAGTTTTCTGTCTTATTAATCGAACTAATTTATATAACTCCCGTTTTTGATCAAAAGGCTCCCCACCTGTTATTGTGACACCATCAACATTAGCATCAATAATTGATTTTACTAAGGTAGGGACAGAAATATCAAAACCATCTGTAAAACTATGAGTTTGAGGATTAAAGCATTCTTTACATAAAATACTACAACCCTGTGTCCAAATGACATATCGGTTACCCTTACCATTTGCCTTGCTCGAAGATAATGTAGCATGTATTCTCATTTATCTTACCTTAATTATATTCTAAAAAGATATCAGAATTTGTCAATCTTAAAATCTGTATAGGCATCTCTACGATTTTTAAGGAAAAGGATGGATACCTATATCAAGCTATTTTAAGGCATTCCCACAAAAAAGTGAGGTTGATAAGTTATAACTTACTGTTGTATAGATAAATAGGTTGTGTAAATGTCCAAGGATTTTATTTTGTAATTTAGTGAAAAAGTGGATTTTTCTCAAGATTATTTCGTAACCAAAACTAGTACTCAAGAATTTTATGCCATTTAAGGCTCCTAATACTTTAATAGAAGCATTTTCTTGGGGGTGAGATGAACTTTGTGTCTAAATTTTAAAAATCGTTCAATTAACGCTGGATTAGCCCTGTGGATAATTCAAAAATTTGGACATAAAACTATTACAATAAACTGAAATAAAAAGCTTTACAAAAATGGCGGTCTCCCAATTATGGGATCAATAAAACATAAGGAGACCACCATGTTATTAATACAGAATGAAACTACCGAATTCGTGAAAGAAA
>Ga0265294_10009981_pt1 | contig 10870 bp, 9 predicted proteins | sample MunlanPumphouse3_FD_192504 | JGI IMG/M metagenome (GOLD analysis project Ga0265294, IMG submission 192504) | Groundwater microbial communities from a municipal landfill in Southern Ontario, Canada - Pumphouse #3 | ecosystem: Environmental > Aquatic > Deep subsurface > Groundwater | place...
TAAAATTAAAAATTACTTCACACACAATTATGAAGTACTCATAGCAGCGATTCTTTTCATTGCTATTGTATCGGTTAAATTAGAGTTTTACAAAGCCATTATTTTGATGTTGGAATTCATCGTCATAATGGAAGTTGTAAAAATGGTATCTGATTTTATAAAAAAAGAGACATTACGATTACGATTTGTTATTGATATTTTTATCATTTTCTTAATTCGTGATGTTATTATTTTAGCATCGGATAGAAATAAAGACTATTTTGACATAGCTTTTTTACTCTGCGTTATATTTATTTTCTTTATTTTTAGGATTTTATCGATTAAATACTCCCCTGGAGTCATTAAAATATCTAAAGATACCGTTATTGAATATGAAGATGGTAGAAAATCAAAACAAATATCTGACGACAACCCTAAGGTGAAACTAGGACATGAGCACACTACTAATAGTTGAAGATGAAGAGGATATTTTAGAACTTCTTGAGTATACCTTACAAAAAGAGGGTTTTGAAACCATTGGATTTATGCAAGTCAATGCCATGCTTGAAAAAGTGTTGGAAGAAGAGAGTATTGATTTGATTTTAATGGACAGAAACCTTCCAGGCATTGATGGTGTTATGTTTATACAGAACATTAAACAAAAAGGGTTTAATATTCCTGTCATTTATGTAACGGCAAAAGACAAAGAAGAAGATATCTTAAAAGGTTTTTCTTCGTATGCCGATGATTATATTACCAAACCATTTAACCTCAAAGAGTTAACTGCCAGAGTCAAAGCCGTTTTAAAACGCAGTACAAACGATGTAGAAATTTTAAAAGTTAAAGATATCGTCTATAAAAAAGCCAATAAAAAGTTTTATATCGATGAAACACCTATTGAACTCACTCACTTAGAACATGATCTGTTTTTAGAATTTATCAAAAATAAAGATATTTTACTCTCACGTGAACACTTATTGGAAGCCGTTTGGGAAGACTCGTACGATAAAAAACTCAAAACCGTCAATGTGGCAATTAAACGCTTAAAAGAGAAGATTGATCCCAAAGGGAAAAAAGAGTACATCAAATCCATTCGAGGAGAAGGGTATATTTTTTGTTAAAAATTCACCAACTCTTTTTACGCAGTTTCATTCTTATTTTTTTGGGAATCCTTTTTTGTATAACGATTATTACATTTTTTTGGCTTAAAAATATCTATCTTGAAGAAGTTGAACGTAATTTATCTCAAAATATTGATTCATTGAGCGTAACACTTTCTTCTTTGGACAACTTAGATAATATTGTTTTACAACTCAAAGAAAAAACCCAACTCAGAATTACCATTATTGATGAAAATGGCATAGTTATTGCAGAAAGTGATAAAGACAAAGCCACTATGGACAACCATCTTAATCGAGAAGAAATTATCAACATCAACAATCAAGGGATTGGAAAAGTTATCAGAAAATCTGATTCTGTCAATAAAGAGATGCTCAATGTCGTTAAAAAAGTTAAGATAAATAGTACTTTGATCTATATTCGCATGGGAGATTATCTCAATCACATAGAATCACGGTTTATTAATTTAACCCTACAAATTAGCTCTATTTTTGCACTTTTTTTACTTCTTACTTTGATTATAATTTACGTTATTAGCAATAAATTACGGCTACAAACCGATAAAATATTGCTCTTTTTGACCAAACTGTCTAAAAAAGATGGTCTGCACAAATCCAATGTCAATGTACTTCATACTAGCTATACATTGGAGTTTTATCAAATATCAAAATTGTTGCGCAAAGTTGCCCTTAAGCTTTCCAAAAAAGAGAAACTCAAATCCAAACATACTGCAAAATTAAAACTGGCAAATCGACAAAAAGATGAAATCATTTCTGCTATTTCCCATGAATTTAAAAATCCCATTGCCATTATTTCGGGCTACACGGAAACCATTTTAACCGATAAAAATCTGCCTCTTGCGATGCAGGATAATTTTCTTAAAAAAATTTACTCCAATGCCAATAAAATGTCCGCGCTCATTGATAGGCTTCGCTTAACACTTAAACTTGAAGAGAACAAACAAGAGGGATTTTTTAAGCCCTGTTCGCTTGAAAAGATTTGTCTTGAAATTATCAGTGATTTAAAACAAAAATACAAAAACCGAGAGATTGTTTTAGACGGTAAAGATGTCACGTTGAATGTCGATGAAACCCTTATTGCGATTGCCATTGGCAACTTAGTGGAAAATGCCTTAAAATATTCCGACGATAAAGTTACCATTGAATTAACCCAAACCGACCTTAAAGTCATAGATATGGGAATAGGTATCGATACCAAAGATTTAGAAAAAATCAAAAATAAGTTTTACAGAGTTTCTAAAAACAATTGGAATAACTCTTTGGGATTGGGTCTATTTATTGTTTTAAAAATTCTGAAAATTCACCAATATGAGCTTCAAATTGAAAGTGAACTTAATTTTGGTTCAAAATTTATAATAAAATTTCAATAAGCTTTAAAATTTCCTTAATTTAAGATTTCTATAAGGTTTACTACACTATTATTCGACCTCATAAATAAATCGGAGAAAATAGATGAAATTTACTCAAATGGCGAAAGCTAACGAAATCAATAGAGATTGGATAGTAATTGACGCAACTGATAAAGTATTCGGAAGAATCATTACTGAAGTAGCTACAATTTTAAGAGGAAAAAACAAACCTTGTTTTACACCTCACGTAGATTGTGGAGACCACGTAATTATTATTAATGCTTCTAAAGCAAAATTTTCTGGAAACAAATTAGAAGTTAAAAACTACTATACACACTCAGGATACTTTGGGAGTACAAAAACTCACAAAATGTCTGATATGTTTGAAAAAAACCCTGAAAAGCTTTACAGATTAGCAACAAGAGGTATGTTACCAAAAACTACACTTGGTAAAGCAATGTTAAAAAAATTAAAAGTATATGCAGGTGCTGAACACCCACACACTGCTCAAATTAAAGGATAAGACTCATGGCAAAAGTATATGCAACTGGAAGAAGAAAAACTTCGATAGCTAAAGTATGGTTAGAAGCTGGAAACGGACAACTTACCATTAATGGGCAATCTTTAGATGCGTGGTTAGGTGGACATGAGTCAATTAAAAAAAGAGTAACTCAACCTTTAGAAGTATCAAAACAAGAAACATCTGTTAATATTGTTGTTAAAACTTTAGGTGGGGGATATTCTTCACAAGCGGATGCTGTTCGACATGGTATTTCAAGAGCTTTAGTGGCTTTTGATGAGCAATTCAGAACTGTTTTAAAACCACATGGTTTACTTACAAGAGATTCAAGATCTGTTGAAAGAAAGAAATTTGGTAAAAAGAAAGCAAGAAAAAGCAGCCAATTCTCAAAACGTTAATCGTTTTTTTCAAAGATTTTTTCTTTGGATTTTCAAAAGGAGCGACATTTGTTGCTCCTTTTTTTATGCTTTTTTTCAGAAAAACACACTACAATACCTCATGAAAAAATTACTTATCCTATTCACTTTTCACTTTTCACTTTTCACTTTATTGAGTGCCAGTACGTTAAACTTATCCATTAGCTCAAATCCCAGTCGTCTTAATCCTATTTTATCCAACGACAGTGCCAGCAGTGAAATAAGCGATTGGTTGTTTAATGGTTTGTTTAAATACGACACGCAAGGAAAAATCACCACCGATTTAGCCTCTTCGTATGAATTTAAAAGTAAAACACATTTAATTATCTCTCTTAGAAAAGATGTTTTGTGGCATGATAAAACAAAATTTACAGCCCACGATGTGGTGTTTACCTATAACACCATAAAAAATCCCAATATTTACACCTCCATTGCTTCTAATTATACCAACGTCAAAGATGTGAAAGCAGTTGATGATTACACCTTAGAAATTATCTACACCAAACCCTATTTTAAAGCCTTAGAAATCTGGATGGTAGGTATTTTGCCCCAACATATTTTACACAATGAACCCGATTTGATGAAAAGTAGTTTTAACAAAAATCCTATTGGTACGGGTTCATATAAACTTAAAAGCTTTAAACCCTCATCGGATATTGAACTTATTGCCAATGAAGATTATTTTGAAGGCAAACCTAAAATTGATACTATTTTATACAAATTTTTACCCGATCCGACCACATCGTTTTTAATGCTCAAACAAAATAATTTGGATATTGGGGGATTAACTCCTTTACAACTTGACCGACAAATTGATGAAAAATTTAAAACTGACTACAAAATTATTGAACAACCCAGTTTTGCCTATACCTATTTGGGGTTTAATTTACACAGTGAAAAGTTTAAAGATATTCGTGTGCGACAAGCTCTTAATTTGGCTATCAATCGCCAAGAATTGGTCGATATTTTATTTTTTGGTCATGCACAAGTGTGCACAGGACCCTTTTTACCCGGAAGTTTTGCTTTTAACAAAGATATTGCCATCCCCACGGTAAATATTCAAAAAGCCAAAGCCTTACTTTTAGAAGCAGGCTACGATGAAAAAAATCCTTTAAGCTTTGAAGTTATCACCAACACCAACAATGACCTTCGTATTAATGCCGCTGAAATTTTGCAATACCAACTGGCAAAAGTGGGTGTGCATATGAAAATACGCGTTATGGAGTGGCAAGCTTTTTTAAACACCGTCGTACATCCACGCAATTTTGAAGCGGTTATTTTAGGATGGAGTTTGGCGTTAATGCCCGATGCTTATCCCATTTGGCACAGCAACAGTTCAAGCAAAGGGGCTTTTAATTTTGTGGGTTATTCCAATAAAGAAGTCGATGCTTTAATTGAAAAAGCCTCAACCACGATTGATTTAAAAGAACTTGAACTATTATATCAAGAGATTTTTGCTAAAATTACGCAGGATATTCCCTATTTGTTTTTGTATATTCCTAATTCTATTACGGTCGTAAACAGTCGTATTAAAAACATTCACCCCGCCATTATTGGCATAACCCATAATCAAAAAGATTGGATAAAAGAGTAAATCATTTGAAAAAAGAAAACATTATACTATTTGACTTAGATGGCACACTCATTGATTCAACCGATGCCATTGTATCAACCTTTTATCACTCCTTTGAAAAAATGGATTTTGATTTTAAAGGCGATGATGAAACAATTAAAGACCTCATTGGTTATCCTTTGGATATTATGTATGAGAATTTAGGTGTTCCCAAAGAAAGGGCTTTTGATTTTGTGGATGTCTATAAAGAGCGTTATCGTGTTATTTCAAAAGCACAAACCCTTTTACTTAAAGATGCAATTGCCTCTTTAGAACTTGCCCAAAGCTTTGCAAGACTCTCAGTGGTAACCACAAAAACTGGTGCCTATACCATTCCTTTGTTGGAGCATATGAATATTCATCACTACTTTGAACACATTACAGGGCGAGAACACGTTGAAAATCCCAAACCGCACCCCGAACCCATTTTAAGAACACTTGAATTAATGAAAGCCAATCCTTTGGATTTCAATATTTGGATGATAGGCGATACAAAATTGGATTTAATAGCAGCAAACAGTGCCAAGGTGTTAAGTGTGGGAGTTTTATGTGGCTATGGAAAAGAAGATGAACTAAAATCTTACACACCCAACATTGTACAAAATGCCCTTGAAGCAGTGCAACTGATACAAAAAATTACTAAAACTTTATAAAAACTTAATATTATAAAGTAATATGCGATTCTATATTTATTAATTATTTTTATTAAATTTAGATTTTAACACATAAAAAGAACTTGACATAGTTCTTACATTTCTTAAAACTATTTCTCTATAAAATATAACGAAAAAATCATAATAATACTATTTTTAATATATTCTTAATTATAAGAATTAATTATTTTAACTTCCTATGTTTCATTTTGAATCTATACTATAAAACCAACCTTTTGAACATTTATTTTATTTTTAATTAAGTAAAGAGAAAGTATCCTATACGTTCAATAAAAATAAGGAAAAGTTCATGTCTAAAATTTTTGCTACTATGGATGGAAATGAAGCAGCAGCTCATGTATCGTACGCGTTTACAGAAGTAGCTGGGGTATATCCAATTACTCCATCATCTCAAATGGGAGATAACACTGAAAAGTGGGCAACACAAGGGAAAAAAAACCTTTTTGGTACAACAGTTAAAGTTATTGAAATGCAATCAGAAGCGGGGGCAGCTGGTACATTTCATGGTTCATTACAAGCAGGTGCATTGACCACAACGTATACCGCATCACAAGGATTATTATTAAAAATTCCTAACATGTATAAAGTGGCGGGTCAATTGTTACCCGGTGTAATTCATGTCAGTGCCAGAGCATTAGCCGCACACGCATTATCTATTTTTGGGGATCACCAAGATGTTATGAGCGCACGAGCAACAGGTTTTGCCATGATGGCATCGGGTTCCGTTCAAGAAGTTATGGATATTGGGGGAATTGCACACTTAGCAGCCATTAAAGGAAGAGTACCATTTTTACACTTTTTTGATGGGTTTAGAACCTCTCACGAAATCAATAAAATTGAAGTCATGGATTACGCTGTATTTGACAGACTTTTAGATAAAGAAGCCGTACAACGATTCAGAGACACGTCACTTAATCCTGAATCTCCTGTTACAAGAGGAACAGCACAAAACGATGACATCTATTTCCAAGGAAGAGAAGCACAAAACAAATTTTACGACGCATTGCCTGATATTGTTAACGAGTATATGCAAGAAATTTCAAAAGTTACGGGAAGAAACTATGCTCCATTTACCTATTATGGGGATGAAAATGCAACCGATATTATCATTGCAATGGGTTCAGTTAACGAAGTTATCAAAGAGACTATTGATTATTTAAGAGAAAAAGAGGGAAGAAAAGTTGGACTGTTAACCGTTCACTTATACCGACCATTTAGTACAAAATATTTTATGAATGTCTTACCAAAAAGCGTTGAGCGAATTTGTGTCCTTGACAGAACCAAAGAGCCAGGAAGTTTAGGTGAACCATTGTTCTTAGATATTAAATCAGTATTTTACAATGAGAAAAAACAACCAAAAATTATTGGTGGACGATACGGATTATCTTCAAAAGATGTTCCTCCAGCACAAATTATTGCCATTTACGATAACTTAGCGAAAGAGAGTTCAAAAGACCACTTTACGGTAGGAATCAATGACGACGTTACGTTTACTTCAATTGAAGTCGGTGCCAATGTTTCTGTTGTTTCGGATGAAGTACGAGAGTGTTTATTTTATGGACTTGGTGCAGATGGTACCGTTGGGGCAAATAAAAACTCAGTCAAAATTATTGGGGATAAAACAAGCCTTTATGCCCAAGCCTATTTTGCGTATGACTCAAAAAAATCAGGCGGTTACACGCGATCACACTTACGATTCAGTAAAGACCCTATTCGATCAACATACCTTGTTTCAAACCCAGGATTCATCGCCTGTTCTAAAGAGGTTTACTTAGAGCAATACGAAGTCATCGACAGAATTAGAAAAGGGGGAACGTTCCTTTTAAACTCAATTCATTCACCTGAAGAAGTGGTTGAAAGAATTCCTGGTCGTGTTAAAAAAATCTTAGCCGATAAAGAAGTGAATTTCTACATTATCAATGCCACCAAATTAGCACGAGACATTGGATTGGGAACACGTACAAATACCATTATGCAAGCAGCATTTTTTAAACTTGCCGATGTTATTCCATACGAAGAAGCTAAAACGTATATGAAAGAGTATGCTAAAAAAGCGTACGGGAACAAAGGGGATGAAATTGTTCAAATGAACTACTCAGCGATTGATTCAGGTGAAGCTGGATTGGTTAAAGTGGAAGTCAGCAAAGAGTGGTCAAAACTTGATGGTGGTCCATTGGTTGTGAGTTCTCAGTACATTGGAAGTGATTTTGTTGAAAACTTTGCCAAAGTGGTTAATGCGGCAAAAGGAGATACCCTTCCTGTGTCTATTTTCACCAACAGAGAAGATGGAACGTTTGAAAACGGGAGCACTAAATACGAAAAAAGAGCCATTGCCACAATGGTTCCACAATGGATTGAAGAGAACTGTATTCAATGTAATCAATGTTCATTTGAGTGTCCACACTCTGTTATTCGACCATTCTTAATGGATGAAAAAGAGTTTGAAAATGCACCAGAAGGAATAAAAACACATAACTTAGATGCTACAGGAAAAGGACTTAAAGACAAAGGATTGAAATTTAAAATCCAAGTCTCTATCATGGACTGTACGGGATGTAATGTATGTGTGGATATTTGTCCTACTAAAGATAAATCTCTTGTGATGGTTCCTTATGAAGCCATGGAAAAAGATGGTGAGCAAGAAAATGCCGATTACTTATTCAACGATGTTACATACAAAGATTACTTAATTGAAAAAGACAGTGTTAAAGGTTCACAATTTGCTAAACCGTTGTTTGAATTCCACAGTGCATGTCCAGGATGTGGAGAGACTCCATATATCACTTTAGCCACTCAAATGTTTGGGGATCGAATGATGATTGCTAATGCAACGGGATGTACTTCTATTTATTCAGCCTCAGCACCTTCAACACCGTATACAAAAAATGCTAAAGGTGAAGGTCCCGCTTGGGCTAACTCATTGTTTGAAGATACGGCTGAGTTTGGTTATGGGATGCACCATGCCAATGAAGCCATTAGAAACAGAATTGAAATGGTGATGAAAGAGACAATGGATACGGCAACCAATCCATTAAAAATCTTATACAAAGAATGGTTAGAAAACCGAAACAATGGCGTTAAAACTCAAGAAATCAGAGACAAACTCGTCCCTCAATTAGAGCAAAACCAAGGTTTACCAGGTGTGGATGTTTTATTGTCATTGAAAAAATATATTGTGAGAAAATCGCAATGGATTATTGGTGGAGATGGTTGGGCATACGACATTGGATACGGTGGACTTGACCACGTTTTATCAACAGGACAAAATGTCAATGTACTTGTTGTGGATACAGAAGTGTATTCAAATACCGGTGGACAATCGTCTAAATCGGCACGTACTGGTTCGATTGCAGATTTTACCAATGATGGTAAACCCAATGCGAAAAAAGATTTAGGGTATATCTCTATGACGTATGGAAACATCTATGTGGCACAAATTAACTCAAGAGCCAATCAAAAACAAGTGGCACTTGCCCTTAAAGAAGCTGAAGAGTATAACGGACCTTCATTAATTATTGCCTACTCTCCTTGTATTGCACACGGAATTAAAGGGGGATTAATGAAATCAGTAGACCAAGGGCAATTAGCGACCGATTGTGGTTACTGGCCAATTTATACGTTTGATCCAAGAAAAATTGAAAAAGGTGAAAACCCAATCAAAGTTTTTGGTAAAAAACCAGACTGGGAAAGATATGAGGAGTTCTTATTACAAGAAACACGATACAACTCATTGAAAAAACTCAATCCTATCCATGCAAGTGAATTATTGGCTCAAAATAAAAGAGAAGCACAATACCGATACCGACAGCTTACAAGAATGGCAGCGGCTGATTACTCTGATGAATTAGAAGGATAATATTTCCTACGGCTAAAAACAGGTGAATGTCACCTGTTTTTGCTTTTTACTTTTCCTCTTCAGATTGACACAATTCCACATCACTTTCTAAGTTCTATTTAATTTTAATGCAATTTTTGCCTTTTATTTCCCTTTATTCTCTCAAAAGATGTACAAATTGTACATATTTTGTACATATTGTTTAAACTTTCTTAAAGTCAAACATTAAAAATTTAATTAAAAGTAAACAAAGACTTCATTGCTAGAATTTCGCCAAGACAAGAAAAGTCTTTAAACTACTAAATAAATTTTAGGAGCATGAGATGCTAGAAATTAGATGGCACAGCCGTGCAGGTCAAGGTGCAGTTACTGGTGCTAAAGGTCTTGGTTCTGTAATTGCAGCAACCGGAAAAGAGGTGCAAGCATTTGCATTTTATGGATCTGCAAAAAGAGGTGCTTCAATGACTGCGTATAACAGAATTGATGACATTCCTATTTTAAATCATGAAAAATTTATGGTGCCGGACTATGTATTTATTTTAGATCCAGGTTTAACGTTTACCGATGATTTTACAGCCAATGAAAAAGTTGATACCAAGTATATCATTACGACTCACTTAAAAAAAGATGAGTTGATTTCGCTTGTGCCTGCTTTAAAAGGTCGAGAAGACAGAGTATTTATCTTAGACTGTTTTATCATTGCCCAAGAGACAATTGGACGACCCATACCCAATACACCAATGTTGGGTGCATTTATGAAAGTCAGTCAAATGTTTGACTTAGCATATTTCCAAGAAGCAATGAAAAAAGTACTCGGAAAGCTTCCTCAAAAAATAATCGATGCCAATATGATTGCCATCGAGCGTGCTTACAACGAAGTACACTAAAAAGGTAATATTATGAATAAATCAATCAAAGAAATGGGATGGGATGAGTTAGTACCGGGTGCGGCTTTATTCTCATTTGATAACAGTGTTAATTATAACATGGCAGAGGTTTTACCCGAAGAGAGAACCTATGCACAAACCAACTCAAAAAATGCCTACGTAGGTGACTGGCGAGTTTTTAAACCCGTTTGGAACTCTGAGTTGTGTATTGATTGTCAAAACTGTTGGCTCTTTTGCCCAGATACGTCGATTATTGCACGAAATAAAGAGATGCAAGGCGTAGATTATGACCACTGCAAAGGGTGTGGTATCTGTGTTGAAGTGTGTCCAACCAATCCAAAATCACTGTTAATGTTCAACGAAAATGAAAAAAATGAAGTTGCCTTAACCAAGTGGCCTGAAAAATCAAAAAAGGGTGAATAATGAATAAAAAAATTATGGAACTAAATGCAGTAGAAG
>Ga0265294_10009983_pt1 | contig 10868 bp, 7 predicted proteins | sample MunlanPumphouse3_FD_192504 | JGI IMG/M metagenome (GOLD analysis project Ga0265294, IMG submission 192504) | Groundwater microbial communities from a municipal landfill in Southern Ontario, Canada - Pumphouse #3 | ecosystem: Environmental > Aquatic > Deep subsurface > Groundwater | place...
CTGACGCGGAAAGTAATTGGCTGGAGAGACGACCAGTGATGAACCAAGGACTACAAATGTTTCGCAGTCGGAGCTCCACTCGTCGGCAAGCCTCAGCGGTCCGTCCGGAAGCATCTCCCCGAAGAGTACAACGCCCGGGCGCAGTAACCCTCCACAGTCACACTTTTTACCCTCGAGGAAAAATTCTTTCTCCCATGTCTTTCCGCAGGAATGACACCTGACTGGCTCAAGGCTTCCGTGAAGCTCTGCGATTTTGGCCGAACCTGCCTTCTGGTGAAGCCTGTCGACGTTCTGGGTGATTATCCCAGTCACGTAGCCTTCAGCCTCCCATTCCGCAATGTATCTGTGTCCTTTGTTAGGCTGTACGCTCTCGGGTACATAAAGCCTGGATCTATAGAACTCCAGGAATGATTTATAATCATGTTCGAGCGTGTTTACTGAGGCGTACTGCATGGGGTCGACATGAGCCCACAAGCCCTCTTTCGACCTGAAGTCGGCAAGCCCCGATTCTGTACTGAGTCCTGCACCGCTAAAGACGACGACTCTGCTTTTTTTTATCTGTTCCGCAAACCATTTAGCTCCGCTCTCGATATCCATATCCATGAGATCACTCCTCCCTTAATTTTTTCAGGTCAGGAAGCAGCAGGCTCTTCCCCAGTCTGCGCCTCGTGGCACAGAGAAGGAGATTCGCCAGCAGCAGGGAGACCGTTATGGGTCCCACACCTCCCGGAACCGGACTCAGCGCCTCGACACGCCCCTCTGCACCTTTTGCCACATCCCCTACCAGTTTTCCCTCTTCTGTGACATTAGTTCCTACATCGACCACCCATGCATGGGATGGCAGTATCTCCGGGTCTACCATGCCAGCTACTCCTGCGGCAGCAATAACCAGATCCGAACCGGCAAGCACGTCTTTGAGCTGCTCAGAGGAAGTCCTTGTGTGGCATACAGTCACCGTAGCATGCCTGTGCATGAGCATCAGCGCGGCAGCCTTGCCAACGTTTGGGCTCCTGCCAATAACAGCGCACCTGCTTTGCTCAAAAGAGCTCCTGCCATACCATTCAAGCAGCGAGATCGCCGCCCATGCTGTACATGGAAGAGGAATGGCTGTTTCGCCAAGATACAATCTGCCAAGGTTTTCCGGATGGACGCCTTCAACATCCTTTCCTGATGGAAGGCCGTTCAGTATCTCGTCAACAGGCCAACCCTTCGGAAATGGGGTCTGCAGTATTATTCCGTCAACTTCCTGATTTCTGCCTATCGCCGCCAGTTTTTTCAAAAAATCTTCTTTTGGAATATCACAGTCAAATTTTTCCAGTCTGGCTGATATGCCTGCCTCATTAGAGGCTTTCAGCTGGTTTCTGATGTACCTTTCAGCAGCAGGGTTATCCCCCACCTGGACTGTCACCATTTGAGGCACCCAACCGTCTCTTACTCTGATGGCATCGACCGAAGCCGCTACCCAGTCCTTAATTTTTTTCGAAGTGATCCTGCCATCAAGTATCAGTGTCATTTTCCTTCTTCCCCGATTTCAGAATGGTCATGCGAATGGCTATGGGAATGGTGAAGCCCGTGATAATGACCATCCGTCTCCTTTGCATGCGGATCCTTTAAGTCTTCTTTGGTCATATTCAGTTTTGTCTCAAAGTCTCCCTGTATAAGTTTCGAGGATTTTACAGCCGTTTCCCTTTCACGCGCGATCAGAGAACGGACCTCTGATAATGGTATGGACCGTTCTGAAGCTATTTTTTTAATGTCCTCAAATTCGGGCATTTCCTTTATAATTTTGCCTCCCATGACCGCCATTTTTATCCTGACCGGACCAAGGGATGTTTCCAGTATTTCAGTGCTTCTTTCAAGCATAGATCTCTCAACATATATCTTTCTGACTCCAAGTGAAGAGCTCTCTCTGAGAAGGGTCTCCTGCAGCAGTTCTGAATAGCTTTCATGGCACAGCACGCAGACCTTTACCGCCGGTCTGTTCTTCTTCATCTGAATATTCTCGAACCAAACATCAAGTGCCCCTGCATCAAAAAGTTTTTCCATCAAAAATGCAAGGTCCTGTGGAAGCATGTCATCTATGTTTGCAGACAGTTCAACGCCCCTGTCAAATAGTAACGCATCGTTCTTTTCAAGCATAGTTGCTCTCAGGATATTTGGAAGAATTCCGTCTCTGCTGCCCAGGCCGATCCCTGTATCCGCTATTTTTCCGTGTGGCATTCCGGCAGATATTCTGCCCCCAAGAGACTTGACCAGGACAGCTCCTGTAGGGGTTACCCTCTCCATCGGATCTCCCTCTGAATATACTGATATACCCTTGAGCAGTTCCACAGTTGCAGGCGCAGGGACAGGCAGTACCCCGTGGGCACAACTGACTGTTCCTGAACCCACGTTGAGCGGTGAAAAAACAACTTCGGGCCATCCAAGATATTCAAGCATGATCATAGCGCCGGTTATGTCGATGATGGAGTCGACCGCCCCAACCTCGTGAAAATGGACATGGTCCACCGGTTCGCCGTGCACCTTACCCTCCGCTTCTGCCAGAAGAGTGAATGCCCTGACGGTCATCTTTTTGACACTATCTGTAAGAGTGCTTCCGAGTATCATTTCTTTTATATTTGTGAGATGCCTGTGCACATGTCCTTCTTCTGAATCAACATCGAAGCGCAGACCGGAGATGCCTCCTCTTTTATCTTTAAAGAGGTCCAGGCTGTATCCTGAAAGCGGCATTTTATTAAGTTCATTTTTAAGATGTTCGAAACTTCCTGTCATGTCAAAGAGTGCGGCTAAAAACATATCTCCCGCTATCCCTGCAGAACAGTCGACATATAATATTTTTGATCCTTCGGCTAAGTTACCCAATTTACACTCCCCTTTGAAAACTGCTATTTATGCCTATTTTATATTATTTTAGGTAATAATACCTTAATTATTAAGTAAACAGAGGTAAAATTATTATAGATAAATTTAACAATTTAAGGAGGCATTTTAAAAATGCAGAGATTATTAAAAACGTTCATGGCCGCACTTTTTTTAATTGTTTTTTCAGGGGCAGCTTTCGCTGCATCATTTGGGCTTGACGTAGATTCAATATACTTCAATGCTGATGAAAAGGTAGACATCGTCGGCGCCGGCACTTCAAGGGTCGCTGACGGCAAGATCGATGCTTCTTTCACCCTTGCGGTAAGCGGAGCCCAGGCTATAACAGAGATCTCGCTTAGAAATGATACTACAGGCAAGATGTGGAGCACATCTCCGTCAAACTCGGTAGGGCTTCTTACTGTAAAAAACAGCGGAGGCAATATCCTGAACACTTCAGGCAGGCTTCCGGTGACGCCCGTGCTTATGGGAGCTGACTTTAAGCTCTACATTAACGATGCTGAGGGTTCAATACCTAATGATTCAGATTTCACAGTGATCGTCAGGCTTATCGACAACCAGGAGGTCACCGGCAAGACAAGCGTCAAAGGGCTGGGCAAAGTCACTCCGGCGGCTTCTGTTGGAAATTCATCGGAGGGTATATACGCATTTGAGATAAATGGGACCAGCCAACACGACTACGCCGGAACAAATGAAAAAGTCGGAGCTGACGGCAGAAACGATCAGCAGTTTACCCTTGCCCTTAATTTCAGAGACGGAGCAGTCAGGGCAGTAAAAATATCAGCCCGGACCTACTCCCAAAATGCTCAGTGGGATACGGTAGCTGGAAACAACATCCCGATAGTAACAGTTATCGACAGCGGTAACAACATAATGAACAGGACAGACGGTACCGTCGCCTTTGCTGTGAGGGGCGCACAAAAATATACTCTCCTTACTCAGGACAAAGACGGAATAATGGGTGACCAGTCAGTTAAAGCAAGAATAACTATCAGCCTCGCTGACGGACGCATATTCGAAAGAGATGCCGTAATGGGCAGCAATACAACAGCGTTCAAAGAGACGCTATCCGTTGAGTACAAGGGCAGCGAAAATTATGACTTCACCGGACAGAATGAAAAAATGGAGTCCAATCTCAACCCTGACAGATTGATCCGCGCTGTAATAAACGCATCAGGCACTATTACAGGAGTTAGGGTCAGATCCGCAACTAGCGGAAAGGTCTGGGATACTATCGCAGGCAACAGCAACCCATTAGTCGTATTGGTGTCCGGTCCCAAGCTGAACCATTCTGATGGGACGATCTCCATTCCCGTAAACGGGGAAAAAGCATTGAATCTGTGGTTTGACGAGGAAGACAGCAGGAATGTCGGACCCTATCAGGTCACATTTGTAATGTCCAACGGTCAGGTGCTTGAGGCATCTACAGGAAACACACCTGCGGCTCCGGCTGCGACAGTGACAAAGGCGGACCGTTCTGCAGTTTTCGCTTCTGCCAGGCCCGTATTGGTCAATCTCGACCATGTCGGCAAGAATAAAAAGAGAGCTGCAAACGGCTACAAGGATACGGCCCTTAACATAAAGATAACAGGGAAGGGTAATATCAAATCGCTGATCCTTTCAGGGGATAATTCAGGAAAGAGCTGGGACGGAAAGGGCTGGGATACGCTTCCTGAAAATAATGGCAGATGGCTTCTCGGTGTAAGGGAAGGCAACAGGATCCTTAACCATAATAACGGAGCCGTGCGCATCCCTGTAAACGGTACAAAGACATACCAGCTGCTGATGCAGGACAATGGTGACCTTCGAAAGAACCGCGGGCATCTGAAGCTTTCTGTTACGTGGGCTGACGGACAGGTCACAGAATCATATTTGAAATGGTAACTATACGGAGTTAAATCACCACCAATAATAAAAGGGCCGGTCTTCGGAAGATCACATCTTCTGAAGACCGGCCCTTTTATTATGCTCTTTTTTCTGCCAAATTCATGGCAGAGTATTGTTCTATATTTTTTCGCTATTGCTCAAGACCTGCCCTGAATGCTTTTATGTTGAGCTCCAGGAGCTTTGGAGGCACTAGCTCTTGCAGAACTGATTCCCAGCCTATGTCCTCAAGTCCCATTGCTTTTACAAGTGCTCCCAGAAGGACTACGTTCTGTGCCTTGATGTTTCCGAGACCTTCTGCAATTTCGCCGGCGTTGAATATCTTAAGGTCAGGAACTTCTTTCTCAAGCTTTTCAACTACTTCATCGGGGTATTTCGCTGCACCTGTAAGGACAGGCAGGGAGTATATCTCGAAATTATTGACGACGAGTCTCCCTCCCTTTTTGAGGTACTTAAGCCAGCGTACAGCTTCGACTTTTTCAAATGCCACCAGTACGTCAGCCTCTCCTTCAGGAACAACGGGAGATGCCACTTTTGTGCCAAACCTGACGTGTGTGGTAACGCTTCCCCCTCGCTGAGACATTCCGTGGATCTCAGACATCTTTACATCGTAGCCTTTGCGGACAAGTCCCTCTGAAAGTATTTTCGAGGCAAGTATGGTCCCCTGTCCGCCTACTCCAACAAGAAGGATGCTTTTGGTATCGTTTTTCTTCATGGCCCTATACCTCCCTCGATATGGCATTCTTCGGGCATATCTGCAGGCATATACCGCAGCCGTTGCATGATGCGCGATCAATGAAAACAACGCCGTCCCTGAAGTTGAGCGCAGGACATCCGGCCTTCATGCACATTTTGCACTTTATGCACTTATCCTGGTCTATCACGCACTTCATATTTACCCTTGCCTTGATGACGTCCTTTATGAGTGCACATGGTGATGTCGTGATGATCACAAAGGGTTCCGAGGATTCGTAGCCTGCCCTCACCGCCTCTTTGGTCGCTGTCAGATCATAAGGGTCAATCAGGCGGATATTATCTACCTTAACACCGCAAGCCATGCATAAAGACTTGAGATCTACCTGATGTGTAGCCTCACCCATCAGGGTACGGCCTGTGCCTGGATTTTCCTGGTGCCCAGTCATAGCTGTTATCCTGTTGTCAAGTATGTTTATGACTATAGGGGCTTTGTTGACTACAGCATCGATCAGGCCTGTTATGCCCGAATGGAAGAAAGTTGAGTCTCCAATGACTGCAAAGACCTTTTCTTTTCTGCCGGCTTTTTCTACCGCCTTGCTGAACCCTACCCCGCCGGAAACACTGGCTCCCATGCAAATTACAGAGTCAGTTACGCTCAGTGGGGGCACTATGCCAAGCGTGTAGCAGCCTATATCACCAGTTACGACGATATCTTTATATTTTCCAACTTCATAGAAAAATCCTCTGTGTGTACATCCTGCGCAAAGTACCGGAGGACGTGGGGGAACTTCTGCGTCAATGGCATATCCTCGCTGCTCTTCGTTCTCAGGGAAGAAAGCTCTTCTTATTATTTCCGGAGTCAGTTCGTCCACCCAGGGGAGTTTTTCTCTGCCGGTGCACTGTATTCCCATGATCTTAACGAAGTCTTCAATGTATGGCTCGTTTTCCTCTATTACATAAAGTGTCTCGACCATCCCGGCAAATTTTCTTATCAGCCTTTCCGGGAGTGGCCACGTGAAGCCCAGTTTAAGATAAGATACTTCATCCCCGAAGACTTCCTTTGCATGGTTGTATGATATTCCGCTTGTTATTATGCCGATTTTCTTTGGGCCATCCTCAATGCGGTTCAGGGAGGTATTCTCGCTGAATTCCTTCATTGCAGCGATCCTGTCTTCCATTATATATTTGCGTTTCTTGGCGGATGCGGGAGCCATTACATATTTGGAGATATTCTTTGCGTATGGCCTGACAGGGACTTCTTTTCTGGATGATGTTTCGACGAGTGTTTTGCTGTGGCAGATCCTTGTCGTGACCCTGAAAAGAACAGGGGTATCGAATTTTTCCGAAATATCGAAGGCCTCTTTGACAAAGTCAAGGCACTCCTGACTGTCAGATGGTTCAAGCATTGCGAGTTTGGCATGTGAGGCGTAGTATCTGTTGTCCTGTTCGTTCTGTGAGCTGAACAGTCCGGGGTCGTCAGCCGTCACAACTACAAGACCCCCGTTGACTCCTGTGTAGGCAAGAGTAAAGAGAGGATCAGCCGCAACGTTGAGCCCGACATGCTTCATTGCAGCGAGAGCTCTTCCGCCGGCCATGGAAGCTCCAGCAGCGACCTCAAGCGCGACTTTTTCATTTGTTGACCATTCTGAATATACATCTTTGTAAGTTGACAAGTTCTCGAGGATCTCTGTGGAAGGTGTTCCCGGATATGCAGCTGCTACGTGCAGTCCTGCTTCCCAGGCACCCTGGGCTATTGCTTCGTTGCCTGTCATTATTTTCTTCATCAGTTTGCCCCCTTTTTAAAAAATCCCGGCCCCGGCTCACTTTAGCCGAAGTCGGGATCATAAACACTTATAAAAAACTGAAATGACGAGGTCAGTTTATTCTCCCTTTTCCGCAGATCTTTCCTCGAGCATCCACTCAGCCACATTTACCTTTGCAAGTCCTGTAAAAATATACATAAGCGAGATGGCCAGGAATGCCTTTTCCCTCAGAACCGCAAAAGAGAGGAGGAGAAATCCGATAACCCCGTAGAGCTTGACTCTGTTTACATTGTCCTTTTTCATCTTTTTCGCGTTGCAGTAAGGCACAGAGCTTACCATCAGGCCGCCTATAAAGAACATCATCACTATCGCTGCAAGAGGTGTAAGCGGTACTTTGGCTATCACAAAAGCTGCGAGAGTCAGTCCTCCGGCAGGGATCGGCAAACCCTGGAAGGGTCCTGCAGGAACGTGCGTGACATTGAAGCGGGCAAGCCTGAGGACTCCGCAGAGGGCAAAGAATGAAGATGCCACAGCACCCCATACTCCGCCTTCCATTCCTATATAAGCCGCATAGATCAGAAATGCCGGAGCGACGCCGAAGCTAATAGCGTCAGCAAGACTGTCCAGCTCTTCCCCGAAAACACTGCTTCCTCCGAGGCTTCTGGCTACCCTTCCATCCATTACGTCGAAAAATACAGCAAAGCATATAAGCACAGCAGCCGGCACAAAGTGCTGGTGATATGTCATTATCAGTGAAGCTACTCCGCAGAATACGCTTCCGCTGGTTATCATGTTGGGTATTATTTTACTTATTGGTATGTTTCTGATCCTTCTGTCACGTTTTCTCATTTTTTTACCACTCCGATCACAGTTTCCCCCGCAACCACCCTGCTGCCGATATTTACAGCCGGTACGACAGATGGAGGCAGATAGACATCGACCTTTGAACCAAGCTTTATCATACCATAACGCTGGCCTCTGTCCAGAGTGTCACCTTTGCTGACCCTGCAGACTATCCTCCTTGCAAGTATACCAGCGATCTGCACAAGAAGGAAACGGCCGTTTTCTGACTTGGCCCCTACGTAGAAACGCTCGTTTATCTCGGAGGCCTTAGGTGCTATCGCGAACCATTTCTTGCCGGGGACATATTTGACATATTCGACCCTTCCTGATGTCGGGAAACGGTTCACATGAACATCAAACCCATTCATGAATATGCCTATTTTTGTTGCCCTGCCGGTATATTCGTGGTCAACTTCCTCTATTTCGACCACCTTGCCGTCAGCCGGACTGACCCATCCTGCAGGCGCATCCGGGACTCTCTCAGGATCACGGTAAAACCAAATCGCCAGCATCATGGGAAATGCAAGTATCACGGATATCCAGGGAGAGACAAATCCTCCCCCTATAACCATGAATGCCAGTCCGCCTATCGTAGGCAGTCCGTCACGCGCGAGCTTCAATCAAGTTCTCCTTCGCCCTCGGTCCTTACAATGCTTACGTCTGCCACAAAATCTCCGTCATCCAGCCTTACCACTTTGTATCCTGTTGCGGTACGGCTCAGGCTTGATACTTCGTTGGTGTTTATGCGGACCATCCTGCCCTTACTGCTTATAACAACTATTTCCTGATCATCAGCGACGCCCCATGCTCCGACAAGTTTTCCTGTTTTATTTGAGAGCTTCATCGCCCTTACTCCGTAACCGGCACGATGGTGCTGGGTAAACTCTGAGTATTTTGTCCTCTTGCCTATTCCCTGCTCGCTTATGAAAAATACCTGACTGCCTTCTGTGACGACATCGCAGCCAACTACAGAGTCTCCGTCATCGAGCCTAATTCCGCGAACGCCCTGTGCCTGTCTCCCAAGCGGACGGAACTCCTCTTCCAGGACTCTCAGAGTCTGTCCCATCGATGTTGTAAGAAGCAGTTCATCTTTTCCGCTGGTTACACGTACCCTTGCTATATTGTCATCCGGAACGAGAGTCAGAACCCTGCGGCCGGCTCTCGTGAGACCTTCAAGCTCTTCAACAGGCAGGCGCTTTGCAGTTCCTTTGCAAGTGACAAAGAAGACATACTTTGCCCCGTCAAGGCTGCTGTCTTTTATCGCTACCACACGTTCTTCCTTTTCCAGTGTCACTATTGTCCCTACAAGCTTGCCTTTGCCTGTTTTGGGTTCCGGCAGAGAAAAGCCCCTTACCCCGAATACTCTTCCCAAACTTGTGAAAAGATATAGCGTCCTGTGGGTATTTGTGATGGTAAGAAGTGCTATTTCATCTTCGGCCTTTGTAGTAACGCCCTTGACCCCTTTGCCACCTCTTGACTGTACCCTGTAATCCTGCAGCGGCATGCGTCTGATATAACCATCCCTGCTTAGCGCAACGACGATCTCCTCTTCGGGTATCAGATCTTCATCGGATACCTCTTCAACGGAGTTTTCTATATCTGTTCGCCTCTTATCGGAATACTGCCTGCGGATCTCCATCAGTTCATCTTTTACTACTGAATCAAGGATCACCTGGCTTCCAAGGATGCTTTTGTAACGCTCGATATCCATGATAAGCTGGGTCATCTCACTGTCAAGCTTTTCTCTCTCAAGGCCTGTAAGTCTCTGCAGACGCATATCGAGTATTGCCTGAGCCTGGATCTCAGTGAAATCAAGTGCTTCAATGAGGCTGTTTCTGGCAGTAGCTGCGTTGTCTGATCCCCTTATAATCCTTATGACTTCATCAATTGCATCCAGAGCCCTGAGCAGGCCCTCAATTATGTGAGCTCGGTCTTCGGCCTTCCGAAGCCTGTATTCTGTCCTTCTTCGGACAACCGTTCTGCGGTGGTCAAGAAACACCCAGACCATCTCTTTGAGCGGCAGTTCTCTAGTCTCTCCGTCAACGATCGCGAGGTTGATCACCCCAAACGTACTCTGGAGCTGTGTCCTTATGTAGAGCTGACGCAGGACCAGATTAGGGTCCGCATCACGCTGAAGCTCTATGACTATCCTCATTCCATCTCTGTCAGACTCGTCCCTGAGGTCGGAAATACCGTCTATCATTCCATTTTGTACACACTTAGCTATCGTTTCTATAAAGTTGGTTTTATTTACCATGTAAGGTATCTCAGAGATTATTATGCTCTGTTTGCCCTTACGGCTGTCTTCAAAATCGACCCGCCCTCTTACTGTAAGCTTGCCTCTTCCTGTGCGGTATGAATCTATTATCCCTTCGCGGCCAACTATTATTCCTCCGGTAGGGAAATCAGGCCCGGGCATAAGGGTCATCAGTTCGCCAAGCTCTGCATCGGGATTTTCCAGCAGTGCACAGCAGACATCAATAGCTTCGCCCAGGTTATGGGGAGGCATGTTGGTCGCCATGCCTACAGCTATACCTGTGCTTCCGTTTACAAGGAGGTTTGGGATCCTGGAGGGAAGTACAAGAGGCTCAACCAGGGATTCGTCAAAATTTGGGCCCCATTCAACCGTTTCTTCGTTGATATCAGCAAGCATCTCTTCTCCGAGAGAGTGGAGCCTGGCTTCTGTGTAACGCATTGCTGCCGGCGGATCTCCGTCGATCGAACCAAAGTTTCCCTGCCCATCGACCAGAGGATATCTCAGGCTGAAGTCTTGTGAGAGCCTCGCCATTGTGTCGTAAATTG
>Ga0265294_10009984_pt1 | contig 10868 bp, 9 predicted proteins | sample MunlanPumphouse3_FD_192504 | JGI IMG/M metagenome (GOLD analysis project Ga0265294, IMG submission 192504) | Groundwater microbial communities from a municipal landfill in Southern Ontario, Canada - Pumphouse #3 | ecosystem: Environmental > Aquatic > Deep subsurface > Groundwater | place...
GTAATACGATTTGCCAAATGCTTGTCCGGAAGTGCTGAACACGTTTTTTCCGCCATGAATAATGCCATCATTGTAAGCGTACGATAGAATCCCTAAAACGGCTATTCCCCCGGCAAAAGGTAGTGTCGCACCCATAAATAAGACCATTCCCACTGCTACAATTCCAGCAATAGGTAAAAGTTCTTTTAATAGAACTTCAGCTCCGCTTGGTTTTCCATTACCTTTTTTTACAGGTTTTTGTTGTGAATTCGCCTTCGCTTCTGTTTTTGCTTCCGCAGAAGTAGCCTCATCTGCCTCTTTATAAGGATTAAAATCATCAGGCACTCCCGGAAAAGTTTCTTCCGTAGGTTCTGTTGTTGGAACTATAGGTTCTGGTGCTCTTGGATTTGCTGGTGTCGCAGTTGCAGGAATTGGTGCTGAATCTTCAGTTAATGAAGAGTCAAGCGATGTTGGAGTGGTTGGCGGTGTGGGGATTGTAATGGGTGCACTTGGCACATTTGGGATAAACGCTTCCCGCGTAAAATTTCCTGTATCCGCCACAGAATAACCGCTTCTTTCAATATCGTGAGTTGTAATATTTTGCATTCGAGTAGGTGATGTTGAATAATAAACTCCTTGCATAGGTGTAACCGTAGATTCTCCAGTGTCTGCGTTTGTATTATTTGCTCTTTGCACGCCATTATAAATATTTATAGTAGCGCCTTGGTCAGCATTTACGATAACATTAGCATTATCTGGCTCTTTGTTTTTGGCTTTGTTTCTGTCTTTTTCCCTTGATTTATCCATTGCTGGTCGAGCAATTCTCTCCGCATTATTTTCTGAACCAGCAAGAGTGTATTTGCTAGTATCTTGAAAAGGGGCAGAGAATAATGGATAGTCATCGTCAGTATCAGCAAAAATTTCAGCATTAGCCTCTGGTGTAATTCCACTATGATAAAACATATTTCCATGAAAATTATTTAAAATTTCGGTTGGCATTACTGGCTCAATAATTTTTTCTTTTTCTAAAAAATTAAATAATGTTTTTAACTCGCCATCGGTGCACTTGATTTCGGTAGATGTTAAGGGTCGGTTTCGTTTGGCTGCAAAATGCAAAATGACTTTATTTTCATTACTATCATCAGTTTTTTCGACTATTTCAATATCGGAAATTTTATTAACAAAATTTGGCTTGGATTTATAATCCTCAACTTGATGATAATATATCCCGTCTTTCATTTTATAAATAATCAAAGATTCTTTTTCACTTTCCAAACTTTCAGATAAGTTTTTCGCCTTTTCAGTTGTTGAAATATTAATCGGAACCATTCTTTTCTTTATTACTTGTTTATTCAAAGCAATATGATTCAAATAAGCAGGTTCTCTGTTCTCTTTAAAATGAATAACAGTTGTTTTAGCATCAGCGTCAACTTCATCAAAATTAAAACTAAAAATCTCGCCTTTTGTGTTTGATTTTTTCCCCATTAAATCTTCTCCTGATCAGATTGATTGTTTTTTATTGGAACTTCTTTTTTCGTTTCGGCGTCCAAGGAATCAATCAAAGTAAAATTTTCCTTTTTAATCATTTGTAAAAAATAGTTAATATAATACGAATCATTAATTTCCTTGGTAATCATACTAAGTTTTTTATCGGTTGACAATGGTTTTAAATAAAAAGAAACAAGTGCATCTCCTCCGTCTTTTGTTAATTGAATTCTTTCAATTTTTCTTATGTAATCATCATTTCCGTAATTGTCTGAATTAAATATGTAGTAATCAGATGCGGTTTTAGAATTAATTTTTAACATTCTCGGGTATGAAAGATTAACCGGGTGATCTAATTTTTGTATAATGCTGTTTGGGGTTGGAAGATCTAAATTTTTCATATAATAATCTTTGGAATAAGATGCAGGTCCGTTACTTTCAGGTACTTTATAAATTTTTATTTCATTATCAGCCATTTCATATGGTTGCCTCAACTGAATTGCTTGAGCAGTTTTTACATTAGGTGAGTTAGTTGTTTTAAGCGCGTTTATATTTTGAATTTGCTGTTTTAATTTAAGTGTATCATCTGAATGCAATTCACTTGTAATCATTCCGGCAGAATTGTTATCGGATTTATCATAATAAACATTCATACTTTTGTAATACATAAAAGTGCTTTCAATGAATTCCAAATCAGATACTTTTCTTATGGTTTTTTCATTTTTGGAATTAATATTTAAAGTATATAAACTTGAATTAATGACATAAAAATGTGGTTTGCTGTATTGTTCAGTATATTTAAGTTCAACAACTTTTTTAGCGCGTTTTAACATTTCAAATTCGTCGGTTGTATAAGTCGTTTTATCTGAATTTGGCTCAAAACTTATAATATTAATTTTTTGATTGGCTTCATCTGAAAAGAATAAATCAAATGCTTCGAAAGATGAAATCGGTTCAAAATCATTTTGAGTTAAATCGTTATTTTTTTCATAATTACTTGAAAAAGATAATATTTTAACATTAGAATTAAAATCAGCCAAAGCTATTTTTCGAAAGGTTAAATCATCTAAGTTTCCATTTTTTAGTGCCTCTAATAATTTTTTTGAATTCCAGCAAGAACTAAAAATCAAATTTTTTGAAACTTGTGCCTCGTAACTATAAAGTGGTTCGCTGTCAATTGCTTTGTTTAAAAAATTTGTAAGCATATCATTAACAAATCTCGCATAAGAAATTGATGAAATTTCTGGTTTTGAAGCATTAAAATCAGTTTTTATTTCAAATTCTTTGCCATATAAAATCCCTCTTATTGATGTCTCTGGTTGATGTGTAATTGGCATTATTAATTTAACATTTCTAATATGCCCCTTAAATTCTTGTTTTAGTAAGTTGCTTAATTCCATAGCATTATTTATTATTTCCAATTTTTAACTCCTCAAAATCAATTAATAATAATTCAAATTTTATCTTAATTATATTTTTTATAAATATATATTAATATAACATAATGAACATTTATTGTCAAGATTGTATTATTATGTATATATTCTTCCTTAATAATTCAAATAATTGCAATATAATCAATATAAAACTATCTTTCATTATACCTTGAATTGCCAATCAACTGTTCAGATTGACTTACCTTATGCTTTAATGTTATAATAAAAAATTATATTATAAGGAGGCAGTTTTGGATTATATAAAATTAAGCGAAAAAATTGCAATCAAATTAAATGAATTAGGTGCAAAAAAGATTGAAATATATGATGTTTCTAAAAAGACAAATTTAGGCAAAGTATTTATTTTTTCAAGCGTTGTCGGAACTGAAATTGCCAAGAATATTGCTCTTGAGTTAGAAGATTTTTTAAGGCAGGAAAATGTGGAACTTGAACATATTGACGGGCAAATCAAAGGCGAATGGATAATACTTGATTTCAAAGACATTATTGTTCATATTTTTCAAAATGAAATCAGGGTTAAATATAATCTTGAAAAACTTTGGAAAGATAGCAAAAACTTAATTAAAGTTGTTTTCAAATCAGAATAAAAAAAATAAGAATATTTATAAAAAGGTTAAAAAATGTGGATTTTAATTTTAGAAATATTAATTCCGATTGGGGTCGTATCTGCGACAATTTTAATCATTGAAACAATCAAAAGGCAGATAAAATCTCTTTATTATAGAAAAATGGAAAAAGCAGGTCTTAAACTTGCCGAAGAACTTGAAGTTGAATTAAAATCTGGAAGAGAAAAACCCGAAGAGGTTGAAAGATGTTTAGAATATTTAACTTTGTCCAGAAAAAAACTAACGTTAAGCAAAAATGTTAATCGATTTCATACGATAGAAAACTATAAAAATGCATATTTTCTAGATAATATGAAACACAAATTTAGCAAAAAAATGGTACTTTATAAAAGTCTTTTAAGTGAAAAATTCAACCCGAATCTTATTACTTCTGATTTTATTAAACCAGATTGGGTAAGAGAAGTTCAACTCTCAAGTGATTCGTCCGAATATGATAACAGAACTTACATACAATGTTTTCACAGGGGAATAGCAGATGAGTTTAAAGAATATTTTGAAAATTATTACATTGCAAAAAAATTAAGCCCTTATGTTGGAGAATTGCGATTTAATTGCGAAAAAAGCGATTTAAAACCGTTCAGAGTAAGTTGCCCTGACAGATTGGTTTATGAAAAAGGTCTGCATTTGCTTGTTGGATTGGTTCAGGAAGTTCAAGACAAAAATCAAAATTTTAATATGCAAGTTTTTCCAATTAATATAAGAGAATATGGCAATTATAAAGGTAAGTGTCTTGAAACTGAAATAAAAGACTTTCAAGATTTAAACAAGTTTTCCGACGAACTAAATATGAATGTAATTAATATGGAAAATGAGCGAAACGCAATGCAAAGTTTTAAAGATGATGAATTGCAAAAGGATTAATTTTGAAGCCCAATACAAGAAAAAATTATTATAATAATATAAATCCGAATGAAAATAAAATTGAATTTTCTAAATATTTACTTGCATTTTGCTTAAATTTATGATATTATGCTTAAGTTACACTATATTATTTTATCAAGCATTTGTGATATATTGCGTTAACCTTGCCGTTAATTTATTAGCGGTCCAAACGTGAAATTTAAAATCACAAAGAAGACATAAAGGAGGAAAAAATGTCAATAATTTCAATGAAACAGCTTTTAGAAGCAGGTGTACATTTCGGGCATCAATCAAAAAAATGGAACCCGAAAATGAAAAAATATATTTTTACAGCAAGGAATAACATTCATATCATTAACTTAGAAGAAACATCTTTGCAAATTGATAAAGCATACGCTTTTATCAAAGAAATGGTGGCTTCAGGGAAAAGCGTTTTGTTCGTAGGAACAAAAAAACAAGCAATGGAAGCCATAAAGGAAGAAGCAGAAAGATGCGGAATGTTTTATGTTAACAATCGCTGGTTAGGCGGTACTTTAACCAATTTTAAAACAATTAAATCCCGTATTGAAAGGCTTAATAAATTAACCCAAATGGAAAAAGTGGGAGAAATGGATTTTCTTCCAAAAAAAGAAGTTATAGGCTTAAAAACAGAAAAAGCAAAACTTGAAAAAAATCTTAACGGAATAAAAGAAATGCGTGATTATCCGGGCGTTATCTTTTTAATAGACCCAACAAAAGAACATATTTGCGTAAGGGAAGCAGCCGTTTTGAAAATTCCGGTGGTGGCAATTGTGGATACGAACGGCGACCCATCTGGAATTGATTATGTAATTCCTGCAAATGATGATGCATTGCGCTCAGTAAAACTTATTACCAGTGCAGTTGCTGATGCAATTATTGAAGCAAAAGAGGGTATAAGTTTAAATAAAGAAAAATCTCCAGAAGAAGATGTTGATATAAAAACAGCACTTGTTGAAGCCCTTTCAACAATGGAAATAACCGAACCTCAAATTGAAGAAGAAACAAAAAACTTTAAGCAAAAAAAATCAAAACCAGTGAGAAAACCTTTAAGAGAAACTAATAAAATTGAAGAAAAACAAAACGCTGAAAAGTCAAACGAAGATAATAAATTAGAAAGTGAAAAAATTCAGAAATTATTAAAAGATACTGAAGAAAAAGAACAAGAAAAAGATGCTGAAAAAACTAACAACTCAGAAAAAATTGAAAAAGTAAAAAAAGAAAAAAAAGTTGAAATTGAAAAGCCAGCACAACCTGAGAAACCAACGAAATCTGAGCCTAAGGTAAAATCTGAAAAGCCGGTAGAAAAGAAAGTTCAAAAAACTGAAAAATCTGAAAGCAAACAAGAAGTTGCTGAAAAACCAGTAAAAAAAGAAAGAGCAAAAAGCGAAGAAAAGGCAGAAAAACCTAAAACATCTAAAAAAATTGTAGCCAGTAAAAACGAAAAAGAAGAAAAAGAACAAAAATCAGAAAAAACAAAAAAAGAAGTGTCAAAGAAGGAGGGTAAATAATATGTTTACACCACAAGATGTTGCAAAATTGCGTGCAACAACAGGTGCTGGTATGATGGACTGTAAAAAAGCCTTAACTGAATCAGGCGGAAATATGGAAAAGGCAATTGTTAATTTAAGAGAAAAAGGAATTTCAGTTGCAACAAAAAAATCAAACAGAACTGCTTCGGAAGGAGTTGTTGCTTCATATATTCATATGGGAGGCACAATCGGAGTTTTGGTTGAATTGAACTGCGAAACTGATTTTGTTGCAAAAGGTGACAAGTTTAAAGAATTAGCAAAAGACATTGCAATGCAAATTGCTGCTACAAAGCCACTTTATATTAAATCGGAAGAAGTTCCGAGTGAAGTAACCGAAAGAGAAAAAGAGATTTTAAAGAAACAAGCACAAAATGAAGGCAAAAAACCAGAATTAATTGAAAAAATGGTTGAAGGTAGAATTAAAAAATATTATGCTGAAGTTTGCTTAATGGAGCAAGCGTTCATTAAAGATAGTAGCAAAACAATTAAAAGTTTGATTAATGAATCAATTTTAAAAATTGGCGAAAAAATTGAAATTAGAAGATTTACTCGTTATGAAATGGGTGAAGGTCTTGAAAAACGCGTTGAAAATTTAGCAGATGAAATCAACAAACAAATGAAAGGAAATAATTAATAATTTACTAATTGTTGATTTAAAAAGATTTTTAAATGCGTTACTAATAACACTAAAAATTATTTGGAAATTATATTAAATAATCATAATTATAAAAATTTAATAAAAATTTTAAAAAACAATGTATTAAAAATCTTAAATTGCACAAAGTATAAAAGCAAAGCGAAAATTTAATTTTCGCTTTGTATTTTTTTAATCATAATTGCATTAATATATAAACATAGAAAATAAGAAATTATGTTAAAGGTTTAGGTTGGCAAGACATCACAAGTCAGTCATTATTTGCTTTAATAATAGTTTCGCATTAAGCATAATTTAATAAGCCACCAGATTAATTGGTGGCTTATTAAACTAAATAAATTGAAATACTTTTCTAAAATTTTACTAAATAAATTGAAATATCTTAAACTAATGAATAATTTTGGAATAAATTTTTTTTATGTGTCATTTGCCAGAAATAAAAACAAACTTTAAACTATAAACAAATACCTTAAATGTTTTTCATTCTTAAAATGTCACCTTTTTTAAGAGGATAATTGATTTTTAAATAAAGAATTTGCTGAACTGTTTTTGCAACATCAATTTGGTTATCTTTTTCGTCCTTTATTTCATTAACTTTGAATTTTTTATTAAAGTTGTCATTAGGTGATAAAACTTCTAATTCGTCGCCGACTTTAAACTGGTTCCTCTGTTCAATTTTAACATAACCGTTATTAAAATCTTCAAGCACCAAGGCAATAAATTTATGCGTTTGCACTGGCATAGAATCTTTGAAATATTCCTTGTCATTTGCCCCAAAATAAAAACCTGTTGAATAAAGACGATGGCTGGCTTTTTCAAGTTCGCTGATTAATGTTTTAATTGGCGTTTTTGCTTTCTTTTCAAATAAATTATCAAGACCTCTGCGATAAGCATTAACAATTGTGCCAACATAATATTCCGATTTCATTCGTCCTTCAATTTTAAACGAATCAACCCCTGCATCAAAAAGTTCTTTTAAATGTGAAATCATACATAAATCTTTTGAATTTAAAATATAAGTTCCGCGTTCGTCTTCCTGAATTGGAAAATATTCGCCTTTTCTATTTTTTTCAGAAATTGCATATTCCCAGCGACAAGTTTGCACGCATTCTCCGCGATTGGAATCCCTGCCCGCAAAATAATTTGAAAGCAAACATCTGCCTGAATAAGAAATGCACATTGCTCCGTGAACAAAACATTCAAGGCTGATGTTATCTGGAATATTTGCTTTTATTTTTTTTATTTCTTCGACTGAAAGTTCACGCGCAAGAATAATTCTTTTAATGCCCAAATTTGCCAAAAATTTAATTGCATAACTATTTAAAACATTTGCTTGCGTGCTAACATGAATTTCCATTTCCGGTGCAACCTGACGGATTAAATAAATTATCCCCAAGTCAGATACAATTAAAGCATCAACTTTTATACTTTGCAAATACAAAATATATTCTTCAAGCCCATTGAAATCATCTTCGTGAGCCAAAATGTTAACAGTGATATAAACTTTTTTGCCAAGTCTGTGAGCCAAATTTACGGCTTCTTCCATTTCGTTTTCTTCAAAATTTTGTGCAAAAGCCCTTAGCCCAAATTTTTTCCCCGCAAAATAAACGGCATCAGCACCATAATAGAATGCCATTTTTGCTTTATTTAAAGTTCCGGCAGGTGCAAGTAATTCTGGTTTTTTCATCTTTAGTCCTTTTATTCTTTTTCATAATAAATGTTATTTTAAATCTTCTCAAAACATTTTTATTTCATTTTATTATCACGTAATAAATTATATAAATTAAATAATATTAATTAAAATTAAATGATTTCATTATCGTTGATAAATCTTCTTTTGGATTCACTGCTTCTTTTAAGTCAAAACCGCTTTCATTTGGGGCAGAGGAACACTTTCTTGTTTTCGAAATTATTTGTGCATATGCCGAGCCGGCATTTGCATCATCATCGTTTTCTAAAAACTTGTCAGCGATTGTTTCATAATTTTCATCATTTTTAAGTGTCAAATTTGAAATTGGCCTTATTTGAGTTGAACTTTCGACAGTTCTAATTCTTTCCGCTTGTTGTTTTATTTTCTCTGACTGTGGTTTATGTATTTTTTCCGGTTCTCTGCGTTTAATTTTATCGCTTTTAATATAATCATTACTTATTGGTTTAGCCTTGGCATAATTGCTCATTTTATTAAGCAAAAGCCTAATCGTATCATTTTCCGTTTTAACAAGAGCATTTATTGAACAATCTGAGTCAATTTCAGTTCCCATAATCGAATTTACATCTGCTTTAAACTTGATTAATATGTTTTTTAATACACTTATGCTTTCAAGTTGTGGATAATTCCTAAATAAATTTGCAAAAGCCTGTTCAAAACTTTTATAAATAACCATAAATTTTTTAAAATTTAAATACATCAAATTTTTGGAACTTGATTCAATTTGATTTGCTTTTTCAACCGCTGTTGCCAGTTTAATATTAACTGTGTCTTTTTCTTGACAAGTACGCATAAGTTTTGCAACCATATTTTCAAGTTCGGTTATTTTTACTTCAACTTCTGTTTTTTTATAACCGTTTGTTTCAGTTGAGAACATATATTCCTCCCATTCAATCATTTTTGCATAAAATTATTTTTTTGTTTTATAATTTGACATCATATTTTTAAAATGAAGCACAATGCTAATTAATAAAATTATAACAAATGCAGAATTACACAAAATGAACATACTTAAATTAAATATATATATACTATATAACAAAATTAAAATAACTTCAAGCGATAAAACAAAAGAAATTTTTAAAAATGTAAAATTTTTATAAATAATGGCAACAGAAGCGAACGAAACAGCGCCCGCAAAGAAATATAATGCAATAAGTTGAGTGCTGGTAAAAGGCTCTAAAAAATGCAATATGTTAATTACTGCCGTTAAAAACAAGAACATTCCAAGCCATAATGCAGAGTCAAGATGAAAAAACAAACTTCGTAAAAAACTGTAAATTGCAAGTATTATAGAAGCAAATGAAAACCATAAAGGAAAAAATAAACCAGTTAGAGAATAGTAATAAAATAAAAAAAACAAATAAATTGTTAGTGCAATAATTGCATAATATCTAAGGATTAATGTTCTTTTCATTTTTTGCCTTTCTCTTTTTTACATTAGTGTAAATAAAAACAAGGCCGATTATACCTACAATCACCAAAATCCCAGACAATAATTGAGAAATTTTTATGCCGGCTAGATACAAACTATCTCCACGCCAAGTTTCAATAATACATCTTCCAACACCGTAGATAACGAAATATGAAAAAATCAAAGCACCAGTTCGATGCAATTTTTTAAATAAAAATAAAAGTAAGGCAAACCCTAGAAAACACCAAAAACTTTCATAAAAGAAAGTTGATAAATGCCAAACGCCATCAAGTTGCGTGCTTATTGGAAACCATTGCAAAGCGGGGTCGGTTGTTTCAATTCCATAACAACAACCATTAAGATAACAACCAATTCTGCCGATTGCTTGCCCGATTATTAAAGCCGGAGCAGAAATATCCGCAATTTTAAAAAAATTCTTTTTATGAATTAAGCAATATAAGGCAACTCCAATTGCTCCGCCAATAACTGCACCTAAGATTGCAATTCCACCATTCCAAATTTGGAATATCTCGACGAAAGTATAAATGTGGTCAGAGAAAATAACATAATAAATTCTTGCACCAACAATCGCAAGCGGAATTGCATAAAGTGCTAACGTGAATATATCATCTGATTTAATGCCTCGTTTTTTGCCTAGCCAAATTGCAACAAAAATGCCAGCAGTGATTCCAATGCCAATCATTATGCCGTAAGCACTAATTTCAATCCCAAAGATATTAAAAGTTAATGGGGTGTGTGCCAAAGAATTCATTTCTTGCTCCTTTGTTTAGATTTGTATTTAAATCTTGCGTTAAATATATGAAAAGGCATTTTTAGATAAAGAAATTAAATATGTAAAATATCACATATTTTAATAATAAATCAATATTCAAACAAATTATTTGATAAATATTGCGGTTCGCAAGTTACATTAATGGCAAGTTTTTTAAGTATCAATTCATCAACCGGATTTAAAATAAAAGTGCAGTGAGCCTCAGTGTTTTTCAAATCTTTCAAATGATTTAATGCTTCAACAATCAATGAGTTATATGGAACACTAACGCTCAAGGCAATTAAGACATCTTTTAAACTCAAAAGTTCGTTTTTGGTGTGCAATATTTTTTTATTTAAAT
>Ga0265294_10009985_pt1 | contig 10867 bp, 7 predicted proteins | sample MunlanPumphouse3_FD_192504 | JGI IMG/M metagenome (GOLD analysis project Ga0265294, IMG submission 192504) | Groundwater microbial communities from a municipal landfill in Southern Ontario, Canada - Pumphouse #3 | ecosystem: Environmental > Aquatic > Deep subsurface > Groundwater | place...
TTACAAACCATCAGGCTCGGGAACTGACACCGGCCAAGTGGCTTGCAGCCCGCCAATCACAGTCCATGACCGGTTAACACTACCGGCCCAGCTTACAATAGGTCAAAGTTAAGACGCTTACGTTACAACACCTTGCTTGTATGATGAAAGGGTTTTTGATAAAAATATTAAATCGTCTTGTGATTTTTTAATTTCATAAGGTAAATTTTTTAGTTTGAGTTGCTGCTTCCCCTGCCTTGAACGCAGGTCTGCAATAAATATATTAATCTGCTCAGAGGCAGCAGCAATAGTAGCGACTTCTTCTTCCAAGGCGATCTTATCGTCTCTAATTTCTTTTTCATGCTCAAGTTGTTCTCTGGCTAACTTAGCCTCTTCTTCCATAAGCTTAGCTTTTGCAATCCGCTCTTTGGCTTCAGCGGTTCTTAATAAAGCAAGTTGAGTCTGTTTTGCTGATTCTTCACGATAAAGATTTAAAGCTTCTTTGGATAATTCCTCACGTTTTACTTGCGCAGTATCTGTAATGATGATTTCTTTTACTTCGCTCTCTCGCTTACATGAAGAAATAAATAAAACTAATGCAATGATAATAATGCATTTCCTGCAAAATTTAAATATGGAACTCAAGTTTCTTTGCTTAATTGATGTCATATTTTTAACAATTCTTTCGCGTTTTAATTTTTTTCCTAACGTCCAAAGTGACCGGCGCAAGTGAGCCGCAAAGCGAAGCGGCGCGGCTTACTTGCGTACGTGTCCACTTTTTTGTTGGCGTTCCTCGTTTTTTTTCTTCAACTCAGCCATGACTTGCTTGAGGTCGAAACCCTCTGCTCCGGTGTCGATCTCCAAGGGTGTCGTCGCGCCCGTGTATTGTCTTGCGACAGATGGCACAATCTCCCCGATATCCTTCTCCAATCTCGTCATGAGTTCAGGAATGACGGGATAGGAAGATCGAACATGAATCTTGTAATTCTGCGAATGGAACGTGCGGACGCCGAGATTGAAGTCCCATACATTCCGACGGATGGGTTTGTCTGGATTCCGAACGTTGGGCGGGATGAGTTTCAGGCGTACGCCGTCGAGCGTTGTGTGCGCATAGAACATGTTGCGCAGGGCCATGAAGTAGTAGTGCCGGTCATTCATTACATCGCTGGGGAAATCGGGGAAGAAACGATACTCATCGGTGTCAGTAACGAGGCCAATACCATCTCGACGAAGGAATGGCCGCCCATAGCACGTAACGAGTGACAGCAAGAGGTGGTAGTTCATCTCCTCGTCGAGGCACTGGTCATATAGAAGGAAAGCCTTCTTCGCTGAGAACAGATCGGCCCATGCGGTAGCGAGCCGAATGAGCTTCTTGTCCCCTGTGCCTAGCGGTGTCTCCATGTCAATATCCCATATTGTGCAATTGCACGCGCAAGATGCCGCGCATCGTCCCGAGAATTATGGCCAGCACGAGACCCAAATATCCGAGCACAAGACCTGCGATTGCCATACCTTTCCCTCCGTAAACATCAGGTTCCTTGTTGGCTCTGCTGAGCGCCATGTGTCCGCAAATGACCGCCGGTATGCTAAGCGTTGATGCCCACCCACCGAGAATTCCGCATATGAGACTGGACAGCGCAAGTCCTGTCTTTCGTCCGACAGACAGTGATGGAAGCTGGCCTCTCTTTTCCTGATGTTTGAAGCGAATGTAGGTTGCCTTTGCTCGATCGGTGTTACCGTCGCATTCGGCCAATGCTTTCGCCCATAGGCCCTTGTCTTGGTTGCCCTGTTCGATTTCCTCAAGTGCGGAGGCATATGTCGCCTTGGTTGCGGCGACTGCCGCCCTGTGTTTCCTGTCACGTTCGCCGAACTTCTGTCCGAGACGGTATGAAAAACTGCCTTCAGTCATCGTATTGTCCTTTCCGCCAACGCCTGCGTCACGTTTTGCCGCGCCAGCGGCAATAACGTGCACGCTGTTGTTGAAACGGTTATTATTCTTCAAACCGTTCCGGGTGATTGTTTCTGTCTTTGTGTTCTTTGAGATCTTTGTGGTTTCAAATCTCGCGATGCACAGGCTTCTTTTTCGTTTTCAACGTTGAGGTGAGGCTCCGCCTGAGAGCGAGGAACGAGCGATCAGGCGGTAGCCTCCACCTGTTGGTTCTGACCATTATTTTTTTTCTTCACTCATATCATCCAAACTTCTACCTGTGTAAGAAAGTTTAGCTTCTTCAATTTCTACTTTCAACGAACCATTCAAATCTGTAATTTTTCCATCAATTAGTACTTCTTTGTATTTTTTTAGCTCCATGGCTTGTTGCTTTGACACAGGTATTGTAATGTCAGCTGTAGAGAAAATAGCACCTTTGTCCATATCAATCTTACAAATAAAATTACCATACTCTTCTTTAACATCTGAAATATATCCACCATCCCATTTGATATACTTTCCTATGTAACGTTTGCGAAACTCATCTGTCATTTTATCCATTACCGCTTCACGCTTAACTTCGGTATCATCCGAAGTTAGCCCGCTACGTTCGTACAAACTTTTTTCTTCTGTTCGTAAATCATAATACGATTGATCAATATAAACTTTTTCTATCTTTTTAGGTGGCGTTGGTGGTTCTCCGCATCCTGCAAAAAATAGGAGGCACGCTAAAGTTGGAATAATTGTTGTTTTTCTTTTCATATTTAATCCTGTCAGAACGCCCGCGTCACGTTTTGCCGCGCCAGCGGCAATAACGTGCACGCTGTTGTTGAAACAGTTTTTATTCTTCAAACCGTTTCAGGTGATTGTTTTGTCTTTGTGATCTTTGAGATCTTTGTGGTTTCAAATCTCGCGATGCACAGGCTTCTTTTTCGTTTTCAACGAACAGATCACAATTCCGCTGGGGCTAGCGAAGCGCCCCAGTGGATATTGTGCATCTGCCTTGTTCCAACATTATTTTCATTTCACATTTTCTGTGACTGATCCACCTGCCACAGATCCAAAACCAAAAGAACACTTGTTCATTGGGGAAACAATTCACCCTCTCTAAACCATTTCGATTGTCCCAAATCCTATTCAGCGAAGCAATGATTTTTTTTATTGGAACTCTTAATAGTGGTACGGACGCATTCTACCAGAAAACTTCACTGATGTGTCCTTAATTGACGCAATATTTTGCATTTTTTAGGGTTATTGTCAATGATTATTGTGTATTGACTTAATTTTATTCTGACGTATAATATAGTATTGAATTAAAAATATTATTAGATTTTTGCCTGATTCGCAGGTTATTGAGACTCAAAACCCTGTTATTAGCGTAATATACATCCTGACGCATATTATGGTATTGGAAACAGCTAGGAGGTTAACATGCTCGACATGAATGACTTACAGCTTGATGAATTTGCGGAGTATTTGACTAAAAGATCGATGTGTAAGGATGGCCATGCTAAGTACTACGTTTATTGGGTCAGAAACTTCTTCCATGAAGCACAGAATTGGCCACCTGACGCATGGGAGTTGTTGTTGCAACGATATGTCAATGCTCTGAATGACAACCCAAAAATTGAGGACTGGCAGGTTGATCAAGCGGATAAGGCGGTGCGACTTTACTTTCATAATTTCAGAAGTGGCGACAAATCTGTTCCCAAAAGCGCAGCTCAGTTGATTTTTGATGAGAACGGCTGTGTGGTTACAAACGATCTGTTGTCAATAATTCGACAGTCTTTAAGGATTCAGCATTATTCATATCGGACGGAACAGACTTATCTCGATTGGATTCGTCGTTTCCTCATTTATGTAGGCAGCTGCAATGTTTTGGAGTCCAGTGATAATGGTGATGACGAAAGCAGAGTTGTTTCTGGGCGACCGCGAGCTTCTGATTCTGGAACCGATCTTCCCGTAAAGGTTTGCATCACAGAGCAAGTAATCAAAGATTATATTGCTTGGCTTGCCTTACAAAAAAATGTTGCAGCCAGTACACAAAATCAGGCGTTTAACGCGTTACTATTTATGGCGCGCAGAGCGTTGAACCTGGAAATGGTAGAACTTGAAAAAGGTATACGGGCCAAAGCAGGGAAGAAACTACCGGTTGTGCTGACTCCAGAGGAGGTGAAACAGGTTCTTTCTAATGTTGAGGGAACTCGTGCATTGCTTCTTAAACTTCTGTACGGGGGTGGTTTGAGGCTGCGAGAGCTTTGTCGCTTAAGGACAAAGGACATTGATTTTGACAATGAGCTGGTGTTTGTGCGTTCAGGGAAGGGGGATAAAGATCGTTCCACACTACTGCCGCAATCAGCAATCCCTCAGTTACATGATCATTTAAAAAAAGTTCGCGCTCTTCATGAACTGGATCTTAAGGCCGGTTGCGCCGAGGTCTTTCTGCCAAATGCTTTGGCCCGCAAATATAAGAATGCTGCAACTCAGTTTGGCTGGTACTGGCTTTTCCCAGGGGCGCAGCCTTCTATGGATCCACGTGCAGGCAAGATGCGTCGTCACCACGTAAGTCCCTCTTTTGTTCAGCGGGTGGTTCGTGAAGCCGCCAAAACTGCTGGTGTCGAGAAAGACGTTTCTCCTCATACATTAAGGCACTCTTTCGCAACCCATCTTTTGCTTAACGGAGTAGATCTACGCGAGATTCAAGAATATCTGGGGCATTCGAGTGTTGAAACAACAATGATATACACCCATGTGGTCAAGACTATGCGCAATCGCGCTAAGAGCCCACTGGATCTACTGTAGTAGTGCAAGCATCTTGCTTACAGATGGAATTTCATCCAAAACGGAGTGCCAGAGAGTGGCGTGGCATCGATATTTCTCAAGGATTATAGCTTATAGAGTCACAGAGTTCTCAGAGTTTTTTGCCCGCGAATCTCCGCGAATGGATAAGGGTATTTCATCCCCACTTCGTGGGGTCGCTAATCGCTTGGAATACCCTTATCACAAGATCACTTTTGACAACATGCATCGTAATTTTAACACAAGACTCTGCGCTTTAAATTTTTAGTGATTAACGGCTCCACAACGTGGAGAAAAAATTTAAAGCGCAATATTCGTGGAGATTCGCGGGGGGAAAAATTGGTTGCGGCTATGCTGCGCTAGGCTCTCTGTGGTTAAACTTATTACATATTTATCCAATAGAACGACATTCGCCAGTGTGAAACTCAGCGGATTGAAGTCAAGCGTCTGTCCTGCTGCCACACTAATTGTCGCGGTTCTTTCTCCAAGTTCATTGTAATCAAAGACCGTTGACGACCCATCATGGCTTATGGTCTGGATGAATTGCCCCGCATCATTATAATAAAAAGACTTCATCTTTTTATGAAAATCCGTTGCACGGATTAACAAACCTCCTTTCTTCGTTACCTAAAAAACACTTTTGCTAAATAATTCAGAGGCGAATTTTGGTGTGTTTTCAATCATTCCATCCCAGTTCTGTTCATAAAAACGTTTTCTCTGGTTCAGAAACTGCTGGCGGCAAAAGCTTCTCTAACCATAGAGCGTGAGCTTGCTGGGTTGGATAAATATGAGGTGATTATCCTTGATGACATAGGCTATGTACAGCAGAGCAGAGAGGAGATGGAGATACTCTTCACGTTCCTCGCCGAGCGCTATGAACGGAAAAGTTTGATAATAACCAGCAATCTGGTTTTCAGTAAATGGGACAGTATATTCAAAGATCCAATGACAACCGCAGCGGCGATTGACAGACTTGTCCATCACTCGGTAATTCTGGAGATGACAGGCGAAAGCAAGAGGAACCCAGCTGCCAAAACCTCTTGAAAAGGGATCTAATCCTGCCTCCGCCGCTCTTCGCCGACCGCCCTTCGGGCTCATCCCTACGGGATGTCGGCTTCGAGCGGCGGAGGCAGGATTAAGCGAGGGAGCCGGTGTCAGCCGGCGAGTGCCCTTCGCCTCGGAGCCCCTCCCACTGAGAGGTTGGCCCGATCAAAATAAGCGGAATTCAACTGGGAGTTAGCGCGAGCTGACGAGCCCCCTCAATAAACACAAAAACAAGGAAAAAAGACCATGAAATAACTACGCGCTTTAATTGTCGCCAATGTTAAGTTATAATTGTCGTCATGTTAAAAAGTAATTGTCGCTGACCACACCTTAGTTTATCTCACGTAAACATTGCCTCATTCTCCTTTTTCATTCACGGACGACTTTTTTGACCGCAAGCGAGCTATAGATTTCTTAACCATTTATTTCGGCATCTTCTCATTGTTTTTCTCTTCTTATAAGAAAACGATTTAGTAGATTTGCCCACAAAATACTGTTTATAAGAATTAAGATCAGCAATGTGGAAGAGTTCAATGACACAATGCGAGTAATAGCTAATAAAGTAACAGGAAACCACATTAAGTATGATAAACAAAAAACGACTTTAACAATGTTGTTGATTTCAGCATTCTGCAACGCTGATCCTACTAGATATACCCAAAGTAAAAAGCTTCCAACAAAGTGCATAATTCCAAATATTACTGAAAATTTATTTACCAACTTCTGATCCATATATCTCCTTCTATCAATTTAATATTTTCCAGTCACCGCATTCTCCTTGCTTCTTGTTACGCGAGACGGCTGTTCGCATTATGCTCTCAGACCAACTCCGGCAATCATACAAACCAGCACAGTACCTTGGTGGGGAAACCTTAGCACTTCTAATTAAAGATTCAGCAATCATTCTTACACGTTCAATATCATACAAGCATGGGTCCAAGTATAGAGGCTTGCATTTCTTGTGTAAGGAGTCAGTATATCCCTCCCCAGCAGGGGAATGTACTATTCCACGCGCACCGAATATATACCAAACTTTACCAGCTCTTCCATGAAAACCAGCAGAAATTAATTCTCCATCTTCTCTCTCAATTTCAATCCAATGATGAAAGATATCCAAGGAGCCATATTCGGTTTCATCATTGCAGAGTCGCATTCCTGTATCTATAGGATTTCGCTCAAACAGGCCCGAGCACTTCCCGCCATCGCGAACTTTTTTGTTTCTATCACAACAACAATGGGTTGTTCGGTTATATTGCTTCCCATTACAACATCCTTGCCACAGCCAACGAAACAATCCAAATTTGTCAACTTCATTCACGCCATCATTTTTCAGAAGCAGATATAGCCCGGGGCCATCTCTTTCCCCAATTGGGTCTCTGGTGATAAATGTCGCATGAAGCGCATCATAAGGTCTGTATTCATACTGCACCAACCGCGTCTTTTTATCGAATGGTTTGGTGCTGAACCGATGGATGAAGTCATCCGCAATTGAACCGGATTGAACGGTTATTTCGCCAACGGCAGAATATTCGTAATGAGCTTTGGCAGCTCCGGTGTTATCGACGTATTCGGTTATGTTACCGTTCCCATCTCCAACAGCGAAATATGTATTGGTTACTGAATTAACAATTTTTGTATCACTTAAAAGCCCGCCGACACCACCTGCACCTTGAAGAGTGCCGCTGAGGTCGAGGCCCCAAGTATAGCATGAGATATTAGTCGCTGGCGCTATATAGTCAGTAATTGTTTCCGCCGCTATGTTGTGACCATCCCAGACGTATTTGCGGGTTTCCACGGCATTCCATGTTCCTGCACCGGATGGGTCGAAGGGGTAAGAGGGGCTTCTGCCGCTGAGCTTTTTTTGGGTCTTCTCTACACGCAAGTTTTTGTGGTTGTAGCGGTACTCGAACATGATTGAACCGTTGGTAGCACTGTGCGGTTCAGATTTGAGCAATCTGTTTTCGCCGTCATAGGTGTGATGCCACTCAGAACCATTAAAAGTTAAGTTGCCGTCATTATCATGAGTAAGGTTTTTCGTAGAGCCCGCAGAACTCACAGAGATGTATTGGTTGAGCTGATTTGCAACATAGGTGTTCGTGGAACCGTTGAGCTGATTCCAAGCTCGATTTCCAATTGGATCATATTTGTAATTGTAATTATTGTTTTCTATAGATGCGCCTATAACCTCGGAGTTTTGGTTATAGATAAAAGTATTGATTATCGTCGCTGAGTTAAAGTAATCGGCTCGCCGGGTCCGGCGGCCAAGCTGATCGTTGAGGTAATCAACAGAGGATATGGTTGTTGTGTCCCATGAGTTTGAAACAGCGGTGATTAAATCTCGCTTCGATTCATATTGGCGAGTCCATTGAACGCCTGAATCTGAATTCATGGTGTAAACAAGATCTGCACCCTGTAGATATGTGTATGTGAATGTGTTAGTTTCTGCGCCGATGATTGAGGTAACGGTGCTAAGGCGGTTGAAGCATTCATAACCATATTGAATTATCTGACATGGATAAACAAGATCGACAGGATTAAAAAGTTCGTAGCAGATATCTCGTCCGAAAACATCCTGATTGCGTTTAATGATCCAGCCGTTCTGGGTCTCGTAGTCGAGAGTTAAACCATCATAATAAAAAGTGCTGGTTGAGGCTGAGCTTAACGCTGAAAGGATGCGGCCTAACCGGTCGTGGGTGTATGTTATATCCGGGGTTGAGCCGGAGTAATCCACATTTGTAATCTGGCCGAGATCGCTGTAGGTGTAAGTTGTAGTTTTACCACGCGCCCAAGTGCGGGTATGGAGTTTGCCGGTTTCTGTGTAAGTGTAAACTGTGCCGTTTCCATCTGCATATACTTTATTTGTTAATAGTCCGGTGGTTTCATCGTAGTACCACCGGGTAATGTCCAGTGCTAAATTCTGAGTGCGGAGTGATGAAAGGGCTTCATCTGTCGGCACAAGGGTGTTCAAATTTACATTTGCATAAGTATTACTTCTGGTTGTAGCCATTGCGATCATGCGGCCAGCCGAGTCAAATTGATAGGCAACCGGATAGCTTGTGCCCCATGTGGCGATAGTTTTTCCCAATGGATCATAGGCGATGTAGCTGACCTGACCGAGGGCGTTTGAAACGGCAGTTCGCCTTCCTAGATCATCATAAAAGTAGCTCATTCTGTTCGTAAAACTTTGTGTGTAACTCACCTGCCCAAAATCGTTATAGGCGGTGAATGTTGTGTTCGTGCGACCGTCGGTTGCTGTAACCTGCCGCGCAAATCCGTCGTAGGTGAAGGTGTTGGTGACGCGTGTTGTGCTGATTGTCTGAACCGGATATCCGCCGATGGATTTTCTGACATCGTCCTGCGTTGAGGTTGGCGTATCCGTCACCTGCCATGTGGTCGCATTAGCCGCATCGGTATATGTGGAGCTGCGGGTAATGTTGCCATTCCAGTCTTCACTCTCGCTCTGTGCCGTGAGCACTCCTCCATTGTAGGTGTCGACACCGAGTCCGGTCATACGGACGCGGCTAACCGATGTTGTGACGGTGCTTGTTGAGTTGGTCTGGAAATAGACGGCTGAGGAAGAGACTTGCCACCAGTCGTTTGAGAGTTTTTGATAGTATGTGTGACTGGTTGTGATCTGATCCGTGCCGCTGTAATCAACCGCTCCATTGCTGTTAATATCAACACATGTTTCTGTCTGTTCGCCCAGCTCATCGTAAAAATAAAGCACATCCGGAGAACCCGTCCGGCTGACTCTTGTCAATCGCCCCGTGGTTGAATCGTAAAAATTGCTGGTCGTGCCCAGTGGTGTTGTGGTTGCCACGACCCGACCGAGGAAATCGCTGGTGGTCACGGACTGGGTGATCCAATTGCCATCATCATATTTGATATATGAGGTTCTTTTCTTCCAGCCGTTCGGCTGGATTTCAGATTCCGTCTTCGTCGCCTGTGTATGGCTGATGCCTGAGACGGAATCTGTCCATTCAATGGTCGTCTCCGGTTCGCCATTGTCCAGCCGCAAGGCTGTGGTTGTTACCCCGGCGCGGATGGTTTCATCCGTGATTACACAGGGCCTATGAGAATAATTAATTGAGATGCGATTGGTTGTCACAACTCCGAGCGGGTCGGTGGTAACTCTGAAATAGCTGGCATACGCAGGATACTCGGTGGTGGTGACCTGCTTCGCATAGTCAGTGCTGTGCGCAGCTCCGTTCCCGACTGCCTGATAACTGTTGGTTGTGCGCCCCATCAGATCAACCACACTCCCATTGATTGGGAACAAGCCGTTCGCGCCGGGGAGTGCGCCGAGCGATGAGTTATAGCTTTCGCTCTCAAGCGGTGTGCCGGGAATTTCCCAATACTGGGTGACAGTGCCGTCGCGGGCAATGCTTTCCAGTAGACGGCAGCAGCTCCAGAGATTGAACCTTGAAGTGCCGTCGGAGTACTCCGTGGAGGTCAGCCGACCTTTGTCATCATAGTAATTCTGCTCAGAGCTAAGCAGAATATCCTCCTGCGCTCCGCAATAGAGCGCGGTTCCACGACTGAGGGTGTGACCATAATATAGGTCTGTCACTTCGACTTCGTAGGTGCTCATGCCAACAATACCCATGGGGTTGGACTCTGTGCCGGTGTATGTGATAACTGTAAACTCGCCTTCAGTGTTATCAAGCTCATACTCCCAGGTCGTGGTTGAGCCATCCTCGTTTTTCTGGTAAAGGGGCCGCCCGTCAAGGTAGCGACTGCCGCTGTAGGTTTCGATAAATGATGTCTCAACTGAGATTCGGTTGGCTGGGTCGGTTATCACAGAGTTCTGAGAGGCAGCGCGTATGGCGGTGTGGGTTATGATGGAGCAGGTCGTTCCGAGAACATTGGTTGTGCTGCGCTGATATTTATGCCAGGTGCGGGCGGTCAGCACAGGGGTTCCGTTGCTGACCCGGTAGGCTGTGACCGTGCGCGGCTGCGCGGCATCACGCCAGTTGCCAAGATCCCCAGCGTGGGGCGAGTAAGAGTACTGCGTTATTTTCGCGCTGAGATCAGGGTAGCTGCCACTGAGGTTGAAATTAAAACTGGGTGCCCACTCGTTGAGATATGTGGGGGCAACACACCCGTCCATCGCGATAC